>Ga0209467_1000433_pt1 | contig 60182 bp, 50 predicted proteins | sample Higcelwee11metaG_FD_187175 | JGI IMG/M metagenome (GOLD analysis project Ga0209467, IMG submission 187175) | Freshwater pond sediment microbial communities from the University of Edinburgh, under environmental carbon perturbations - High... | ecosystem: Environmental > Aquatic > Freshwater >... | reverse complement strand
CGGCTCTGTGGATTGCGGCTTGCTCCTTGTACTTTTACAGTTACTGGAACTGGAAGTATTTTGTTCTGATAATGTCATCCATTTTAGTAAACTATTACATATCTCTCTTTCTGCATTCAAAAATTTCCGGCTACGCAAAAAAAGCTTTTTTTTATCTGGCTATAATTTTCAATCTGGGGCTCATCGGCTATTATAAATACGCAAACTTCTTCATAGATAACGTAAATGCCGTAGCTCAAACAAATTTTGTGTTTCAGCAGATTATACTGCCCTTGGGCATATCGTTTTTCACGTTTCAAGAGCTTACCTTCATCGTAGACACCTACAAGGGTCGGGCGCCGAAATACACGCTGCTTAATTACATAGTCTATATATCGTTTTTCCCTCAGCTTATAGCCGGTCCTATTGTTCACCACAATGAACTTATGCCGCAACTTAACGAGTATAAGAACATATCTTACGGTAATCTTGCGGTCGGGGTTACGGTGTTTGCATTAGGTCTATTCAAAAAGATTATGTTTGCGGACTATTGCGGCGAAATCGCAAACCCCATATATAACGGAGTGACGAACGGTTATGGCGTTACTACGCCCGAAGCTTGGGATGCTTGCATATCTTACACCCTACAACTATATTTTGACTTCTCTGGCTATTCCGATATGGCGCTCGGCTTGGCTTTCATGCTCGGCATTAATTTGCCAATCAACTTTGACTCGCCCTATAAGGCAAAAAGTATAATAGAATTTTGGCGCAGATGGCACATAACGCTTTCGCGGTTTTTAAGAGATTATATTTACATACCCCTTGGCGGTAACCGCAGCGGCGCAATAAGAAAACACTCAAACCTACTTATGACAATGCTTATAGGCGGCCTATGGCACGGTGCCGCATGGACATTTGTGGCGTGGGGCGGACTCCATGGCATTTATCTTGTCATAAACAACATATGGATACGCTTCTTGGAAAAGTCGGGCATGACGGGATTGCGTGGCAACTTTTTTTACAAAATTGCGGCGCTTACGCTCACCTTCACGGCGGTAGCGCTCACATGGGTGTTATTCAGGGCTGAAACCTTCTCTTGCGCAAAAGATATCATAACAGCCATGTTCATTCCAACGGATGCCGAAGAAACCACACGCTATTTCGACAACCATGCGATTCTGCCCTTCGGCATAAATGCCGGACTGCCCTTCCACAGATTCATTCTAATATGTCTTGTGCTTGTTTGTGTTTTAATGCCGAATATCCCTGCAATGTTTGCAAAGTTAAAACGCTATAATGCTGACGGCTTCAAGCTTAACTTCTGTTTGGGCGCGGCAATTTTTTTAATTATTTTTCTTTCGCTCGTGCTGATAGGCCGGTCGGGCAGCAGCGACTTTATTTATTTTAACTTCTAACGTCATGAAAATCATAAAAAGACTGTTTTATGTAGCATGCGGTTTTGCGTTCGGAAGTGCCATTCTGGTATTTTTTGTCCTCACTTTCCCCATATCGGGAGCACCGCGTATGTATGAAAAGTCGGACGCATATAACGCAAGAAAAAAAATACCCAATCAAAAGTATGTGTATTCCTCTGGATGGTTTTTTCAGATAGGCTCAAAGGTCACAATAAATAACGAAGGCTTCCATTCTGCGCGCGACTATTTTAAAGGCGAAAACAACGGCATAGCCGTCATAGGCGACAGCCTCGTAGAACTTGTAATGGTAGATGAAGATCATCTTTTCGATAAAATCCTCGGAAGGGATTTTTATACGGCTGGTTCAAAAGTGGAAGTTTTTAATTTGTCCGCCGCAGGTGCGGGACTCGGGGACATTTTCAAATTCATAAAATTTGGCCAAGAGCGGTTAGGATGCAAATGCGCCGTTATAAAGCTAAGCTACCTCGATATTTCAGACGATATAAGCCGTAACCACGGACACTTTGCATATTTACCCCAATCTGACGGATCTTACAGTGTACAAGAGATACCTCACAATCAATCTTCGGAATTTTATAAGGATTTTGCTCTCATAAGATTTTTCTTTTTCAATCTTGGATTAAACCCCAAAGATATAAAAGCGAAACTCGCCGCAGCTTTTGACATGGCGCCAAAAACTCCGCAGCAAAAACCTGATACTTCGCGTGTTTTGACCGCTGCGGAAAGAAAACTATTCGACACCTTTTTGAATGACACAATTTCAACGCTGGGTTTAGAAAACATTCTAATACTTTACCAAGAAAGCGGCAAGTATCCGTCTATAAACCAAGAAATGTCGGATATATTCAAATCACGTCGCCTCGAATACGTAAATGTGAGCGAAATTTTGAAAGATTCTTCGCCCCGCAAAATGTATAGCTTTTACAATGACGCGCATTGGAATAAAAATGCCGTAGAGAAAATTTGCGCGGCCATAGTAAACACAGATTTTGCCGCTCGTATAAAAGCTCGGGCTTGCGACACAAACCCAAAGTAATACATATAACCTTGTGTAATTATATATTTAAAATAAGCGCAAGCGATATCTCTATTATTTCTAATATCGCATATGCTTATTTAAGACGTAAGTATGTCCGTCTTTATCGGCGGCCTTTTTTTTGCGGTAAATAAAAGCATTTTGCGCATACCGAAATTCCAAAAGAAAGTTGCGCCTATGGATATGATTTTCGAAATTGAGGGCGCGTAACCCAGTTTGTCGGCAAAAAACCAAACTACAGCCGTCGAAATGCCAAGCCCGACAAGTCCCGTGAGGGCAAATACGGGAAGCTCAATGCGCTTTTTGTATTTGCGGGTGCCGAAAATCCAAACTACGCTTAACGCATAGTTTGTTATGAGCCCAAGTATAAAGCCTGCGACGTTTGAAACCACAACCGTGCCCGTAAAATAGTGTACGCCCATAAACGCTGCAAAATCTACCAAAGCCGCAACGCATGACACAAAAAAATACTTCACAATCTGTACATACCAACGCTCCTTATGGCGGGCGTGCTTTTCAGAAATCTTGCCGAGAAGAGTTTTGCGATATTTTGACGCCGCATCAAACAAGCAGGCAAATGCCAGTGCCGACAATATGAAAAAATAAGGAATAATAGGCAAGGAATACCGCGCGGAAGCCGCAACGCCAACCGAAAAAAGCTGCACAAACACTATCACACATAAAAATATGACAGGAACGCTCAATTTAATTTTGCGCAGCGCCATTAACAGAATGAGCAAGGGTATACCCAATACCGCAAAAAATAATGAAGATAAGTATATGAAGAATGCCAAAATCCAAAGTATAGGCATTGAAAATATCTGATTTGCAAAAAAGCCTGTCGTGTCGCACAGAAATCCTAAAACATCTATTTTATTGGGCGTCGGGATATTGGTATTGCAAGCACCGACTACATTCAAGAGTCCGTAATCGGGATAAAAAATAAAAAACGGCCCTGAGATAAAATTGGATTTTAGCGAATAAGACCATCCCGCGTTTTTAAGAAACCCGTCGGCAACGGAGTTGAGGATGCTTGGATACTGATTCAGGGGCGTTTGCGTGAGATCTATACCGCGGGCTTCGGCAGATTTTACGCAATCCGCATAAACCATATACTGCGCATCGACAAGCGACATTTTTTTTTCTTTGGCAATATAAGGCACAGCTACATAAAACGCCCTATTCACGGCGTATGTGGGCTCAAAAGAAAATTCCCCGTTTTGCTTAAAATTCCTATAAGACCAAGAACCCGCGAGAATCGTAAAAACGCAAGCGACCGCAAGACCTGCAGAAAAATCCCAAACCAGCGGCTTTAAGTTTTTTGCGGCATATGCGCAGTATAAGCCGCGCAGTCCAAGTACAAGCCCCATTGCCCCAAAGAGCACAAGGCCCACAGGCCTTGTGAGCAAGGCTACGCTTGAAACTAAAAGCGCCGTCAAAAGCCATTTTACCGCCTCCTTAGTATAAGCCGCTTTAAGGTAATTTAAAAAAAGCAAAACAGAAAACGCAAAAAGAAAGGCAAAAAACGTATCGGTAAGCAACCTTGCGCAACATACCACCGCCGAAAAGTTGATTGCATAAAAAAAAGCGGGGATGAAACTCAAAACCGAATATTTGCCGAGCAAGAGAGCGGCTATCCAAAATATAAAAAGCGCCGTTACGGAATCTAAAACGCATTGCAACAATATTACGGCGGCAACACCCGACGCGTAAGACGGAAACGCGGGTATTATCATAAGCAGGCATGAATACGCTGGCAGTCTGCGCGTGTAAGAAGTCTCATGATTGTAAATAAAGCCCCACTGCGGATTTTTGCCCGTCGGGTCTTTGCCGAAATTTACAGTATTGGGCTTGTCGTCAATACCTATGCGCGCGGCCATTTCGGAAGAGTAGCAAAACGCACCCTTCTCATAAAGGTAATACGCCGGCACTACATATGTGGGAGAATCTCCACCCTGAATCAGATATGCCGGAGTATGCGCGCCGTCCGCCCCCGCCACATTTGCAGAGAAGATAAAATACGCGTAAAAACCCCTGAGCAACAAGGCCAGAAAAAAAACGCCGAGAGATGCCAAAAGCTTAAACGACATACAAGATTTCCTTCGCATAATCGACGCGCACTACTTTTTGCTCTCGTGATACTCTTCTTGGGTGTTCACGCTCCAGACATTATCCTTTGAAGTGCTGCCGGAATGCATATTTTTCACAGCCTCGATAGCAGAAAGCATGGAGTGATCCATATTGTTGTAGCGATGCTGACCGTTTCTGCCCACGCAAAACAGGTTTTCAATCTTGTCCAAAAACGCACGGACTTCAGGGAATTCCTTATACCTGCCGAAATATGCGGGATAAGCTTTTTGAATCCTGATTACAACGGAGTCTTTGACGGAGTTTTGCCCTATTACACCGCAAGAAAGCATTTCCTTTTCCGCCAATACCTTCAAAGCGTCGTCCGTCATGCTCCAAATTTCGTCGCCCTCGTTGCAGAAATATTCAAGCCCCATCCAGACCAGCTTTGAATCGGCAACCATATAAGGGCTCCAATTATTGAAGATTTGCAGCCTGCCGACTTTTACGTCCGACTCTTGAATGTAAATCCAATTATCCTCGACGATTTTCTTTGGGTCGATGTCGCTCTTTAAATTCATGTCTGAACAAAGAAGCCCAACCGTGATAAAGTCTCTGTAAAGAAGGCCGTCGCATATCTGCTTTACGTTTTGCGGCACTTCTATGCCATCGAGCTTTGCAACAAGCTCAACAATGGGCATACTTGAAACAAAATAATCGCACTCCACATCTTTTAACGCGCCGTCTTGATCTTTTACGGTAAGGCTTTTTACCCTGCCCGCTTCGCAATTTATTTTGACGACTTCGCTTTGCATCTCAATCTTGCCGCCGCGCGCCAAGACCGATTTTCCGACGGTTTCCCAAAGAAGCCCCGGGCCGAACTTGGGATACATGAATTCTTCAATGAGTGAAGTTTCCACATCCTTTTGAGATATGTCCTTGGGCTTGCGGTCAAACATTTTGCGGACGGCGTGCAGCACCGCTTTTGTGATTGAAAATCCCTTTACGCGCTGTGCGCCCCAGTCTGCGCTTATCTTATTGCAGGGCACGCCCCACACCTTTTCCGTATAGTCCTTAAAAAAGCGCAAGTAGAGCCTGCGACCAAACCTGTTTATAAAAAATTCTTCAAGATTGTTTTCGGGCTTGATTTGAAAAACCATGGCCTTTGCATAGCTTACGCCCATTAAAAACGCCCTTGTCAGACCAAGCTTTTTAAAAGTGTCTGCGGAAAATTTAAGCGGATAGTCAAACAATTTACGCATCCAAAGTATGCGCGACTTTCTTGAGCGGCGCAGCATCACCTCGTCAAACTTTGCAGCGGGATGAGATTGCGACTCCATAGGCAGAACATTGAGCCACCAAGACATAACTTCGTCGCTCTTTGAAAAGAATCTGTGGCCGCCTATGTCTATGCGGTTGCCTTTGTAGTTTACGGTTCTTGATATGCCGCCCAAAATATCGCTCTTTTCAAATACGGACGCTTCAAAATCGGCATTCTTTATGACTTCTGAGGCCGCAGTAAGACCGGCAGGCCCGCCGCCCGCAATTACAACACGCTTTTTGTTATGCATAATATTGTTCTTATATGAATCTGACCGCACAAACCGTGAGGCGGCATTGTTAGAATAATTATTAAAATATTTTCTTTACCCAAAGTATAAAAGGCAAGCAGAAATATCTGGAGAAAATATTATTATGCGCAAAATATTAAGAACGTTTTTCAAATACGAGCGCGTTTGATTCGTGATAAATAGTCTTAGACAAAGCGCTTCTTTAATGCTAAGCTTTGCTGAATGAAACGCTTGATTGTCCGCATATTCTTTTTATTGTTCTTTACCGCAACTACGGCGCTTGCCGCAGTACCGCAAGCGCAAAAGACCGTAATACTGCAAACGCAAAGCGCTTGGAACGGCGTAAAGATTGAGCCTCTGCACATCGCAAACCCCGAAGTCACGGTGGCAAAAGTCACAATACCGAGCGGCGCAATTTTGCCCATGCATAAGCACGTCATGCTTAATGCGGCCTATTTAATAAAAGGCTCACTGCTTGTTGAAACGCAAAGCGGCCAAACCATAACGCTCAAGGCAGGCGACGCAATAAACGAGACCGTAAACACATGGCACTTCGGCAAAAACATCGGCGATGACGATGTTGAAATAATCGTTTTTTATGTCGGAGAAAAAGGCGCGCCGCTCGCAACTGCAAAAGACTAGCGGCATACCTTGTCCGACTTAAGGCGCATTGTTAAAATATGCTCCGCTCTTAGAATTACCCCGCCTTTTACTTTGCGAGGAGCTCCGCAAACCACTTTTGCTGCGCCTTTAATCCAAAAGCGAATGTGCCGCGATGGTTGGCGGTTTTACCGCCAAACACGCCTGAACTTTCCGCCCCGCCCTGGGCTTCTTGATAAGCTACCGGCAAAGTGCCTATGTAAGGCGTTATAATCTCATCCGCGCCGCCCCAATAAAATTGCGTTGGCGTTTTGAAACGCCAGCAGTAGGCCGAATTTTCCTGCAACAGCTTGAAGAAACCGCCTTTTGCGGTGTCGGCGGCCTGCACAAAATCAGGCATGAAAAGTTCATTCACGGTCGGTGGGAATATTTTTGAAGTTTCTTCCCAAGTTATCTTACCGTCGAACAAATCTTTTGCGGCCTGCCTGTATTGCGGGCGCAAAGCCGCATCCGCAAGGCCGTAAAGCTTGTAATAATTTTCATACGCGTGGATTAGCATAGCCACCGCGCCTGATGTCCACTGCACATCAAGCGGCGATTTTACGAAAATCCACTTATTTAAACATAGGTAAATGTCGCTCGGCGTGCTTGCAAAAGCCGCGGCTTTCACCGGGATTCCAAGCTTCTCAAGCCTGTTTAAAAACACCAAAGTGCTGTATGAGCCTTGCGACCATCCGCTTAAAAACAGGTCGGAAGTCTTAATGTTTTTTTGCGCCAAAATTCCGCGAGCGGCAAAAAGCATATCCAAACACGTTTGCGCGGTGCTTTCTTTTATTACGTAGCTATACGCCTCGTCAGAACCGCCGCGCCCAAGATAATCGGCGGCAATCACCACATAACCGTGCGCCGCAAAACACGCAATGGCAAGGCGCGTCTCCATAGATTTTTCGGGGTTTGACGGCACCTCGTCGCGCCCGAAGACCGTGCCGTGCTGATAAGACAAAATGGGCGCAGTTTCGGCGCGCTTTTGCGGAATCGCAATTAAACCGGTTGCGCGCACGGGTCTGTTGGAGTCTTCCGGGATAACGGTAGAATAGGTCACCTTATATAAATCTACGGCGCACTGCGCCTCTTCAAATTGAACGGGATACGCGCTGAACTGCGCATATTCAGACGTAAGTATTGCATTTAAGCGCTTCACGTCGTAAGTGCCCAAGAATTCGCACTCGGGTTCTGCAGCGGCAGTTGTGGCGGCGTGTAAAGATACCGCAAATAAAAATGTAAAAATAAACAGTATGCTCGCGAATATGGTTTTCACGCAGTAAAACATAAAAAAACAAACGCCGCTTAACAAGACTTTTTAATTTTTTTCCGTGGTTAAAATTATTTAAAAAACTTTACACAAAGGGATGCTTGTTGATAGATATGGAGGTCTTAAGAATGGAGAATATCTTTCTACAATTGGCACACCGATGACGGCGAGGTCATTGCCCGAGCACTCAAGGACGGCGGAATATTATGTATTTAGGGTAATGAAGCCTTTCAAGGTTGAGGCAGGAGACGCTGCACCCGCCTTCGGGCAGTTCGGTATGGGCCCACAATTTAGGACGAGTGAAAAGATTCAACAGTTAATTAACGATGGTTTTCTCAAGGAGATAACACGATAGGTATGGATATCCAAAGAGACAATAAAGATTTAAATGACTGCAGGTTAAATTTCTTAAATAAAGGTTTAAGTAAAACGGATTTAAGCGGTGTGCATTATGCCATAGCGCCAAGTTACGCCCTGCCGAGAGACACATATGTTTATGTGTTGGACTCGCATGATTTGGAGGCTAAAGTTTGGGAGACATATATCGCGTATAACGATGAAAAATTCTTCAGAAAGACTTTTTTAGATACTTACATCTCATCGGAAATGTTTTTCGGGTTTTTGGTAGTTTCAAAATGGTATTTGCTAAAGCGCAAGAGGAACTTCATGGAGGATGTAATAGAGCGCAACCTCACAATTAATATGCCCTTGCTCTCTGAAATACTTAAGGATCTCACCAGAATTTCAACAGATTATTATATTGGATATATTGCGGATGATGGCAGTGGAAAACAAGTTCTGGACGACAGATTGTCCCACAGAGGCATATACGGATATTTTTTCTACGAGCGGGGGCAAAAAGCGGGAATGATTACGTTTAATTCCGAATTTGAGGCTTGTTGGTTTTTCCTTACCCAATTGGTCGATTATGATACAGGTGTGGGGTTTAAATAAAATTTGTTTTCAAAATTGATTCTGTAATAATATTCAATAAGTTCTCTTTTGCAAATCTGGATTCAGAAACTAAAAGATTATATTATTTGATTGAGAAATAACTATGCGACGAGGAGATACTAAAGACAATAATGGGGGAGTTCTTCCCTATTTAGACAACTGTTTAATGTATACTGATTTGCGCGGCATTGACTATGCCGTAATACCAAGGGATATACTGCCGAAGGATACATACACCTATGTTTTGGCAACGTATGGCACAAAAGACACACCGTGGGAAACATATATAGCATATAATAACGATAGATTTTTCAGGAAATCATTTCCGTCTAAGTTTCTTTCAGTAAGAATGTTTTTTTCATTTTTAGTCATTTCAAAATGGTACTCGCTTAAACATAAAAGGAACTTAATGGAGGACATATTAGAGGAAAATTTCACAATAAATATGTCTATGCTCTCTAAAATACTTAAAGACCTAAAGAGAATAAGAACAAATTATAATATCGGATTTGCCTATTGCGATGAAGGCAGAATATTCATATTGGACGATAGGCGTGCTGATGTCGGTATATACGGTTGTTTTTACTCCGACTGGGGTGAAAAAAAAGATATTATTACTTTTAATTCTGAATTTGATGCATGCTTGTATTTCCTAAGCATGTTGGTTGAATATGATGCAGGAATTGGATTTAAATAAAAATTTTGTGCTATATATATTCTTCGCTTCGGGGGAATCAGCAGGATATATTACAGAATCTTGATCATCGCCTACATATATAATTTTTTTTGATTCTTTGCTTGGAATCGTATTTATATTAGATTTTAAATCGTCTATATAAAGCTTATGATAATATTCAAGAAAAGCCATTGCAAGATAGAGTGAACCTGATGGCACATCGTGAGGTCTGTTTGGGAATGACTTCCACAATATGTTTGCCCCAAGCTTGCGATATTCATCTATAAAGTTGCGAGAAATTACAAAGCGCTGCCTATCGGCATCTCCGCAAGTAATAAGCCCTGGCATATCTTTCATTGCAGGAATTGGCTTGTGGAAATATCCGCAAGCATGAGAAACCCAAGCACGAGTATTTTCAGGCTTAAAGGCAGGGAATGCATTACTACATTGTCCACCTGCCGAAAATCCATAAAATAAAAGCTTTGTAGTGCAAATTTTGTATTTTTTTCTAATTTCGTTTAATGCAGAGAATAAAACATCGCCAGACCATTGCTTAGGATCCCAATAGTTGTCGTTTTTAAAGCCAGTAGCTACTATAAAAATGTCATTTTCGTCCGCCCATTGCCCGAATCCTAATGAGCCATTAGCCTCATTTTGACCTGTGCAATTTCTGCCACCAAAGAAGATGAGCACACGATAATTTGTATCCGAAGTCCGAGAGTAATTCTTCGGCACTCTATACCATATGCTCACTTCTTTGTTTTCAGGCTTGTTTGTCTTCAACACCACACATTCAAGCTTGGATTGAGCAAATAAGCCTGTGCAGATAAAGCAAAAGAAATATAACAATAATCTAAACATTATTCTATTTGGACTAATTTGTCATTTTCAATTTTGTACTTTTTTAGTAGTTTGTTATCTATAGGAAGCTTTATATTTTTAAGCGCATTTTCTGCTTTATCCTTATCATCTGAATAAAGCCAAAAAAGATATAAAATATAATTATAAATTGCATCTCCGCAGATTTCTTTAATATCTGACTCTGGATATTTAAAATTTTCTGATATAGATTCAACTTTGCCAAAATTTGAAAAATAAGGCATATATTTATATGAGTTTTTTTCATTTAATACCAAAGAAATATAAAGAAATATATTGCTAAGATTTTTTGAAATATCTGTTGGCAGTTCATGCGAAAATCTATAATGTAAATAAAGCTCTAGGGCCTTTTCACCATCACCAGCTAAAGCCATTTGTTGATAAACAACGATTTCATCCTTATCAAGTAGAAATCCTCTATCAAGACAACCCCCTGGATAATTTTTCATTGTTTCATCGTAAGACTGTAAAAGCCTATCATCAACTAAACCTTTTAATTCTTTATAATATTTTTCAGATTCTCTATTATCCTTTATTTTTAGATAATAGTGATACAAAATCAATTTTGAAAATATATCATCTTTACTTTTTAAAGAATCAAGCTTATCGGAGTATAATAGAAGTATATCAGACATATCAACAGGAGGTGTTTTACCTGAATCTATTAAAAACTTTTGTAGCACTATTCCAGATCGATAATTGTGCAAAAAATACGCGATGTAATTCCAAAAATATCCATCTAATAAATTTTCATCTCCTTTAGCAGAATAAATATAATACCTCGCAAGTCTTGCGGCGGAGTCAGAATTCCCTGCAATCGCTTTTTCCTGTGTGCCTACTATGGTGTTTTCATTCAGTTTAAATGCTTTAGATAAGGCATTATTCTCTGCTGACAATACATTAAAAAGCATATGTGATAATAAAAAAAATATAATTTTAGTTTTCATAAATGACTTTCAATTATTCAGGTTGTATTGACGTTGTTCCAACTCCAGTATACGTTCCATTAGAATAAATAGTAACTACTCCTTCAAAAGCTTTAATAAATCTATTTAAAATATTTGCCAACTCTTGAGCTAAGTTACCATCTGCGGAATTGCATCCGAGCAATACTATATCACCAATACAATCAACGTATCCGCTGTTGCTAGTTATGATATTTGCAAGCTCTTGCGCCGTGATTGGTGTTGCATCTGGTCCAGTTATTCCAATGCCTGGTGAACCATGAGCAACTACATAAAAAGTATCGCTACTACTGTTGATTGCCGCATTTCCATCGGAGTAAGCTTTTGAATCACTAGGAGAAACTAAATTTATTCCTAGTAACCCCAATACATCCACAGTCGATATTGCCATATTGGAACAATATGCCATATTATTCCAACCATCTGGAAAGCCTATGCTCAATGTTGAATAACAAGTGTCGATAGGCGACAAATTAGATTCATTTATGGCCAATGATATTGGATCTTGAGAGAGCCATTTACCTGTATCGGCACGATAATTCCTGAATAAAAATGCGTAGCCTAGCTCTGCAACGTGGGGCTTACCTGTGAAAAAGGAATTTACATTATTGCTATCGCTTCCGAATGAAGTTTTCTCAATAGCAGAATATGCGTATGCACCACTATCGTTCACGTTTACTTCGCCTAAGCTTGTTCCCAATATGTCTGTAAATATCAAGTTAGCATTTTGCGTGGTGTAAGAGATTGCTTGAGATTCATTACCATCATTTTCATTCAACACTCCTGCTGATGTTGCAAGTATTGGGTTGCCACCGCCTGCATGAGGCTCGTTAATATAAGCAACTCCGTTGCGTTCTATAAGTGCCAAGCCGTCCCAAGCGAAAGTTTCAACTCCGCTATCTCTTATTGCTTTTGAAATTTGCCCGTTGTTTTGATACTCAAAGCTTGCAAGAGTTTTTCCATTTTCGGCAACATTTACAACTTTATCAAGCCAAGCATAAGTATAAGTTTTATCGCCTTCTTGTATCATACGCCCTGCAGCGTCGTATTTATAATGCGTTTCAACACCATCGCATACACTGCTTACAAGTTGGTTTGTGGCGTCGTAAGTATATGTTGTAATTTTGCCTGCAACGGTTTTCTTAAGAATATTTCCTGCTGGATCATAAACATATTCTTCGGCAGGTTGATTGCTTTCTAAATCAATAACTGCAAGCAGTTGATTCTTTCTATCATACTGATATGCTTGCAATTTACCATTTGCAAGGCGGCTCATAATTTTGCCGTCTTTACTATAAAAATATTTTAATTCTGCAAGAGCACTGCCATCTGTTTCAAGCATTGCCTTTCTTTCAAGCTGACCAAGTTTTGTATATTCAAATACAACTTTTTTGCCATCTATAACTTGCTCGGCTAATTGATTTTTATCATTATAAACATACTCTACAACTTTTCCGTTAGACTGTGTTTTTACTAACCTGCCAAACTTATCGTAAGTATTAAATTCATCTAAAATTTTAGAGCCTGTTTTTGATATACGGCTTAAACGCTTGCCGTAATTATCATAAGTATAAGTTGTGATACTTTCGCCTTCTCGCTTTTCTGTGAGCCTACCAAATGTATCGTATTTAAAATATGTTTTTACATTGTTTTTAGCTTGGCCAATAAGTTGCCCCCAAGTGTTGTATTCTCTTGTTTCAACTTCGTTTTTGCCATAGCTTACCTTTACAACTCTATCAAGATTATCGTAAGTGTAGTCAATCTTTCTATCAGCATTACTTCCGTCAAACTTTGATTCTATTGAAGTAAGCTTGCCAAATTTATCATAAGAATTTTTGTTCATTTGACCAACTGCGGTAGTTCTTGAATCTAAACCATATTGATTCCAAGCAAAATTTATCTCGTTATTATTTTGGTCCAACACTTTGGCAAGCCTGCCAAGCTTGTCATACTCATAACCAACTTGAGTATCATCTTGGAAAATTTCTTTTTCGACTCTGCCAAAAACGTCTCTTTCAAAAGTCTTTTTTGTGCCATCTGCAAAAGCATAAGAATTTGGCATACCAATTTTGTCGTAAGCAATATCAACAGAGTTTAAAAGCTCATTATTAAACAAAGTCTTTGAATTTATCCTTTTCCCACGCTCATCATACAAATATACGTTTTTACTTCCGTTAGGTTTTTCAACAGCAGTAATGCGATTGAATCTGTCGTAAGACATATTTGTTTCTTGGCTAAATACATCTACTGTTTTTGTAGGATAGCCGTAAGAATTATAAAACAACTTTACGCTTCTTTGCCCATTATCTATATATAATAACAAGGAATGGAAATTTTTCTTCTTTTGGCTTGCCTGCAAGAGTTTCAGGCAAAATTGTGATATCATTAGTATCGTATTCAAAATTATATTTTACCCCATTTACAGCGATTTCAGAAAGAGTTTTGTCTTTAAATTTTAAAGATACAAACGCTTCATTATTTTGTTTAATTTCAGCTAATACCCTATCTCTATATATAAACTGTAAAGATTGACCAGAAGGTGCAACAATTTCAGTAAGCCTATATGAAGCATAAGTTAGCTTCCAGCCTTTCATCTCTTTTCTGCCAAAGAATGTCCAAGAACCTGTATCAGCTCTGCCATTGGCTGTCCAATCGCCAAACGGAGAAAAGTAAGAGTTTTCACGCTCTTTCTCATTAAACACACTCAAAATGTCTTTTGAAGTATCTTTGCGAGAGTAAAAACTTATCTTTTCGCCCCAAGGGGTTGTCCAGATAGTTCCTTTGTCGTCAGAATCAACAGAACTTTCTAACTGCGGAATAGACCACCCAAAACCTAAGATTCCAGTAGATTGATTTGAAGAATCATAAGCAAGTTGAATAGGCAAACGCAATTCGGGAGAAAAATTTGCAGTAGCCATTGTATAGCCTGCATAATATCCATTTGACGTTAAAGAAGCCTTGCCTGCCGAATTCTTTGATTGAAGAAAAAGCGTTGTATCTGAAGCAAATACAAAAGCTGAAACAAATAACTGTATAAACAGTAAAAGTAAGAATTTAAGTTTTAGGTTTTTCACAAGATTTATCCCCAATAAATTAAATTATCAATTTTCTGACTTCACGAATTACCACACTAGAAGTATTTTGTCAATAATTTGACCATAAAGAGGGTTGCCTGTCGGGGATACATAAAAAAAGCGGCTTGAGAGAGTGCCCCTCAAGCCGCCGCGTATATATTAAGCGCCTTACAGCGATATGATTTTTGCTATGCAGAATTCAGAATTTGGATTCAAAAACAGCAAATGCAGCCCCGCTATCAGCATAATCAGGAAGCCGTATTTTGTTGCGCAGTTCCAAAGGTATCTGCGCGAATTTTTGTCATCCGAATTCAGCGAATTTATAACCTTAATCGCAAACGGCAGCGAGAATAGCAGGCATAGCAAAATCGCAAGCCATGAGACCGTCGGGAAGCCGCATAAAGGCGGCAGGACGGCAAGCGCGATATAAACGATGCCCATGATTATCATGAGCCGCGTTTTAAGCCTTTGCCAATCCATGTCCCAATGCCTTTTGATTTTGAGAAGCAATGCGTCTATCAGCTGCGGCGCATATAGTGCGTTTATGGTCATCAATATGGTCGCGGCCATTATAAGCAGGCAGGCTTGATAATTAAGGTCTGCCATTGCAGCAGCAAGCTTGCCCCCACCCCATAAGAATGGCGAAGTACCCCGACATTAGCCATATCTGAGGATGGAAAGAGCTTCAAAGACTTTACCACGTATCAGGAAGGCGATGTAATTGCTTTTTACATGATGCTTACAAAATGCAGCTTTGATTCGGCAGTGCGTGGCATTCTTTCTCTCATGCGGACAAATATCGTTTACATATGTACCCAAAATCCATCACTATAGAGATGAATGAAATTTTCAATAATAGCTGCCAAAGCTTATATTCAGACGCATTTCAGGCATTTTGACGCTTTGCGATTAATGTGTTAATATTCCTAGGGGACTATCCATTAAGGGCTGCTCAATGCTTAAAAAATGCGTAACAGTTTTGTAACAGTTTTTTGGGGCGTTTGCGGCAAGTATGGGCAAAATATCAACAACTTAAGAAATCGCCGAAAAATACGCTATATGCCCAGAAAATTAAAGCCGAGCGACTGTTAAGTTGCTCGGCTTTAATAAGTACCCAGAGGGGGGGTCGAACCCCCACGTCCGCGAGGACGACGGATTTTGAGTCCGTTGCGTCTGCCAATTCCGCCATCTGGGCAAACTAAAGTGTAAGGAAAATCTAAAAATCGCCTTTATTGTCAAGCGTATTTAATTCTTTTTTAAAATTCTTGAACCCGCACCCGCCTTGCATAAGAGTTAAATTAAGGTCTTTAAAAGATGGATTACCTTAAACATTTGCTCGTAGACGGCTGGAATGTTATACACTCTGAAAAGTCTCTCAAGGCGGCCTTGGGAGAGTCGCAAGAGTGCGCGCGCAAACTGCTGGCGGAAAGGCTGGCCCCCATACACGATTTTTTGGGTTACCGCGTTACCATTGTTTACGACGGCGCGGGCGATGAAATTTCAATATCGCGTTTGGGGCGGCATCTTACGTTTTCAGAAGTTTTTACGCCGTCTGCTCTAAGCGCCGACGAGCTTATCGAGCAAATGTGCGCAACATCAAAAGCCCCGTCCGCCCTTATTGTGGCAAGCCGCGACAACATGATACGCCTTACTGCGAGCGGCTTTCAGGTTGAGACGCTCACGCCTGACGACCTTTTAAGCCTTGCGCGCTGCGGACGCGGAGAGCTGCACGCCGCAACCCAGCGTAACGCCGCAAAAAATTCCGCCGCTTGGCGCACGGCGCTGGGCACGGCAAATCCATTTGAGGCGCTTGACATATTGTGGCAAGAGCTTAGGGCAATAGAAAGCGCCCTTGCGCTCAAGCGTAAAAAAGAGCGCGAAGAAAAAAAGCTGGCGCGCAAAACCGCCAAAGAGGAAGAGGCAACACAAGCGGCCATAAAAGAAGAAGCCGCGCGCAAAAAAAACTTTGCCGATTTGTTTGAACCAAAAGCGCAGACAAAGTCTGCTGCGGACAAAAAACCGCAATTCAAGCTGGGCCTTAAAAAGCTTAAAGCGCCGTCCGATGCAAAAAGGAAAAGCTTAAAGAGTCTTTCAGAGCTTCCCAAAGTTTTTAAGAAGTAAGCGCCGCAAAACGCACTCAGCAAAAATAAAGCTTTTCAAAGATGTCCAACATTCTTTCGGCAATCTTTTCTTTGCTTTCTATGGGCAGCAAAATTTTCTCTCCGGCGCGCGTGATAAGCAAAATCTCGTTATCGTCTGCGCCAAAGCCCCTGTCTTCGCCGCCGACAACATTTGCGGCCACGCAGTCTAGATTCTTTTCTTCGAGCTTTTTAAGCGCGTAGCTTTCCAAATCCTGCGTTTCGGCGGCAAACCCTACCATTATGCGCGCGCCTTTGCGCGCAGAAAGCGTCTTTAAAATGTCAATCGTAGGCTCAAATTCAACAGAGTATGAAATATCGGTCTTCTTAACTTTGTGCGCGGCGCAATGCTTGGGCTTCATGTCGCTGACGGCGGCCGTCATTATTAGGATGTCGCAATCTTCAAAGCCTGCCGAAAGCTCTTCATACATATCTGCCGCACTCACTACGCGGCGCGTCTCAACGCCTTGGGGCGCCTCAAGATCTGTAGGGCCGAGCACAAGTTTGACATCCCACCCCAAATCGGCGGCGGCGCGCGCAAGCGCTATGCCCATTTTGCCTGTAGACGGGTTGCTGATGAAACGCACGGGATCCAGATGTTCCCGCGTGGGTCCCGCAGAAACCAAACAACGCACTCTTTTCATGTGTAAAATTTGGACGAAGTGCAGTCTATAGTCAAAACTTGTTTTTTTTAAAAAATTTGCGTTGACATCAGAGGCGTTTGCGGAAAAATTCAGACCTTTCATTTAATTAAGACACAAGATGGCCAACAAGAAATCATCACAAAAAGACATACGCAGAACCGAACGCAGAACCGTGCGCAACCGCACTGTCCGCAGCCGTTTAAAGACCCTTTCAAAGGGCGTGCAAACAGCTACTGACCTTGAATCATTGAAGAAGGCCGGCAGCGCGCTTGCTTCGGCTTTTGACAAGGCCACCAAGTCGGGCATTGTACACCCCAACAAGGTTTCGCGCGTTAAGAGCAGGCTCGCCAAGGCTGCAGCCAAGCTCGCCGCCAAGTAATATCGGTTTTAAAATCCGCGCGCTGTTTTGCAAAAGACAGCGCTTTTTTTTTGACTGCGCCCATTAAAAAAGAATCGCCCTCATAAACATGGCTGAAGAAAACCCTAAAATAGGCTTCCCTCCCCCGCTCTTGGGCGACGCACCCGCGCGGCTTGACGTCTGTGCGCACCTTGTCGGCAAATATGCGGCCGTTTGCAAACCGCCGAAAATCGCGCTTGAAGCCGATATTTTTTGCAAGGGAACAAGCAATATTATTTCTGGGATACGCGCGCAAGAAGGCAAGCCCGAACTGCAAAGGCTGGGCATAAGTGCGCCTTACGCCGTGCACCCCGTGGATTTTGAGGTTTCGGGCGTGGCGATTATTGCGGCAAATAAGGATGTTGCTACAATACTGCGCAATTCCTTCGGCTCTTTTGAATTCTCGTTTGAATACATATTGCTTTGCGAAGAAACCGCCGAAGCGCCTGAAAGTTTTGACGTGGATTTGCCAATCGTCTTGAACTTTAACGCGCCCAAGGCCGTAGTGTCGCACCGCTACGGCAAAGGCGCAAAAACCTCGTTTAAGAGGCTGTTGTCAAAAGACGGCCATGCGCTCTGGTTGGCAAAAACCACTTTCCCGCGGCCGCATCAAATAAGGCTGCATGCGGCCGAGCGCGGCCTTAAAATCATCGGCGAAACGCTTTACGCAGAGGCACCGCAAATATATTTAAACGGCATTAAGCGCGGCTTGCCGCACACCAAGTCTGAACGCGACGAGGCCATTTACGACAATCTTTGCGCGCATTTGGCAGCCGTAGAATTCCCGTTTGAGAACGGGCGCGTGCGTATATGCGCGCCTCTGCCAAAAAACTTTGCCTATCTTTTGAAGCGCATAAAGATTGACGCCGCAGACGCGATGCCGCGATAATCCACTTGCCATGACAGACTCTTGGTTGAGATTAGACAACGCAGCAAAACTTTATCCCGCTATCATGAAGCGCCGTCTGAGCGGCGTTTTCAGAATTTCGGCGTATCTTTTTGACGAAGTAAATCCGACCAGTCTTGCCGAAGCCTCAAACGCGGCGCTTGCGGCAAACCCATACTTTGGCATGGTCTTAAAAAAAGGTCTTTTTTGGCGCTATCTTGAGACGCCGCCTGCCTCTTTGAAAATCGCACCCGCGCCCGAGGCGCAAACTGCCTGCGCGCCGCTCGGGCTTAATCCGGAAGAGCCGCTTGTGAGAATCTTATTTTTTAAAAACAAGATTGCGCTTGAAGCCTCGCACATATTAACCGACGGCACAGGGGCGCTTGGCTTTTTAAAAGACATTCTGCAGCATTACGCCGAAGGCAAAATCAATCCCAAAGCGTCTTGCGAACTGCATGACAAATACGCCTACCACTGCCGCAAGGCGCGCAAACCCTCCGCAGAAAACCCCGCTTGGCGAATGGGCGGGCGCACTACAAACTTTTACAGGCTAACAAGCGCCCTTGTTTCTGCGCAAAGCCTGCTTGAAAAAAGCGCAGGCTTCAAGGTGACGGCGGGGCAATTTTTATGCGCCTGCCAAATTTTCGCCCTGCAAAATATGGCGATTGAAGCCCGCGATACTGCGCGCGCCATACGCATCTGCGTGCCCGTAAATTTGCGCAAAATTTTCAGCGACGAAACCCCGCGCAATTTCTTTTTGAGCGTCTATCCCGACGCCTACCCTTTTCAGAAACTTTCACTCGGGCAAATATGCCTGCGCGTCAAAGAATTTATGGCGCACCAAGCGGAGCCGGAGGCTTTAAACGCAACCATGTCGCGCAACTTAAACGGCGAAAGAAATGACTTCGTGCGCCATGTGCCCCTCGCGGTTAAAGAGGCGGCGCTGCGTTTTGTATACCGCCTTAACATGAGGCCTACCAGTTCTCTTTTCACAAACCTCGGCAAAGTTTCAATGCCTGCGGGGGCGGCGCAAAAGGCCGTCATGCGCCTTGAAGTGGCGCCGACGCCGAATTACTTTTTAAAAGCGTCTCTGGCCGCCGTAACTTTTGCCGACACAGCCTGCCTGACCATAGGCTCTTACGCGGAAAGTTCAGATTTTGAAGAGAAATTCTTTGACGTGCTGCTCTCTCACGGATTAGATTTAAACGTCTATTCTAATACGTCCAATGGATAACAAAGAAACCCAAACCCCCGCAAAAAGCGGCGCAATAAGCCGCCTTGAGCCGCCGTGCTACCCTACCGAGGGTTTGCGCCCGCATAAAAAGGACGGCGCGCGCAGGTTTTTGGCGGGTGCGACGGCGCTTTTTTGGGTGATGATAGGCTGCATTTCTTTAAGCGTTGATATTTTGCGCGGCGGCGGCGCGTCTTGGTCGCTTATAGCAATCTATCTGTGCGCATACGCGCTTTTGCAGTCCGAGCTTTTGATTTTCTGCGCGGTAAAATGCCCCATTGCCGCCGCACTAGGCACATTTGCGCTGGTAAACGCAATCACGGTGCTGCTTTCCGCCATATACGGCTCTATGCGTTTTTACCTTGTTTTGGCGCTGCCCATAAGCGCCATATTCACCGCGCTTTGGACGGTGCTTTACTTTTCAAAAAAACTCTCGCGGCTTAAGCTTTTAAATTTGATAGGGATATTTTTCATACTTTCCGTGCCCTGCGCAATAGGCATAGATTTGCTGATTTCAAGCTATGTGGGCGTAACGCGTATGAGCTGGTCTTTTGTCACAATGGCGTTCTGCTTGCCCAGTGCGGGGATATGCTTTTGCCTTTACTTTTATTTTAAAAGCAGGGAAGCCTTCTTTCACAGATAAGGACGCGCATGATTAAGAAGAGCTTACTTTCGGAAAATCTCGCAAAGCTGCTGCGCACAAACAAGCGGCTTGAGCGCCAGTTAAGCATGATTAAGGCGCTCTCAAACGCCGTTAAAGACGGCATTTTTTTAATAGACAAACAAGGTTACGTAATTTTTGCCAACGACTACGGCAGAACTCTGCTTGGCATATCAGACGAGGGCGCAAACATTTTTAAGATTTTGCCAAATCTTGAAAACGACGTGCTTTTTGCGGTTGAGACCAACCGCCATGTGCGCCGAGAGTTTGAACTTAGCTATCCCGAACCCAAATTTTTAAAGGCAAATCTGGTGCCCTTCACAGCAGAAGAACAGTCTAACGACATGCTTTCGCTGGTTTTGTCTGACGTTACCCAAGATAAAAAATCCACGAACGAGCTTATCGAAAGCGAGAAGATTGCATCGGTGCTTAAGCTTGCCTCGGGGATTGCGCATGAGCTGGGCAACCCGCTTAATTCAATGAGCATACATTTGCAGGTGGTCAAGCGGCAGCTGGCCAAGATTGAGCAATCGCCCGCGGTTGAAAAAATCGCGGATTCCATAGGCATCTGCAACGAGGAAATAGGCAGGCTTAAAAATATCATAGAGAATTTTTTGAACGCCCTGCGCCCCATCAAGCCCAACCTTGCAGAGCTTGATCCCTTAAAGCCGCTTGAAGAAACGCTAAACGTCCTAAAAGAGGAAATTAAAAATAGGGACATAAAAGTGTCTGTAGCCTGCCCCGTGCTACCCGCAATTCTGGGGGATGAAAATTTGCTCAAGCAACTTTTCTTTAATATAATCAAAAACTCGATGGAAGCTCTTGAAAACGGCGGCAGAATATCTGTCCTGGCAAAATTTTCGGACGATGCCGTTACAATTTCATTTGCCGACACGGGCTGCGGCATAAGCCCAGAAAACATAGCCCATCTTTTTGAGCCTTACTTTACCACCAAAGAATACGGGCACGGCCTGGGCATGATGATTATAGAAAACATTGTCAAGGCGCACGGCGGCAGCATTTCGGTAAACAGCAAGCTTAACGAGGGCACGGTTATAAGCGTAACGCTGCCGCGCAAAGACAGGCAAGTGCGCCTATTGCCAAATTGAGCGTTTAAAAAATATGTCCGCAAAGCGTCGCGCACATTTGCGCCGCGCACGCCTTAAACTTAAAGGCCCCCAAATTTGTAGAAAATCCGCGCCAGAGACGCTAAAAGCTTTTTATTTTCTTGCAGACGCAGGGGCATTTTCTACATTTGAGGGGATTTTTTTTAACTCTCACACAACACATTTATGAAACCCAAAAAAGTTGGCATACTAACGGCGGGCGGCTTGGCCCCATGTTTATCTAGCGCAATCGGCGGTCTGATTGAGCGTTATACCGAAATAGACCCCAGCATTGAAATAATATGCTATGTGGGAGGCTATAAGGGTCTCTTGCAGGGCAAGAGCCTTAAGGTTACCCCTGAAATCCGCGAAAACGCGGGCGTTTTGCACAGCTTCGGCGGCTCGCCCATAGGCAACTCAAGGGTCAAGCTTACGAACGTGAAAGACTGCCTTAAGCGCGGCCTGGTAAAAGACGGCGAAAACCCGCAGAAGGTTGCCGCAGACCAGCTCGTCAAAGACGGCGTTGACGTTTTGCATACCATAGGCGGCGACGACACCAACACCGCAGCCGCAGACCTCGCAAAATTCCTTAAGGAAAACAATTACGAGCTCACGGTCATAGGCCTGCCCAAGACCATTGATAACGACGTATACCCGATACGCCAAAGCCTCGGCGCTTGGACGGCGGCAGAAGAAGGCGCATTCTTCTTTAACAACGTAGTCAGCGAATCTACCGCAAATCCGCGCATGCTCATCATACATGAAGTAATGGGCAGAAACTGCGGATGGCTTACGGCCGCCACGGCCGCCCAATACAGGGCGCTTATCGACCATGACGACTATCTGCCGGGTCTCGGCCTGAGCATGGCGCATCGCGATGTTCACGCAATTTACATTCCCGAGCTTGAAGTAGACATCAAAAATGAAGCCGCGCGCTTAAAGAAGGTCATGGACGAACTTGACTGCGTAAACATCTTCATATCCGAAGGTGCGGGCGTGTCGACAATCATCAAAGAGATGGAATCCAAGGGGCAAGAAATCCCCAGAGACGCCTTCGGACACGTCAAGCTTGACGCCATAAACCCCGGCAAATGGTTCGGCAGCCAGTTTGCGGATATGCTCGGCGCAGAAAAGGTGCTCGTCCAAAAGAGCGGCTACTATGCGCGCGCGGCGGCGGCAAATACCGAAGACCTGCGCCTCATCAAGAGCTGCACAGACCTTGCGGTAGAATGCGCCCTAAAGCGCGAAGGCGGCGTAATAGGCCATGACGAAGACCGCGGCAATGTGCTGCGCGCCATTGAGTTTGACCGCATCAAGGGCGGCAAGCCCTTTGACGTAAAGGTTCAGTGGTTTCAAGATTTGCTCGCTGAAATCGGCCAGAAATAAGCCTAAAGCTTAATCAATTTAAAAGGCGCGAAAGATTTTATCCTTCGCGCCTTTTTTGGTGTTTAATGATTTTAACGCAAAGTGCGCCAATCAAAATCCAAACGCACTCTTTAAAGTTTGCGCACCGCGCCGTCGGCGGCGGAAGAAACGTTTTTTGCGTAATATTGCAGCGCCTTTGAAACTTTGCGTATGCGGTTTGGCTTATAGGCCAAAGCCCCGAGCGCAAGCATGGCCTTGCGGCGCGCGGCAAGCTCTTCGTCTGCAATCGCAAGCTTTATGGAGCGCGCGGGGATGTCGATTTCTATCATATCGCCGTCTGCAATAAGCGCTATGTCGCCGCCTTCGGCAGCCTCAGGCGAGGCGTGGCCTATAGAAAGCCCGCTGGTGCCGCCAGAGAACCTGCCGTCGGTAAGAAGCGCGCAGACTTTGCCGAGCCCCATGCTTTTTAAATGGCTTGTCGGGTAAAGCATTTCTTGCATACCCGGGCCGCCGCGCGGGCCTTCATAAAGAATTATCACCACGTCTCCTGGGGAAATTTTACCAGCCAATATGCCTTCGCTGGCCGATTGCTCTGAATGGAAAACCTTTGCCGTGCCCTTAAACTGCCATACGGATTTTTCTACGCCCGCAGTCTTAACTATACAGCCTTGGCGCGCTATGTTGCCGAAGAGTACCGCAAGCCCGCCGTCTTTGCTGAAAGCGTGCTCTACGGAGCGTATGACGCCGTGCGCCCTGTCCAAATCCAAAGAATCGTAATATGTGTTTTGCGAGTACGCCTTTACGCTCCTCCAATTTGCGGGGGCGGCGCTAAAGAAATTTGCAAGCTGCGCAGAGGCGTTTTTACCCGCGGCGTCCCACTTGTCTATGGCGTCTCCGAGCGTGAGCTCATGTATGGTCTTGGCGCTGCGGTCTATAAAGCCGCCCCTGTCAAGCTCCGCCAAAATGCCGAAGATGCCGCCCGCCCTATGCACGTCTTGTATGTGGACGTTGTGGACGGCGGGCGCAACCTTGCAGATGTTGGGCGTCTTGCGGGAAAGCGCGTCTATGTCCGTCATTGTAAAATCAACTTCGGCCTCTCTTGCGATTGCGAGAAGATGAAGCACAGTGTTGGTGCTGCCGCCCATGGCTATGTCTAACTTCATGGCGTTGCAAAACGCGGCCTTTGTTGCGATACTTCTGGGCAATACTGAGTCGTCGTTCTTTGCGTAGTAGCGGTAGGCCGAGTCTACAATAAGTTTTGACGCGTTAATAAAAAGTTCTTTACGCAGCGCGTGGGTAGCCAAAAGCGTGCCGTTGCCGGGCAAGGCAAGGCCTATGGCCTCCGCAAGACAATTCATGGAGTTTGCCGTAAACATACCCGAACATGACCCGCAAGTGGGGCACGCCCCGCGCTCTAAGGCGGCAGATTCTTCGTCGCTGACGTTGGGGTTTGCCCCCGCAATCATGGCGTCGATAAGGTCTACATGCTCAACTTTGCCGTTTATGATGACCTCTCCCGCTTCCATAGGGCCGCCGCTCACAAATATCGCGGGAATGTTTAAACGCACGGCCGCCATCAGCATACCGGGGGTTATCTTGTCGCAGTTGGAAATGCAAATCATGGCGTCGGCGCAGTGGGCGTTGCACATATATTCTACGCTGTCGGCGATAAGCTCTCTGCTGGGCAAAGAATAAAGCATGCCTTCATGCCCCATGGCAATGCCGTCGTCTATGGCTATGGTATTAAATTCTTTGGCTATGCCGCCCGCTTTTTCAACCTCTTCGCGGACAAGTTTGCCCACCTCGTCTAAATGCACGTGGCCGGGCACAAATTGCGTGAATGAATTTACGACCGCTATTACGGGCTTGCCGAAATCGGCCTCTTTTACCCCCGTTGCACGCCAAAGTGCGCGGGCACCCGCCATGTTCCTGCCGTCAAAGCTTTTTTTGGATCTGAAGTCTGGCATAAAAATTTATTGATTTGTAATGTTAAATAGACAAAGATTAAACGCCTTTAAGCCCCTAAGGTAAAGTTTTTTTTAAACACCATGGCATTCAACCTAAAAAAGATATTGAGAGCCCTGCTCTTCTCTACCAGCCAGCCCCTTTCAATTAAGGACGTCCAAGCCGTAATAACGCGTTATCACGCCAGGCTTGAAAGCGCAAAAAAGGCGCAAAAGTCAAAGCCCGAAGACGTCGCCGAAGAGGATGCCGACTTAAGCGGCAACCCGCAGGCAGAGCTTGAAGAGCTTATTGCGCAAGTCCCAACCCTTCTTACCGCAACGCAGATACGCGAAGCCATGGAAGAAATCTCCGCAGATTTGGAATCTACGTCGGAAGTTTACAGACTCATGCAGGGCTCCGCAGGTTTCAAGTTTGCGCTCTCGCCCGACTTTGCCGAATGGGTGCGCCTTTTGCGAGACGACCCGCGCCCGCAAAAGCTTACGCAGGCCGCGCTTGAGACGCTTGCAATAATAGCCTATCGCCAACCCGTAACGCGCGCCGAGATTGAGGCCATAAGGGGCGTTAATGCCGACTCTGCGCTCTCCAAACTTTCTGAGAGGGAGCTTGTATGCATAACAGGCCGCGCAGACTTGCCCGGCCGCCCGCTGCAATACGGCACCACCGAACAGTTTTTAGACTTTGTGGGCGTAACCTCACTTGAAGAGCTGCCCGCTTCGGACGTCTTAAGCCCCGGACAAATTTCTGAATGGATTAAAAACGCGTCATCCCCAAACCCGACGGACAGGGAAGTGGGTTTGCCCGAAGAAGACCAAGCGCCCGCACAAATGCAAGAAGGCGCAACTCAAGAAGAAATACCCGCGCAAGAGCAGCAGGAAGAATTTGAAGAACCCGCCGAAACACCGCGTCAAGAGCAATAACCCCCGCATAAAATGGATAAAAACGACCTAAGAAAACGCATTGACCAGATTGACGAGCAGATTTTGGATTTGCTCGCACACAGGATTGCCTGCGCCAAAGAAATCGGCAAATGCAAGATTGAAAACGGCGAAGATATCTACGTGCCAAGCCGCGAAGTTCAGATATTTGAAAACCTCGTGAAAAAGAACCTCGGGCGTTTGAGCGAAGATTCTTTGAAGGCCATTTACCGCGAAATCATCTCGGCTTCAATCTCCGCAGAAAAGCGCCTCTCGGTTGCCTATCTTGGACCCGAAGCCACTTACACGCATCAGGCCGCAGTAAAAAATTTCGGCTCAAGCGTGAAATATATCCCTATGCATTCGATACCCGACATCTTCCCCGCAGTAGAGTTGGGAGAGGTTGACTACGGCGTAATCCCTATCGAAAATTCAACCGAAGGCGCTGTATTTCATTCTATGGACATGCTTGCCGAAAGCAATCTGCACATAGTAGGCCAAGTGTATCTGCCCATTGAGCATTGCCTCATTTCAAACGGAACGCTTGCGGAAATACGCAAAGTGCTTTCAAAAGACCAAGCCATAGGCCAATGCCGCAACTGGCTGCGCAGACATCTGCCCAATGTGGATATAGAGTATGTCGAAAGCACTACCCTCGCCGTTAAAATGGCGTCTGAAAACCCCTACATAGCGGCGATTGCCGGCGCGCTTGCGGCAGAAATTTACAAGATGCCCGTCCTTGAAAAATCCATACAGGACAAAAAGGACAATGAGACGCGCTTCTTAATCATAGGCAAAAACCCGCAACCCAAGACGGAGGGCGTAACCTATAAAACCAGCATCGTCATTTCTGTAAGCGACAGGCCGGGTGCTCTGTTTGAAGCGCTCACCCCCTTCAGCCGCCTGCATATAAACCTCACGCGCATAGAATCGCGCCCCAGCAAAAAGCGCGCGTGGGACTATTATTTCTTTATAGATTTTCTCGGCCATTGGAATGACGAGCAAACCAAGACAGCCCTTGAAGAATTAAAGAAAGAACTGCCCATGATAAAATGGCTGGGCAGCTATCCCGTAACCGACCCCGCGCGCCTGAGGTAATGCGCATAAAATTAAGAGTGGTGCCAAACGCCCCGAAGAGCGAAATCATCGGGCCCTACGGCGACGCGCTTAAAGTAAAAATCAAAGCGCCGCCGTTAGACGGCAAGGCCAACGAAGAAGTCATAAGGCTTTTTGCCGAGCTGCACAAGGTGCCGCGCTCTTGCGTAAAAATAGTCGGCGGCGAAACCTCTCGCGACAAACTAATAGATATAGAAGAAAGGCGCGCTTAAATTGCGCGCTTTTTGTTTTGCGCAAGTTGCCCCAAAAAACCGCAACTCGCAAAAAACCTATGCCGAATTTGCGTCCGTAAACTTGCAGAATTTTTCAAAGAGAGTCTTCACGTCAACTTCCAAAGCCTCGGTGACATAAATTTTCTTAAGGCCGTCTTTTGTCTTTGCAATGTCCGTAAACTCAATTATCAAAACCGCGCTTTTTAAATTTGCCAAATTGACCTCTTGCGCGGCCAGGGCTTCAAAAAATTCCGCCGTAAGCTCATTAAGCGGCACTTCTATGTAAGAGTCCTCGCTGAGGAAAAACGGCGCGTAAACGGGAGTCTTTATCGGGTGCACGGGCAGCTCAAAAAGCGTCTCGGCACCGTTGAGGGCGATAAGCTTAAGCTTTATTGTATAGCCCGAAATAAGAGCGCTGTTGTTTAACAGCAGAACTTCTCCGTCTTCGCATTTAATACCCAAAAATATGCAGTCTGCGCCGTCTTTGAACGCCTTGAGAGAAAGCTTTTGAGGTTGCGCGGCAGGGGTTGTATCGGCAAGCGCGGCATTAGCAACAAGACATAGCGCGGTCAAAACCGAAGCGAGAAATTTCATATATTTCATATCTATGGCCTTTTTTAAAAGTTTTGCCCGCACAAAAATACTGTCAACAAATTTCACTATAAAATAAGCAAAAAAAAGCCGCCCGCTTGGGGACGGCCTTTTAAATTTACGGCGTCTTTGCCTTTTTGGGGCACTTCTTTTGAGTAAAGAGAAGCTTGGGCGCACCCTCTTGCGCCTCTACGCAAACTTTGCCGCCGCCCGACACAATGTCTGCGCGCAAAATGGCCTCGGCAAGCGGGTCTTCAAGCTCGCGCTCAATAGCGCGCTTAAGCGGACGCGCACCGTATTTTTCATCCCAACCTTTCGAGATTAAAAAGTCTATCGCGGAAGGCTTAAGCTCCAAGGGCAAATTCTGCTCAAGCAGGCGCGCCTTAAGCTTTGTGATTTCAAGCTCAACAATAAACGTGATGTCCTCTTTTGTGAGCGAGCGGAAAAGCACTATGTCGTTAATCCTGTTTAAGAATTCAGGCCTGAAGACGCGCTTCATCTCTTCCATCACAAGCGACTTTGTGCGCTCGTAATCATCGGCCGCGCTTATGCCTACGCCGAAGCCCATTGCGGGCGTCTTTTGCAGGATGTGCGCGCCTACGTTGCTCGTCAAAATTATGATTGTGTTTCTAAAGTCTACCGTGCGGCCAAGGCTGTCGGTCAAACGGCCGTCTTCAAGAACCTGCAACAAAAGCTGCGCGACGTCCGGATGCGCCTTTTCTATTTCGTCAAACAGTATGACGCAATAAGGGCGCCTGCGGACAGCCTCGGTAAGCTGACCGCCGTCTTCGTGGCCGACATATCCGGGCGGAGAGCCTATCAAACGCGATATTGAATGCTTTTCCATGTATTCAGACATGTCTATCTGGATAATGGCATCCTGCTCGCCGAACATCTGCTCTGCGAGAATCTTTGCAAGATAAGTTTTGCCTACCCCCGTGGGACCGAGGAATAAGAATGAGCCTATGGGGCGCTTGGGGTCTTTAAGGGCGGCCCTAGACCTGCGCAGGGCGCGCGCGATAACCGCCGTGGCCTCTTTTTGGCCGACGACCGCCGCGCGCAGATTTTCTTCAAGCGCGAGAAGCTTTTTGCTTTCGCCCTCTTCCATGCGCGAAAGCGGAATGCCCGTCCAAGACGATACTACCGCCAGAATGTCCTCTTCGCCGACTTCCGTGGTTTTGTCGTCGAGAGACTTCTTCCAGACCTTCAGCATATCGTCTTTTTGGGCAATCAAAGACTTTTCTTTGTCGCGCAAAGCCGCAGCCTCTTCAAAGTTCTGGCTTTTTATCGCAGATTCCTTTTCTTTGGCGGTCTTGGCGATGAGTTCGGCAAATTCTTCAATCTGTGGCGGGCGCTCCATCATCTTGATGCGCGCTTTTGAACCTGCCTCGTCTATTACGTCAATAGCTTTGTCGGGCAACTGGCGGCTGGTTATGTAGCGCTCGGAAAGTTTTACCGCAGATTCTAACGCCGCGTCGGAATAGCGGCAATGATGGTGCGCCTCGTAATTTTTGCGCAAGCCCTGCAAAATTTTAACAGCGTCTTCCGCCGAGGGCGCTTCTACCTTAACGCTTTGGAAACGCCTGTCCAAGGCGCTGTCTTTCTCAATAAACTTGCGGTATTCGGCAAGCGTGGTTGCGCCTATGCACTGCAAAGACCCGCGCGAAAGCGAAGGCTTGAAAATGTTTGAAGCGTCCATGGCGCCCTCTGCGGCGCCCGCACCCACTATTGTGTGTAGCTCGTCAATAAAGAGAATGACGTCTCCCGACTTTTCAATCTCTTCCATCACGGCCTTGATGCGCTCTTCAAATTGCCCCCTGTACTTGGTGCCCGCAACCATGAGCGCCATGTCCAATGCAATGACGCGCTTGCTTGCCAAAAGCTCCGGCACGGTGCCGCTTGCGATTTCTTGCGCCAAACCTTCGACAATCGCGGTTTTGCCCACACCGGCTTCACCCACCAAAACGGGGTTATTCTTGGTGCGGCGGCATAAAATCTGCACAACTCGCATAATCTCAGACGCGCGGCCTATAACGGGGTCAAGCTTGCCTTTTCTGGCAAGCTCCGTCAAATCGCGGCCGAAAGCGCCGAGCGCGCTTTGCTTGTCGGGCTTTTGCTCCGTAGGTTGGAAGCTTTGATGTTCGGACTCTTGCGCCTGTTCGGGCAAGTCTCCGACATAATTTGGGTCAAGCTCCGCAAGGATTTGCTTGCGGCAAGTGTCGATATCTACGCCAAGCTCCCTCAAAATTTGCGCGGCCACACCGTCGCCCTCGCGCAGAAGACCGAGCAAGAGGTGTTCTGTACCTATGTAGTTGTGCGAAAGCTGCGACGCCTCATGCGAGGCGAGCGCCAAAACTTTTTTGACGCGCGGCGTGTGCGGGATATCCGCAGAATCAAGAGGCTGCGTGCCTATGCCGACGCGCTTTTCAACCTCGGCGCGCACGGCGTCAAGGCCTATGCCCATCTTTTTAAGAACGTTGACCGCAACCCCCTGCCCCAAATTTATGAGGCCGAGAAGCAAGTGCTCCGTTCCCAAATAGTTGTGCTTAAACCTTTGCGCCTCTCTCTTTGCGAGGGTTAAAACTTGTAATGCTCTGGGTGTAAATTGCTGCATGATATTATTCTTATGTTTATCGGCAAGACAGCCGTTATTTAAGGCTGCTTAAGTCCGGTTCTGAAATATTTTTGAGGGCAGATTTTATGAAACGCGCCCTTATGGTGTCCCGCAAATCGGTTTCGGGGCTTTCAAGCCCCATGAGCTCTTGCAAATGCGCCGGTTTTATCTGGGTTATGAGCGGGTCTAAGACGCTTTCGGCAACCTCTTTGCCGCCCTTTATAAAACCCATATCCGCCGCGAGCCTTAAGTATGATATGCAACTGAGCGCCTCTGCAGAATCAAGCATCTCGCAAAATTTGAGCGTGCCCCAGGCGCGGGCAAGCTTGTCTGCCAAAAATAGCGGGCGCTTCTGCTTTAAGGTTAAGCGGGCGTTTACCTCAAACGTGCGCAACTTGCGGCCTATGCGCACTATCTTTGCGACAATCTGCTCTTCCGTCAACCCAAGGGTCTGCTGGTTTGAAATTTGGAAAAAACTGCCTATGGCTTCAGAGCCTTCGCCGTTTTCGCCGCGCGCAACCATGCCGAGCTGGTTTACGCCGCGTATGACTTTTTCCATCCGATCAGAGAGCACAAGACCCGGCAGGTGCATCATAAGCGACGCCCTCATACCCGTGCCGACATTGCTCGGACAAGAGGTTATGTAGCCGTATTCTTCGTCAAAAGCGAATTCCGCGCGGCTCTCTATACCCTCGTCAATGCGGCTGAGCGTGCGCCAAAGCGAAGACAACTTTTGCCCCTTAGCAAGCACCTGTATGCGCAAATGATCCTCCTCGTTTATCATGACGCTTGAAGAGCCGTCTTTACTTATATAAACGCCCGTATGCGCCGCCGCCTGCGCCAAATCTTTGCTGATTAGGCGGGTTTCGACCAGATAGTCCCGCCTGTTTTGGGGGGTTGAGCCCATTTCGACAAGCTCTCCCCCTTTGAATTTCGCAACAGCCGAGATTATCTTTGCGGACTTTTCAAAAATCTTTTCCAATACCTCGTCCGTGGCAGAATTCGGGAAGCACTCATCGGCGAAATTCCTGGCCAAGCGTATGCGCGAGCTCACGATTACGGAATCGGTATCTTCCGCATGTGTGACTTCAGGCTGCTTTTTTGAAATTGCCATTGCTATTTTGAAATTACTTTGAGTTTGTCGCGCAAAACGGCGGCGTCTTCATAGCGCTCTTGCTGAACGGCGCGGTCAAGCTCTGTCTTAATATCGTTCATCTTCTTTGAGAGGTCTACTTTTGCCTCCATCTGCGGGGGCACCTTGCCCGTATGCTTTAAACTGCCGCCCTGCATCTGCATGACAAGCTCCTTGGCTTTTTCCGGGAAGGCCTTGTAGCAATTGGGGCAATGAAAGCGCGATGTTTTTTCTATCGAAGAAAGCGGCGTGCCGCAAACGGGGCAAGATGCCGCGTGAGCGTCTTCGGTGCCTGTCTTAGCAAAAAATTCGTCCTCAATCTCCTTTATTTTAGGCAATATGTCCTGAGGAAATTCCGGCGCAATGCTCATAGAATTTTTTTCGGCACAATGCTGGCATAAGTGCACAACAATCTTCTTGCCGTCGATTATTTTGGTGATGTGCACCGTTGCGGGAACCCCGCACATATCGCACTTGTATTGATTTGCCATTGCTTTAAAATGCTTGCGGTTAATTTATATATCGACCCTTGCGCCCCTCAAGAAAGAAATTCCGAACATTTTAAAATGTCGGAACTCCTTTAAAAGACCTTTAAGCGCGCCGCTATGCGAGTTTCAGAAGCTCCGCCAAGGGCGGCACATCTCTTATAATCTGCGAAGGAAGCGGGCCTACGCCTATATATCGCAAATTGGGCGTGCTTTTTAAGGCGCAGTTTTTCTCGGCAACCTGCAAAATGCTTTTGACGGCAACCGCAACATAGCGCTTTGCCTCTTTGGGCAGGTCGTTAAACTTGCGCACGTTCGAGATGTCTTGCGACCATCCGGGCAGCTTTGCGTAGACGGGCTTGAGTGTCTTGCGCACCTTGTCAAAGCGCGGCACGCCGTCAAAAACTTTGCCCGTCTTTTCATCGATATAATGCGTGCAGATTAAAAGTTCTGAGCCGAGGCAATCGCCGTCGCAAGTCAGCGCGTCAAGCTTGTTGATAACAATGTCGTCATAACCGCCGTATTTTAGGGCGTCGCCCTTTTCTACCGCGTCAAACCACCCCACCATGCGTTGGCGGCCTGTGCTTGTGCCAAACTCAAGCTTTTTAAGCTTTACGGTAAGGGGGGCTGCATCGTCCATCTGCGTCAAGAAGACGTGGGTGCCTACCTTTGTGTCATAAGCCTTGCAGCAACCCACCGCATGAACGGGCATGACGGGCAAGCCCGCCGTCTGGAAAATCTCGGGCACGCCCGTGTGCGAAGCCGTAACGTTGGGAGAAAATCCGTGGCGCTTGTCAAGCCAATAGGCCTGCCCGAACTCGCCCAAAATATACTGGCCTGCGGCCAAGGCTCTGTGGCAGATTTCACGGACGTCTTTTACGTTTTTTGCCAGCTGGGTACCCGCCTGCCAATAGCAATCGGTAACGGCGTCCAAATTAAGCTCAAAAGGTTCGGCACCCTTAAATCGGTAAAAGTCAAACTCAGCCTTTTCAAAGATATGGTCTTCTATGGCCTCGGCGTTTGCGCGCAGCTCGGCATTCGTCAAAATTTCAAAGAATGAGTTCCATTTTTCGGGAGAGACTTTGCAAACGTGCCTGATAATGTCGCAGGCGCGGCGCATTTTGGCCTTAAATTTGTTGGCAAAATAATCTTTAGAGCCCAAAAAGTCCGCGTAATAAATTTGGAATTGGCCGACTTCATCCATATAGGCGGGCGTAATGCCCCTGCCCGTAGAGCCGCGCGGCTCTTCGCCCAAGATGTTCACGCGGTAGTCTTCATAAGCCAAGTCAAGAAGGCGGTGGCCGAGGTCGCTTACCATGGTCCGCTCATCAATGTTGAGGCGCGAAATTATGTCGTAACCGCGCCTTTCAAGCGGGAGGGCTTCCCACAAGAATTTGCGGGGGTCCGCAACCACGCCCGCGCCTATCGCAAGATACTTTACGTCTTTAGATATGACGCCGGCAGGCAGCAAGTTCAGCTTGATGCCGCCCGCCGTATGGCCGGAATTTGCCCCGCCGTTAACCTTCATGACAACCGAGGCGATGTCCGCCCTGCCGGTCTTGGCCTTAAGCTCGTCTATAATCTCATAGATGAGGCGGCCTTTGCCCTCGTCACCCATGCTTATGCCGATGTCTGCGATTAATTGACTTTTGAAATCCGTTAGTGCCATCTTAAGTATACTTTACGCTGTTAAAAATAAGCCTGCATTTATTATATCGCTTCCCCCCCCTTGCAAGCATAAAAGAGCCGCCCAAAACGCAAAACGCGGGCGGCGCTCTTTAAAAATGCGCGCAACTGCGCCTTAAATTTACTGCGCGGGGTTGAATATTGACAAATCCCACTCGTCCTTAAAGCGGATTACGGGCTTTGCCTCTTCAAACTCTATGGGTAAAAATATGTAGCGGCCGTCAACGGCGTTGTCGGGGCGCCAAATGTCGCCCACAAATATAAAGGCGTTCTTATTGCCCTCGACCGGGATTACAAAAGTGCTTTGACCGCCGAATGTCGTATCGCAATCTTTTTTAGCCCCCCTGCACGGGTTGCCGAGCGATGTCCAAGGCCCCATGATGTCGTTTGCCACCGCGCTGCGAGCAGCGTTCGGTGCCCAGCCCGAGCAGCCCGACGTTATCATGTAATAGCGCCCACCCCACTTAAAGATTGCGGGTGCCTCATTACAACTTGCCTCAAACGCGCGGGCGTAACGCCCCGTAAAACCCGTGTAGTCTTCATTAAGCTCATGTATCTGCAAAGTGGCGTTTTCTTCAGAGGCGCATATAAGGTAGGCCTTGCCGTCTTCGTCTTTAAAAAGCGTCATGTCGCGCGCCATCTGGCCTTGCCCTCTAAAATCCCTCGCAAATGCGTAGCCGTTGCCGCGCAAAACTTTGCGGGAGTTGTCTGAGGCCGTCTTTGCAATTTGCTCATCGCTTTCTTCGGCCAATATGCGCTTTATTTCCGCAAGCCCCCGGACACTTTGCGGCAGCAGGCCTTTTTGCGGCCTGAAACTGCCCTTATATACATAAGGCCCCGTAATTTTATCGGCCACGGCAAGGGCGCAGCGCGCAGTAGAGTAATCGGGCTTGTCGCCCTTTTTAAACTCAAGATGAAACCACATTACAAACTTGCCCGTTTTCTCGTTAAAAAGCACTTTAGGGCGCTCTATAATGCAGCCTTTTGTGACCTCGCTCGAGGGGTCTTCGTCAACCTTGAAAACAACGCCTTCGTCCTTCCAGTTGTAAAGATCTGCCGAAGAGTAACAGCGCACCCCCACTTGGGCGAGATTGCCCGCCTTGCCTTCCGTCTTATGCTCGCCAAACCAATAGTATTTGCCTTCGTAAAACAAAAAGCCGCCGCCGTGCGCGTTTATATGCAAGCCGTTTTCGTCGGGCATTATTTGCCCCGATTTAAAGCTTTTTACAGGTTGCGCGGCAAAGCCCGCAGAAAACGCGGCAAAAACCGCCAATATCGATAAGATTGTTTTCCCCATGATGTTCCTTTTATGATGGCATAAAATTCTTATTAAAAAAATCTACCGCGCAACATATTTTTTTTGCCTATCGCTGAAAATCGGGCATCAGAAAACCTCGGTGCCGATTTGTCCCCAAAAAATGCGTTAAGGCGCGCTAAAAGTTGAAAACCCACGAACGGTCAAGCGCGCGGCCGCACCGCGTAAAACGCGCAGATAAAGGCATTAAACGCCGGGTCGGTCAGAAAATATATCGGGTCGGGATTTTTTTCTTGCATAAGGCAAATTATTCGATTGAGTAAGGCACTTTCAAATTTAGGAGAGGTGGCAGAGTGGCCGAATGCGCTGGTTTGCTAAACCGGTGTAGGGTCTTAAACCCCTACCACGAGTTCGAATCTCGTCCTCTCCGTTTTTTAACTTCGCGCTTTTAGCGCATAAGTTCATCACGGCAAAAAGCCCGCACAAGTCATTTACTTTTTACTGTGCCACATTGCTTTTGTCTGCCGCTTTATTTTATGCCTGCCGAACTGCAATCCTGAGAGTCGACGCATATCACTTTTTTATGATGGCACGGCAACCACAGTCGGAGCAACCGTCTACGACTCTTGTAAATTCGGCAAGACACTTGGGGCAATAAGCCACAGTATCTTTTGCGGCATCCGCATATTTGTCGAGCACCAGACAATCTGCAAAACCAGCCATCTTTAAAGATTTTGAGAGTTTAGCGATGAGCGCCTCGTTAAAATCGTACAAACACGCCGCAATTTCAGGCGGAACATCAAATCTGAAAACGGGATATTTTAAATCGCGCATATATCTGTTGATTTTTTTAAGATTTGCACCCGCGCAAGAAAGTGCAGCAAGCGCCGCAAACGGATTAAAGTCGGAAATTGTACCGCCGTTAATATCCCGCAAATATAGGGAAATAAACGGGAACATGAATATCCATTTTATGAATGTTAAAACAGGCCTTTTTACCCTGAAAATAATAATCGAACAAGACGCCGTAAAAACTGAAAAAATAAACCCTAGCATCACGGTTTTTATAAATGCGAAATCGCCCTCGGAGATATAAAAATAAAACGGCAAAAATGCAAATATGAATAAAAAATGCACTGCCGAAATCAAACGCAAACCCGACTGCGCCCATCTTATTTTACGCAAAGCAGAACGCGCAGCCCTTATATCGCAACGCGCCGCAAGATAGGCCTCAATTATGGCAACGCGCCGTGCCTTTGGCGCGTTTTTGAGATTTTCTATGACAAGCATATAGTTTTTTGCGCGTTGCACCGTTATACAGTCCGCAAAAAAAATGCCGTTCAACCAAATATGCGCGCCTTTTAAGCAGACTTCAGATATGTTCTCCCAACGCGCAAATAAAAAACGCCGCGAAGCCTCTCCGGATGGGTATGAAGATGCCGCTGCGCTGCATAACCCCACATCCGAGAAGGCCAAAAGTTCATCCTGAGCAAAGTACGACGCGGCGGCAAACATCGGAGGCACAAAGGCGAATCCGCATCCGCCTTTTTTAATGAACCCCGCGCGGCAAATACCCGCAAAAAGCGCCCCTCTATATATGAATAGTGCCCGCAAATCTACTTTTACGAAGCACTCTTCAAAAAACAACAGGGATAATATTATAAGTATTGTGAGTTCTTGCCCCAAATCAAAATCAGCTCCTGGCACCCGTTATTTTTTTATAAATTTTGGCGATGTAACCGCCGATTACGGCGACAGCAACTACAATAAGTTTCCAGAATTTTGCAAGTAAGCCCGTTTTTGCCGCGACTACTGCAGCGCCACCCGTAATAAGCGCGGCAAGACCGTATTCTGCGACCTTGTCTCCCTCTTTCCACTCAACATAGCGCGAGCCGGGTTTATATTCTACCTGCTTGAGTATTGTTTGAAAATCATTCAAGGCCTGCTTTTGATTGACTTCCATAACCAGCATGGCCGAAAGAAAACCCGTGCGCCCCAATATCCTTGAACTGTAGTTCACGACGGACGCTTTCTGATCATCCTCAAACAAAAGTGCCCATTCCAAATTTTTTGTATCGGAATTATATGTTGGCTTCAAAAACCAATCTTTTATATAAAGCGGAGGATAACCCAATTCCTTTTTGCGTTCATTAGATTCGGCTTCATTCTCTTTAAATACGTCAAAAATGGCATCCGCATCCACTTTTTCCTCTTTTACGTAGCCCGAATCTTCATAGTCAAATACGACGAACCAATACCCATTGTCAGGCATTACGGTTCCGATTTCGTTATTATAAATATTCCCCGTCAATACCATGAATTTTTTAGTATCGTCGGCGTTCAAAAAAATATAGCCCTTGGGAATGTTTATCACGGCATTATCGCCTAAATCGGCCTTTATGGGGCCTAATAAAGGTTTAACATCTGCCCAGAATTCTTGGGGGCTGTTATACTTTTTTTGTGCAAAAAGCGCGCAACTTGAAACCAAAACAAGTACAAGGCAATAAAGTTTTTTCATATTTCGATTGTATTTTTGCATCTTACATTAAGTCAATATTAAATCCTGACATATAAATTTTACAGATTCTTAGTCAGCGTAAAAGTATTTAATCAATGTTATTATATGTTTAAATTTCATTTATGCTCATATAATCTTATGTTTGACAAAATCTGATTTAATTTAAATATGAAAAATATGAATAGGTTTTTTGATTTACGCAGAAGTCATACGTTCTTGCAGGACGTAGGGTTTTATTTTTTGTTTTTAATATTTACGATTTTATGCGCAATTCTTTTGAGTTCTATCGTAAAAACATCAAATAGCCATGGGAGTTTTGAAACCGGACTTTTAATAGGCCAAATTTGCGCAATAATTCTCTGTGTATCATTCTCTTTTTTTATAATAATATTAAAAAATCTTTGGACAAATTTTTTGACTTGGATTCTGCTGATATTGGGAGCGGCGGGGGCTTACACACTTGGCGCATTGCTAGGTTCCATATTCGTTACTGTTTTATATTGCATGCATGGCAAGCGTAACCGCTGCCATATGAACGAGCTTGCCTCATCGCAAAGCTTATCCGCAAACGCACGCTATAGAAGCCGCTGATAGGCCTTTGTCACCTGCCAAATTTGCGCATATACAGAAAACTTTAAGACCCCTTTATTTCAAGGTCGTTAAGCATGTCTAGCGTGATTTTGTTCGCGTTTTCTATGGTATCTGCGGCGGCAAGCAAAACCGCCATGCGCCTGTGTCCGTGCACTTCGGGCTTGCCGAATATGCGCATATCGGTATCGGGGCGCGAAAGCACTTTTTCAAGATTGCCGAAATCAACATTTGCGTAGTCGCCCTCAACAAGCACCGCGCGGCTTGAAGACGGCGCATAAAGCCTGATGTTGGGCACGGGCAAACCCAGAAGCGCGCGTGCGTGCAAAGCAAATTCCGAAAGGTTTTGCGAAATCATGGTAACCATGCCCGTATCATGCGGACGCGGGGAAACTTCGCTGAAAATTACATCGTCGCCCTTTATAAAAAGCTCAACGCCGAAAAGACCGTAACCGCCCAAAGCCTCTGTAATCTTGGCGGCGTATGCGCGCGCCTTTTCGACAGCTGCGGCGGACATACGCGCGGGCTGCCAGCTCACGCGGTAGTCGCCGTCTATCTGGATATGTCCGATGGGCTCGCAAAAACTTGTGCCGCCGCTGTGACGCACGGTTAAAAGCGTGATTTCATAATCAAAATTCACAAAGCCCTCTACAATAACCTTGCCTTTGCCCGCGCGGCCGCCGCTTTGAGAATACTCCCAAGCGCGCTTTATGTCTTCGGGCTTTTTAACAACGCTTTGACCGTGCCCCGAAGAGCTCATTATGGGCTTAACCACGCAGGGCAAACCTATCTTGGAAACCGCACCCTCAAACTCTTCAAACGTAGCCGCAAAAAGATACGGCGAAGTTTTTAAGCCCAGCTTTTCGGCCGCAAGCGTGCGGATATTTTCACGGTTCATAGTAAAATTGACCGCCTTGGCGGTGGGCACAATGTTAAAGCCCCTTTTTTCAAGCTCTAAAAGCTTGCCCGTCGCTATCGCCTCAACCTCGGGAATTATGCAATGCGGCTTTTCCTTCAAAACGACAGCCTCAAGCGCGCTTTCGTCAAGCATGGAAATTACATAGGCGCGGTCGGCCACCTGCATGGCGGGGGCATCGGCGTATTTGTCTACCGCGATAACCTCGACACCGAGGCGCTTAAGCTCTATTGCAACTTCTTTGCCGAGTTCTCCGCTGCCCAGAAGCATAGCCCTGACTGCGCCGCTTTTAAATACCGTTCCGATTTTTGCCATATTTGCCGCCCTTTTATTTTCTGAAAATTAAAGAATCTGTTTGAATAAAAGTCAACCAATGTTTGAATACGTCGCAGTGAGGACGAGCCCCGTTTAACGCGCTTGGGCATGGCTTTTATGAATATTAAACAAAAGAAATTTTTAACGGCGTTTGCGGCGGCGGCGGTAGTCTTGATATGCTCGGCCCTCTTTTTGGGCGCAGCAAATGACGACTCTAAAAGCGCGGCGGCGCAAGTTCCGTCAAAGCCGTATCCGCTGCAAACGCCTTCGGCGCGCACTCAGGGCGTAAAAAATGCCGAAGAATCGGCAATCAAAAACTTTGAGGTAAAAACCGCGCAAAACGCCGCAAAGCCTAAAATTAAAATCCCCAAACCCGCCGCAGAAGCTCTTGCCGCCGCAAAAGAGGCGCAAGCCACAAAGCCCTACCGCAAAGCAAATGCCGCAAACCGCGCCGCCCCGATAGACGGCTACTGGGAAATACCAGATTCAGACACGGGCAAACCGCAAGCCGCAGTGTATGTTTATGAAAGCGGCGGCAAATTTTTTTGCCGCATGGTTGCGATTTACGATGCCGACGGCAAAATCGACGAGACCGTAACAAACCCCAAGAGCAAGGCCGACGGCATAGACGCCAAGCCCTACCTTTGCGGCCTGGATTTGATAAGAGACTTAAGCCCCGACGGCGATGTCTATGACGGCGGCTCCGTTATAGACCCCGACAGCGGATCGTCTTTTGACTGCGCCGTGCATTATGACGCCGCCAAAAAGGCGCTTGCCGTGCGCGGCTCATTGTTTGGCATAGGCGAAACCCAATATTGGCCTAGGTTATCGGCGGACGCGCTGCCTGCGGGCGCCCGCATAGACAAAGGCGCAATCACGCCCAAGGTCTACTGACATCAAGCTTGGGCGCGCCTGTCTTTAAGCGCCTGATAAAGCCTCTTATAAAGCGGCGTATTTATTTTCAGCGCCTCCGCGCGGCGCACTATATAGCCCGTGAGAGACTCAAGCTCCGTAGCTTTGCCGGGCTCTTGAAAGTCCCTTTGCATTGATGTGGTTGCGTCTGCGGGCATTATGGCGTCAAACTTTGTCAGAGTTTCCGCAACCAAACCGTCGGACACGCCGGTGCCGTCGGCCTTTGCGACAGCGCAAAATTCTTCAAGCAGAAGTTTTAGCGCGGCCTTGTCTTGCGGGTTTGAGTTTATCTGCCCGAAAGTTCTGTCCAAATATGAAGTCAGCGTTGCAAGCGGAGATATGAATGCGAACTTTTCCCAAACCACTTTCTTAATGTCGGAAACGCATTTTGCGTTTACTCCCGCAGCAGTCAAAAGCGATACAAAAGGTTCAAGCCGCTCGCGCACCGATTTTTCTGCGGAGCCGAAAACATAGAGATGTCGCCCCGTCTCGCAAGAAATCACACCCGGCGAAGATATTTTTGATACTACGAAAACAGAGGCGTCAGGCACAAGCGCGCCTTTGAAACGCCCCCTCAAAACTTCAACGCCGTCAACACCGTTCAAAAAGGGAAATATCACGGTGTTTTTACCTACGCAAGGCGCGGCAGCGTCGGCAGCGGCGGCAAGGTCGTAAGTTTTCACCGCAAAAATCATGTAATCCACAACGCCGATTTTTGAAGCGTCGTCTGTAACAAGCTTAGGGCGCCCCGAAATTTCACGCATGCCGTCATAAAGCAATATGCCGTTTTCTTTGATGGATTGAAGTGTATTGCCGCGCGCCAAAAAAAACACATCCGCGCCGTCAGAACGCCCGTAATGAGCCGCTAGCCTTGCGCCGATTAACCCGCCGACGCCGCCCAACCCGATAATACATATCCTCTTTTTATCCATAAATTCTCTTCTTTAAAAATACCGATTAAAAAATCAGGGCCAGCAAAATCAAAAATGCTATAAAAACCCAGACAAAACAGGAACACGGAAATGCGCCCACATACATTTTTTGAGACGCGTATTTGTCAAACGCGCTTTGAAAATGCGGCGGAATTCCTTCATTATTGACACAAGAGCGGCGGCGCGCGTTTTCAAAACTGTCGCAGTCGGAGCAAATCTCCCAATCGCCGTCAGAAGCGTTTGCATTTATAAAAGGCGATGTGTCAGAAACTTCCACATCACTATCCAAATGCGCATTAGTTCCGCTTTCAAAATCTTCCCTCATGCTCTCCTTAAATAATCGGCATTTAAATATATTAAGAAAGGCTTATGAAATGTTTTTAGCTTGCGCAATAAAAATTTGATGCGGCGCAACTTGTTTTGCGTAAGAATCCAAAATCGCATAGGCGACCTATAAAATTCCGCATTGAAAGATTTTTAAAGCAAATCAAAATAATTTGCGCTATACTATCGACAGCAAAAAACGTAGCGCGGCGCAAAGTTAACCCGCGCCCAAAATGCATTAACGCTTATAGGAAAGGTTTACTATGTTTATAGAACTCGGCAAATACGCACCCCAAGTTAAAATCGGCCTTATAGGCGCTTCGAGAAACTGTTTTCCGAGAGAGCTTTCGCAAAAGCGCGCGGCGGCGGTCGCGGCAGAGCTTGAAAAGCTCGGCCTTGCAAGCGTCAGTCCGCAAGAATCTTTCGGTATCATAGAAAGCCGCGAAGACGCTGGCAAAGCCGCCGAGTTTTTAAAAAAGCAAAACTGCGATGCCGCAGTGCTTTACCTCGGCAATTTCTCGCCGGAGATTGAAGACGCGGCTTTTGTAAAGCTCTTTGACAAACCCGTGCTTTTGATTGCCGCAGCCGAAGAAAGCGCGCAAAGCGTCGCTTCGGCGCGCGGGGACGCTTTATGCGGGCTTATGAGCGCCTCTTTGGCAATAACCAAGCGCGGACTCATGCAAAAAGTCACGCTGCCTAAAAATCCGCTTTTAACCGCTAAGGATGCCGCCGCCGAAATATTGCGCTTTGAAGGGGTAATAAGGGTGCTCAAAGGCGTTTCAAACGCGACGATAGGGCTTTTCGGCCCGCGTCCGCGCGATTTTGAAAGCTGCAATTATAACGCGGCCAGCCTGCTTTCTATAGGGGTTGAAATAGAAGAGCTCGGGCTTTTTGATTTGGAGGATGAAATTGCGCGCGTTGCCGCAAACGCAAAAACCGCAAACGCGCAAGAGCTTGAAATTTCAAAGGTTGAAGGCGCGCAAGACGCGGCGCTTTCAAAACGTCTGGCGCTTTATGAAAAGGCGCTTTTAAATTTGCGAGAAAGCAAACAGCTCTCGGGCGCCGCAACGCAGTGTTGGATACGCCAAGAGATATTTTCAAAGCACGTGCCGTGCTATATAAATTCGCGCCTGACGCAAATGGGCTTCCCGATCGCCTGCGAAAACGACGCATACAGCCTTGTGGCCGAACTCATGTGTCAATACGCCTCAAATAACGCCGTAACGATGCTTGACATCAACCACACCATACCCGCAGAAATGCTTAACGGGCATAAGAACATTGCCCCCGAAGACGCAATAGGGCTTTTTCACTGCGGCAACGTGCCCGCAAAATTTATGAAAAACCCAAAAGTCTGCCACCAGATTATCATGGCGCGTTTGATGGAACCCGGCACCCCGCCCGACATCACGCGAGGCACGCTTGAAGGCTCTATAAGCCCTTCGCCGATCACGCTTTTTCAGATACACGGCGCTGGCGACAAACTGCGCGCATATATCTGCGAGGGCGAGTTTTTGGATGTAGACCCAAAAACTTTCGGGTCTGTAGGCGTAGCTCACGTAAAGGGCTTTATGCGCTTTTACCGCAACTGTTTGCTCGGGCGTTTTCATCACCATGCGGCGGTAGCATTCTCGCACTGCGGCGGCACGCTGTTTGACGCGCTCAAGCAGCTTGGCGTTACTGAAATTTACACGCCGCAAGACGCCCCATACCCGTCTGAAAATCCGTTTGCTTAAAATCTCTGACGCTTTAAAACGCATGAAGGACGCATTTTTAGGCATAGACTTTAGCACACAATCCGTAAGCGCCGCAATCATAGAGCCCGAAAGCGCAAATGCTCACTGCGCAAGCGTGAATTTTGAGCGCGATTTGCCGCAATACGGCACCGCAGCGGGCGCGGTTACGTCGGCTGCAAACAAGCTTGAAGTGTGGTCTTACCCCGCCATGTGGCTTGAGGCGCTGGATATGCTTATTGCGCGCCTCGGCAGCGATTTTGACTTAAGCAAAGTGCGCGCCGTAAGCGGCGCAGGCCAACAGCACGCAAGCGTGTGGTTAAATTCTGTAAACGCGTTTAAAGAAATCTCCGCCGCACCGCGCGGCGCATTGGCGCAAGCATCTTTAAGCTTTTTAAGCCGAGAGCGCGCCCCAATCTGGATGGACGCTTCAACCGCCGCAGAATGCGCGCAAATCACGGCGGCCGCGGGCGGGGAAGCTTACGTGCTCGACACAACCGGTTCAATAGCCGCAGAGCGTTTTACGGCGGCGCAAATTCGCAAAATTTTTATGCGAGAGCCGCACGTCTATGAAAATACGCGGCGCATACACTTAAACTCGTCTTTCATGTGCTCTGTATTTTGCGGGGAAGACGCGCCCGTAGATTTGGGCGACGGCGCAGGCATGAATCTGCTTGATTTGCGCAGCAAAATTTGGGATGCGCGCATGCTTGAAGCCACAGCACCCAACCTTGCCTATAAACTGCCGCGCATTGCCGCAAGCTCTGCTGCTGTCGGCGAAATTTCAAACTATTTTCAGACGCATTGCGGCTTTGCTCGCGGCACAAAAGTTTGCGCATTCACGGGCGATAACCCCTCAAGCTTGGTGGGCTTGGGCGCTTCGCGGGCGGGATGTGCCGCAATAAGCCTCGGAACGAGCGATACCTTCTTTTGCGCCAACGACAATTTTGCGCCTGCGGCGGGCGCACACGTCTTCGGCAACCCGACAGGCGGTTTTATGAACTTGATTTGCTTCAGAAACGGCTCTCTTGCCAGAGAGGCTTTTAAAAACTCCATAGGCCTTGACTGGGCGGCCTTCGACGGCTGTTTTGCAAACTACACCCCGCTTTGCGACGACAAATACATCCTGCCTTTCTGCTTTGATGAAATTTCCCCGAAACTCTCGTCTTGCGCGCCCGTTTTTGCAGGTTTAACGCGCACTCAAACGCAACCCATAGAGGCCGCAAGATTATTTATAGAGGGGCAAATGCTGAATATGCGGCTTTGCGCGGCGGGTATGGGTGCGCACCCGTTAAAAATAATACTTACGGGCGGCGCTTCAAAGAGCGAAGCCCTTGCGCAATGCGCTGCAGACGTTTTTAACGCGCCTGTATATACAATAGGCCTTACGCATAATTCTGCGGCGCTGGGTGCGGCAATGCGCGCGGCCGCAAGCCAAGGCGCAGATTTAAAGGCGCTGGAAGAAACGTTTTGCGCGCATAAACATTTTAAAAGCCCTCGACAAAACTGCGCGGAAATTTACGCGCACAAGCTTTGCGGGTTTAAGGCGGCCTTAAAAAGCGCCTTTCGCACAGGCGCCTAAGCCTTACGCCCTATCGCCTTAAAAATCTTTGGCGCAAGGCCGTATTTTGCGCGGAATTTTGTTGAAAAATACTGGCTTGACGAGAAGCCGCAAGCAAGCGCAAGCTCGGTAAGCGAGATGTCGCAATCGGCGTCTTGCAAAATTTTTTTGGCGCGCTCAAGCCTTACGGCGTTTAAGAGCCCCATGGGCGTGAGGTTTGTCAAAAGCCTGCAATAATATGTAAAGCGCGTGGGCTTAAGACCGCAGTCTTGCGCCATGCTTTCAAGCGTCCACGGCTCGGCACAGTATGCGGGCAGCTGGTCTATGAAACATCTTACGACGCTCTCATTGGGCGAGGTTTCATGCGCGCTTATAAGCTGGCCTTTAAACGCATTCAAAAGCTCTACAAAAATCGCGTTTATATATAACGCCGTGCGCGATACGTCGTGCGGGCTTCCGGCGTCAAGCAGCCTGCCCAATCTGCCGAAAGCGGCCTTGATTTCGGGCGTAGATTTAAACACGCAGTTTGAAGTGTTTTGCATGTATTTCGCAAAAGAATCCCTGTCGCTTTTTGAGAGTATTATCCAAGACGGCCACTCCCACTCCTGATTGGGGCGGCGCACTTTAAAATCTATTATCACAAAATACATTTTGCATGCGCCTATGACGGGGTTGCCTATAGAATGCTCTTGCCAGGGCTTTGTTACGCTTACAACTTCGGGCGTGATTTTTGAAAAAGATGCACCGCGCCTGTCGGCAGAAAACTCAACCGCGCCGCTTTCCACAAAGGCTATTTCAAGCCCCTCGTTACGGTGATAAGGCAAACGCCAGTTTTGCGGCTTGCGGGCGTTCCAGTAGGCGGCAAGGCGCAGGCCGTCAAGCTCGGCAGACGCAAATTCGGCGCCCGGGTATAGACCGCGCTTAAAGCCCGTCCAAGAAATCTCGCCGCTTTTAATGGCGTTTTTCAAGGGCTCGCAAGTGTCGCAAACATAACGATTGTCGGCGCTTACAAATACTGTAGGTCTTTGGCTCTTCATTGGGTAATTGACGGGTTTAAAGCTAATGCCGCCGCATTTTTAAGTCAAAGAATAATTTAAAAGCTTGCGCACAGCCTGCCGTGCGGCGGCGGCAATAACTGTTATTCAAACTGCAAAAGCACATTGGGTAGCCGCAAGACCTATTAATATCGCGATACACCCCGCCACGCCAAATTTAAGGCAAAATACCCCTTAATGCCGCACCCCGCTTAAAAATCGCACCTTTCGCAAGATTTTTCTTGATAGGCGTTTCATAATCCTCATAGTCATCTCGAAATATTTTTTCTGGAGAGATGGCAGAGTGGTCGATCGCGGCGGTCTTGAAAACCGTTGAGCCGCAAGGCTCCGGGGGTTCGAATCCCTCTCTCTCCGTTTTAACTTCGCGCTTTTGGCGCATGGGGGTGTTGCTGCGAAATATTTTCGACTCTCACGTACATAAGTACGCTTCGACCCTCAAATTTTCTTGCGCCTGCCCATGCATAAAGCGCTCGTTAAAATCTGTAACAAAAGGCAGAATAATTTTGCGCACAAGTAATGTAGGATACGATTTTTACTGAGCGAATGAGCGTGAGCGAAAACGAAAGCCAAATCAAAGCCTTGCTTTATAAAGTTAGAATCCGCAGGTTTTGACACAAAAATTGCGTAAACAAGCTTCTGTAAGAAACTTTAACTTTTCCCAAATTCCAAATGCCGCGTATTGCGCATTAGCGCAAACAATATATGAGTTAATCTTTCATTCATCTGCAAAGCTATATACTTATATGCTTATTATAAAGCACTTAAGAAATAACGATGAGCTCGTTTAAATTTTTTTAATCACAAATTCGGGATTGATATTTTTACTTTATACTTTATTAGTAAATGCAATTAAGAAATTTTTTACAATCATTGCGCTTCAAGAGTCATGCTTCTTAAAAACACCTATACTATTTTAAAAAAGTTCGGCGTAATATCGGCGGCACTTTTATTTATTTCTGCATCCGCAGAAGCCGCGCGTTACTATGTTAAGACAGACGGCTCTGACACGGCTGTCGGCACCGCTTGGGAAACCGCCTTTAAAACCATAGCTAAAGCACTAAGCATTTGCACGGGTGCCGACGACGGCGACGAAATTTGGATTAAAGAAGGCACTTATGCAGAAGGTTCCACCGTCTATATGAAAAACAACGTAGCGCTTTACGGCGGCTTTGCGGGAACTGAAGATGATAAGTCACAACGCACCGCAGCGCATGAAACAATTTTAAGCGGCGAAAACTCTTACAGAATTATGGGCATATATTTTGGCGATAATGTAATTACCGCCGAAAACACACTTATCAATCGCATTACTTTCAAAAACGGATATAATCAGTATGCCAGTGCAATATATATTGAAAACTCAAACCTCAAGATAAGCGAATGTAATTTCTACAACAATACGGCTACAGTCTCCGGAACACTATACATCTTTGATGCCAGCCCGACCCTAAGCGAATGTAATTTTAATGGAAATAGCGTGCAAGAAGCCGGCGGTGGAATTTTCTTAACCAGTTCACTCAGGGTAAGGTCATCTGATTTTTCTGACAATGAGGAATCCGTAAACATCGCAATTAAATCATACAATTCGCATCCAAAAATAAATTCTTGTAATTTTATCGGCAACAAGGCTTCTGACGGAGGCGCAATTTTCTCATATTATTCCTATATTGAAATAAGTTTATCCGATTTCAAAGGAAATGAAGCTGCCCGCGGCGGCGCAATCGGGGCAAATGGCGGCGATAATGTAATAAATTCTTGCCATTTTGAGGACAATAAATCTTCTTACGGCGGCGCAGTTTACGGATATTACTCTAATTATATAATAAATTCTTGTGCGTTTTTTGATAATTCCGCAATAAACGGGGGCGCAACTGCTGCATATTACGGTTCTTTGATGCTTTCGAACGGCACTTTTTTACAAAATTTTGCGACGAATTACGGTGCGGGGACTTACAACAAAGCCAGCCAAGCCGGAATTATCAACTGTACTTTTACAGACAATAAAGCAGGATCCTCAGGCGGAGCAATCCGCAACGTAGACTCTGATGTCAATGTTGTGAATTCCATATTTCTAAACAACAAGGCGCGTGACCTTATATCGCCGTATTACAGCGATGCAGACTCGACATTCAAGATCGCCTACTGCCTCTCAGACTCACAAACTTTGGAGATTCAAAACCCCTTACTTTTGCCTGCCAATTATTATAAGGGACGTCTTGCACGTCCCCTGCAAGAGGGCAGCCCCGCAATAGCTGCCGGCGCAACCCAAGCGCAAGCGGATGAGCAATTCGGCCAAGGCGTGCTGGCAATACCCCAAAACGACGCATTGGGCAATGCGCGCGATACATCGCTGCCCTGCGCTCTGGGCGCGGTAGATTATGACATCAGCCTTTCTCCAAACGCCGTTGCCGTAAAGGAAGCGGCTTACATATTCTCAAAAAATTATGAGTTTACGCTTATGGCGTACGCTGCGGCCAACGGCGCAACATACCAATGGTATAAAAACGGCACAGAAATTGAGGGCGCCACCATGCCCCATTTAAAAACCGCGCAAGATGAAAGCGAAGCCTCTTACATTTGCAAAATTTCTTATGCCGACACCAGCGCGGATACACAGGCTATAATAGTAAAAACTTCAGACCTCCAAATTTTGCATATCTCACCCGACGGCGACGATGCAAACGACGGACATTCTTGGCAAACCCCTAAGAAAAGCATACAGGCGGCTATAGACGCCCTTTACGAAAACGGGACATACGGTTCAGAAGTTTGGCTGAAAGAAGGCGTTTATGAGGAAGGTAAGCCCGTTGAGATGAAAAACAGCATAGGCATATACGGCGGCTTTGCGGGTACTGAAGATGATAAGTCGCAACGCACCGCAGCGCATGAAACAATTTTAAGCGGTGAAAATTCTTACGGAGTTGTTTCAAACGAGTATTCGATACCGGGAATTATTGCAGCAAGCACCGTGCTTGACAGCGTTACAATCAGCAACGGTAAGGCAGCAAACGGTGGCGGCATAAATAACACATTTGCAAACCCCACAATTTCTAACTGCGTATTTACAGGCAACAGCGCATCAAAAGAGGGCGGCGCAATCTATAACGCAATGGCATTCCCCTTGATAATTAATTGCACTTTTGCAAACAATTCAGCGACTTTAAACGGCGGGGCGATGTATAATGAATACTCATTAGCTTCAGTAATAAATTCCACATTTTCACAAAACAGCGCTTCAAGCGGCGGGGCGGTTTTCAATTACGGGATAGGCAGTAAACTTCTTAACTGCACTTTGTATAACAATACCGCAACGCAAGGCAAGGCAATCCATGTGGCTTCGTCCAATTTGAATTCTGCCACAAATTGCATAATTTGGGATAATTCTGAAGACGGACAAGCCCTCATAACTACCGCAAGCACCGCTGCTATATCCGTCAATTATTGCGCCGTAAAGGGCGGCTACGCTGGCACGGGCAATATTGATGCCGACCCCAAGCTTATGCCGCTCGGAAATTACGGAGGCACGCTTGAAACCATGCCTGTGGATGAAGATAGCCCCGCAATAGGTGCAGGCGCAACACCGACCCAGCTCAAAACGCTTTTGGGCAGCGATACCGCAAGCCTCGCCGTAAACGACGCATTGGGGCGCCTTCGCCCCGAAATTGAGTGTTCTACTATAGGTGCGGTAGAATATATACTTGTTTCCGACATACATTTGGCGGAGGGTTCTGACGCGGCCTATGAAGGCGGTGAGGCCTTGTTTGAGATAATTTCGGACTCTGAAGGCTTAAGTTATAAATGGCAGCGTTATGATGCCGCAAACGAAGAGTGGGTTGACATTGAAGGCGCAACTTCAAACACGCTTTTATTGTCTGACGTGAATGCATCAATGAGCGGTGCTCAATATAGGTGCATTGTGTCAGACAGATTATATTCGGAGGAGATAAACGTATCGCTTCAGGTGCGTGCAACAGCGCATATCACAACCCAGCCGAAGACTCCGTATGACAGATTGGATGAAGAGCTTAGAGTAGAAGCCATAGGCTATGATTTGCATTATCAATGGCAGATTTACGACGCCGATGCAAAAACTTGGGAAGATATTGAAGGCGCTTCGGCAGCCGCGTTGCCGATAGATTTTGCAAACTTCAACAACCGCGACATATTCAGATGTGCGGTGTCTAACGCCGCGGCTGGTCTTAACACGGTCTACTCCGAATCGGCTGCGCCTGCGGAAACTACGATTTTCATAACTGCGGACATATCCGACAAAACGGTGTATGAAAAAACCCCCTTAACGTTGAGCGTTGAAACTTTGAATCTGGGTTCAAAAAAACCAATCTATACATGGTATTTGGACAAGCGGGACGGCAAGGCGCCATCAAAGGTCGGCACGGCGGCGGCCTTAAAAATCACCCCCGCCCTAGCCTCTGACGGGTATGAATATTACTGCGTGGTTTCTAACGTAACCCATACGGCGATTTCCGCCACGGCAAAGCTAAAAGTTTTGCCCCTCGTAAAAATCGCCGCGCAACCCAAAGCCAATGTTGCATATAGCGGCGGCGTAACAACGCTAAGCATAAACGCAAGCGACAACACCGAAGACCCGACTCTGTATCTCTGGCAGATATACAAACAAGTGCGCGATGTGCGCACAAACAAACTGGTTTGGCAGTGGGTGGACGTTGCCGAGGGCGAATACGGCACTAGCGGTGCCGACACATCCACCCTTACTTTCGGCGATATTGACTACGCGCTTAACGGCGCAAAATTCAGGTGCGTAGTTTCTAACGGCGGCAGCACTTATGCTTCAAATGGGGCATCTCTTTCTGTGCGCGAGACTGCCTATATAACTGTGCAGCCCTCTGATGTTGTGGCAGAAGTAGGAGAAGCCGCCAAGTTTGCCGTTGGCGCAAAGGGCACCGCAAGCATACGTTACCAATGGTATGCTTCAACGGACAGCGGCGCAACCTGGGGCATTATAAACAAGGCCACGGGCTCTTCTTACAGCTTAAGCAAGCTTACAAAGGCGCAAGACGGCACAATGTTAAAATGCAACGTTTGGAATGACGACACCAATAAAACGCTTTGGTCCGACGCAGTTACGCTTTACGTAAATCGCAAGACTTCGGCCGTACCCACGCTTACCGCCGTTACGGTCTTCAATGAAGAAAATGCCTCAAACAAGTTTACGGTACTTGCCGAGGCAGAAAATTCAATACGCTATAAGATAGAGCGCCTGCCGCTTAAGGCGAATTCAAAGACGGGTTGGGTATCCGTCGAAGAGGGTCTTAAAGACGCCGCAAGCGCGACTATTTCTTACGGCATAAGCGCGCCCGTCATCCCCGGCGAAAAATACCGCGTAACGGTGTGGTCGGGCAGGTTCGGCGAAGGTTCTTTTGAAGAGGCGCTTTGCAGAAAGATTGTCTCCAAAGAAATCACTGTGGCAAAGTCGCTTGCAAAAACTACGGTAGCGCTTGCTTCAAACAACCTGCCGGAGTGTTTTGACTATGCGCAATGCCCCGCAAAGTTTGCGGTTTCAAATTATGTCGCAACCCTGTCCGTAACCGCGAAGGGCAGCGGACTTGCGTATCAGTGGTATGAATCTGCCGACAGCGGCGCAACATGGAGCGCACTTGCAGATGTTAAGAACTTTTTTGCGGGTTCCAAAACCGCAAAACTCACAATTACAAAGCCCACGGGCGACGGGTTTTCAAAGCTTTATAAATGCGCAATCACAAACGCGGGCGGCGCGGTAGAGTCTGAAGTTATAGCCCTTAAAAAGCTGGCGGAAGCTTCCGTGGCATCTTCCCCGCAAAACAAAAACTACTATGAGGGTTATTCTGCGACGCTTACTGTTGAAGCCTCCGCAGACTGCGGCGCAAGAACCACTTACAAGTGGATGTATCAAAAGCCTACAGACGCCTCTACAAAGTGGACTGCGGTATCGGGCGGAAATAAGAGCGTGCTTACGCTTACCAAGCTTACATACGCGCAAAGCGGCTATAAATACCGCTGCGAAATATCAAACGCACTAAACGTATTTAATAAGACCCCCGCCATTAGTGATTACGCCACTATAACTATAACATACTATTCAGGAACCGGAAGCGTATCCGCCACCACGAATATATCAGGCAATTATTCAGCTTCATTTCATTCATATATTTCGATCGGTGGGATACAATCTGCGCCGACCATTACATTTAACGACAATGAAAGTTATCTTGCCAATCTAAGCAACACCCTGCTCTTTAGCGGCGCAAGCAGCGCAAACAATGAGTTTTCTTTGGATATAAATGCCCAAGGTTTAGTATCGCTTAAATATATTGTGGCCAATAACGATGCCTCATACAAATGGTTTATATCTTACGACGGAGTGGCCTTTACGGAAATTGAGGGTGAAAGCTCAAGCACACTTTTGGTTGACAGCGCCATCTTTACCGAAGCCCCGGTTGCGGCCTTTAAGCTTGAGGTGCGCACGTCAAAAGGCGGCTTAAATACAAACGCAATAACTATACGCCTTACGGGCTATTAAAATTTGAATCTTATTTAAAACATATCAAAAAAAAGAAGGCGTTTTATCAGCCTTCTTTTTTTTGCGTCTGATGCTTATGCGCAAAGCGCTAGTCTTGCTTGTCTACGCTCTTTTTACGCAATTCTTCGGCGCGATATTCGTCAAAATAACCTTCGTTTGACACAACTTGTATGTCGGCGCGCTTAATCACTTTTTCAAGAGTCTTAAGCATGATTTGCAAATCTCCTACAAGTGTTACGTTGTCGGCATATTGGACATCATAAGCAAGCTTCTGCGGCCATGTAAGATTGTTGCGACCGTTTACCTGCGCAAGCCCCGTAATACCGGGGCGCACATTGTGGCGACGGCGCTCTTCATCGGTATAATAAGGCAGATAGCGCGGCAAAAGCGGGCGCGGCCCGACAAAAGACATCTCGCCCTTCAAGATGTTGAAGAGCTGCGGAATCTCGTCTACGCTGGTTTTACGCACGATGCGGCCAAGCGCCGTTATGCGCTGCGCATCTGAAAGCGGTTTGCCGCGGGCGTCTACGGCGTCGGTCATGCTGCGAAACTTCATGACGTAAAAAATCTTTTCATGCAGCCCGGGGCGAGCCTGCCTGAATATGACGGGAGAACCCATCTTTATGCGTATGAGTATCGCAAAGACGATATACACGGGCAACAGGAAAATAAGCGCCGCAAGCGCTATGCAAAAATCCGATATGCGTTTAAAATACTTAGCGTACATATTTATAAGCGGCACATCTTTGCAAATGCCGTAAAAATCAACAAGCAAAAAAATATCGCCTTAAATGCCAAAGGTTTTGAACCCTGACTTACTAAAACCGCACCCCTAAATTATAATTGAGCTATGCAAAGTTGATTAGTATTCAATATCGGCTGCGTCCAAATCATACACAGAGTGTATTGATTTTTTCATTATGCTTTCAGGATTGTCGCTCAGCGGGTAATGAAAGTATGAACGGCCGATGGCGCGCTTTAAAATTTTAAACATACGCAACTCATAAATTTCTTTTTTGCTGAAGGGGTCAACCCCGTATATGCGCAACTCATAGTCTTCATCATTTGACGCATGAATTAAACGCATTTCTCTGTTGCCGACCACCACATACTTACCCGCAAAGTTTGTTGAAAATAGGTATTCAAAGTCTGCCTTTGGGTCATAGAGAGAGCCTTCTAAAAGAGCAATGTAAATTGTGCGAGACGTCTTGTCGGGCAGTTTGGTGCTCAACTTATATAAATCCATCACAAACTCTATACCGACATACTGTTTTCTTTCAGAATTATATGCCTTGGGCGGTATGGGTTGCGTTTCTGAAACCCGCACAGTCACGCCTATGTTTTTAGAAAGGCGTACCGCCATAAGATCCGCAAAGCTTTTATCAAAACCCTCAAAGGGTACAAGATATACGTCTGCCGGCTTACTTTTGTCATCAACGTATGAAGAGCATGAAGACGCCAAGAGAGATAACGCCGCAAAAAATGCACAGTTTATCAATTTAATAACCCCGCAAAAGTAAGGGCGCGTAAAGTAAAGATTAAACACTCGATACATTTTAAGTTTATATAAAATTAGAATAGGCAAATTATGTGCAGGCAAAACTACTTTGAAGCCTGCTCTGTAATTTTCATTATAAACAGGCTATTTTCAGCCTGCCCTTGCTCTTGAATATTTTTTTGCGGCAAAAGCAGAATGGGCAGGCCGAGTTTTGGTGTAAAAACCGTTCGCACTTCCGCAACCGCAAAGGTAGGAAACGCTATATCCCCCTTAGGGGTTTTATAAACCAAGTCTTCTACTCGCGAAGTATACTTGGTATTCATTGCCAAACTTAAGATGCCATCCTTCGTCCTTGGAGTAAGTTCAACGCTAATACCCAAATCATACGCTACAAAATCGACAGGCATTAAATTGTCATCATATGCTTCGGGAAAGCGTATCTGCTTAGACATAAAAGAAATGGCAGTTGAGCCGTTTTCCACATTAAATTGCCCGAGCAATTCAAATTTACCCGCCTTTATAGCGGCGTCAAAATAATTTTCAAGCGCGCCTTCATCCATCTCTTCGGCAATGTGGGTAGAAATCTTATAAAACGTAAAACAATAGGTTTGAGCACCGCTCAAAGCGCAATAAAACAATATATATAAAAGCGCAATAAGACTTTTGATTTTCATATGTTTCCTTAATTAAATTTACTTAAAATTAAGACTCAGTAAGTCATTTTACAAGCAATTTATTATGTGCGCGACAAAACGCTATGCACAAGTTTACACATTTGCGGGCGTAAAGTTTTTATAGTCTTCAACGCGGCCGGACTTTTTAATTATGGCGCTGTATTTTACATTGCCGCCAAAGTCGTTCAAAAAGCAGATGGCGTCTTGCAAGCCGCGCGCTTCGGCACTTTCTTTAACGAGGTTTTTCATCTCGTAATAATCAGCCCCGCTTATGTCGTAAACTTCTATATTGCGCGTCTGATAATCAAAAATGTATTTGCGGTCTTTTGATATTACGGAGCGTATGAGTTTTTTGGAATCGGGAAAGACTTCGTTTACGACGTATTTTTGCGCCGTGTAATCGCCGCCCGTAATTTTATTTTTAAAGCTGTTTGCGTATTTGCCCATGTGTTTATGGCGCCCCACCCCGGCAAAATCCACTATTGAAGCCGCTACGTCTATTGATGTTACGGGGCTTTCAGAATCTTTTACGCCTTTTGAGACGCCCGCACCCCAGACGATGAGCGGCACTTTTGCAGCCGCGTCATAGGGTCTGCTTTTGCCGATGTCGCCGCGCTCAAGCAGCATATCGCCGTGGTCGGCGCTCAAAATGAAAATCGTATTGTCTGCAAATTTTGAATTTTTCAGCGTGCCCAAAACGTCGCCCACAAGCGCCTCTGCGCGCTCAACAAAGCGGTAGTAATCATAGAGGTAAAGTCTGCGCTCTTGACGCGGCCAGTCAGACATTTTTACGCCCGAGTTTTCAAATTCATAAGACGGCGGCAGCGGCGGAATTTTACCGTTCATCCTTGCAAGCGCACCGACTTTTGTAGGGCATCCCTTGGCCGCGCCCATGCCAAGATAGCAACAGTCGTGCGGATTCAAAAGCCCTATGTTTAAAAAGAACGGCCGCGCGCCGTCGTAAGAATTTAAAAACGCCATAGCGCTTTTTACGACAGAAGCATCTCCCGACTCCCCGATATGATACCCCCTGTCAAGGATGTCAAAATATCCGGTCGGCGGGCGCATAATGTGCCACTTGCCCGCATAAGCGCAAACGTAACCTGCATCTTTCATCGAGGCCGCGATTATCGGCACATAAGGCTCAAGAGGCACATTGTTTATTATGGTGCCGTGCTCGCAGCTGGGCAGCCCCGTATACCAACAAGTGCGCGCGGGGCAGCATACGGGGTTTGAGCTGTAAGAGCGCTCAAAAGAATATGACTCCTTAAGGAGGGCGTCCGTGCAGGGAGTCTTTACATAAGGGTTGCCCAAAGCCGACACCGCACCGTGGTGCCACTGGTCAAGATGCATGAATACTATGTTTGGTCTGTCCGCCATAAATCAGCCTTCTATCGACTTTAAGACCCATGAATTCACAAAACACGTAAGCCCAATCGGCAACCCGTCAGCGCGTTTTAAAAAATTAAAGGCCGATGCCCCGCCGCCCTCCGACATATATGTTTTGAAAACGCCGCCCCCGAGACCGTCCGACGCGCATTGCCCGTCGGCAAAAAAATTGCGATTCTGCAAAACCTCAAAAGCGTCCCACAAAACCGAATGCGATTTTTGCGCCGCCAAAGCATCCCACATATCCGCGCCGTCTAAAAGCTGCCACTGGGTTATTAACGCGCGCCCATTAAGCGGAATCTCTTTTTTCAGCGCGCCAAAATTCAAAAACAAAACTTTACCGTCTGAAGAGCCCGCGTATTTGAAGCGCGCATATTTTGCGATTTCAGAATTTTCCGACGAAGCGTTGGGCACGTTTTCAAATTCAAAACTCACGATATCGCGCAGACCGCCCGCTTTGCAGCGCAAGACGCCCGTCAAAACATAGTCTGTAGCCTTTTGCTCTATGAGGTATTCAAGTTCGTCCGAGACGTGTTTTCTTGAAATCGAAAGCCCGCCTGACACAAGGTTGCGCGGTTTCAAATTTTGCTTGGCATCCGGCGACCAAACTACGTTATCAAAAAACAGGGTCTGATTTTTTAAAAAGTCGTAAGAGTTTTGGGGCGGAACATAAGTTTTTAAATAGAGGCGCGCGGGGTTAATTTGATAATCGGCGTAAAAATCCGACGTTTCGGCCTGCGCGCCAAAAGTTAAACGCGGCTTAAGCAGCCCCAAAATGCCTAGAGCCGCCGCCCCTTTTATAAACCCTCTTCTTTGCATTTGAAAATCAGCGTCAATTTTTTTGAGGCGCTTTAAGAACGCGCCTTATATATTCGACTTCCGCCTCGTCAAAAGGCGTGCCGTCTTTTCTGAAGATGTCATGGAACCATATTTGAGGCTCTTTGTCCATCTTTTCAAGGCGCGATTTCCAAGAGTAAATTGTCTGGCTTCTGCCGCTTACCAAACCCCAACTGTATGACGGCACATTTTGCGCAACAAAATAACCCAGTATTGGGTCAAACTTGCTTTGCGGGCGCGCCATATATTCGGTGCAAATAATCGGCCTGCCGTATGTTCTGCAAAGCGCCACAACTTCTTTGACGGCCTTTAAGGGTGAGTAAACATGAAAACTTATAACGTCTGAAAGCGCAAGCTGCGCCTGCGGAATGGGATCTGTTTTTAAGGCTGTTTCATAGCGCCCCTCCCAAATGGCGCTCGTAAGGGGTTGCGCAGCGTTTTGAGAACGCGCCCATTCAAAAACCTTAAGCAAAAGTTCATGCGCGCGCTTGCGCTTAAGGGGGTGATCTGCGGGATCGTCGCCAAAGCCCGGGTTTGCTGGCTCGTTAAAAACATCCCAAACTATGACGCGCCTATCGTCTTTAAAACGGGCGACAACGCTCTTAACATAATCTTCAAGGTAACCCCATTTTGACGGGTCTTTCAAAACCTCCCAAGTGGGAGATTGCGCCCAACGCGAGTTGTGTATGTGCGGCATAGGGTCGGGTTGAAGACCAAGCTTAGAGTCGGGCCTGTGGCATGAGTCAAAAAAAACAAGCATCACGCGTATGCCGTGAGAGTCCGCAATCTTCAAGAACTCGTCGACGCGCTTTAAAAAAGCCTCGGGGTCTTGCTGCCAAACAAGGTCGTGCAAAAACACGCGTATGCTGTTAAAGCCCAGACTCTGCGCCCAGCCAAGTTCCCTGTCGGCGCATTCCATGGCAGATTTAAAAGTTTCGGCCTGCCACATTTCAAGCTGGTTAGAGCAGTTTGAGGGCAAGAAGTTAACGCCCGAAAACAGCGGGGTTGCCGCGCGCCACTCATTTGCGCGCGCTTCGCTCCAACGTTCTGCGGCACTTGCGTAAAGCGATGTAAAAACCGCGCACGCAGCGCCGAACGCCAATGCCTTTGAGAATAGTTTTTTACCTACCGTCATATATGTCCTTTAACTTAATTTGTTTTGAATATGGTTTACATCCTGAAACCGAGTTTCAAATTTGTCAAGTGCGTTTAATCGTTCAACGCAAAATCAAAAACGCAAAATATCGGCATCAAACACCCTACCTTGCGGCAATCAGCTTATAGAAAGACGCAATATCTTCTCTTATGCACTCAAGATTTTTTTGGTTTGAAAAATCTTCCTGCACCAAATCGGCTCTGCACCAAATGTCTAAAAATACGCGTTCGATAAACTCCGGCGGCAGGGGTTTAAGCTCACCGCTTTTTATAGCGTTTTCTACAACAAAACGCATTCCGAGAATTTGCGTGCGCATATACTTTCTGAAGCGGGGTTCAAACTTAAGCGCTTCCGTATAGAGAGCGTTATAGGCAAAAATGCCCACGTCTTTGCCAACGGCGTCGGAGAGCGAATCTATAATATCCTCCATGCGCACCGACACGATTTCAATAATCTCGCGCAAAGAAAGATTATCAAGATTATCTACGTCGGCAAAATAACGGTCGCAAAAATAGGTTTTAAAGGCCTCGAAAAAAAGCTCTCTCTTTGATTTAAAATAGCGGTAAGGCAGACTGCGGGCAATATCGAGCGCAGACGCTATATCGCCTATCGATACGCCGTTATACCCGCGCTCCGTCAAAAGCGCAAAGGCCGTCGCAAGCATCCTTTCCTTCGTATCCTTCATTATTTACCGCCATCTTGCCTGAATTACGCAAACTTGGCAATAAGAAGATTGCGACGCATACTCAATTAACACACATTGCAGAAAAGGTACCGACATATTAGGGGTACAGTACGCACCCGCTCCGACGCCGCAGAAATTCTAACAAAAGTGTTGACGCAAGGGTAAAAATATCTAGCTTCGGCGTCTTTAAATTATGCGCGTTCTGCGCAGATTTAACCGTTTAGGAGAGGTGCCGGAGTTGGCCGAACGGGTACGACTGGAAATCGTATGTGCTCCAAAAGGGTACCGAGGGTTCGAATCCCTCTCTCTCCGCCACCTTTAAAGCCTCTGAATATAAGCCTTCGGAGGCTTTTCTATTTGATAAATAAAGGGGTTTGGGGAAATCGTTAATTTAATCCGCGTTAAACGGAGTTAAAAGACGTTAATTGAGGACTTGCCTTTTTTGTTCCTATTTGTTCCACTAATCCTATGCCAAAGAAGCGCAAAAAGGCCGAAGATAAAAATATCTGCATAACCGTAGTCCGCGGTGTAAAAAAATATTTGGCAAACATCACGCTGCCGAACAAGAAGCGCAAAAAAGCATATTTCGACAATAAAGACGACGCCCGCGCCTGGGTAAAAGAGATGCGCAAAAACATAGGAATAGACCTGTCAGACCTTGCCGCGCTCTCCCAAAATCAACTTGCAGACATCAGACTCGCCATAAAAAATCTGCCCTGCGGAGCCTCCCTGTCTAAATGTGTTGAGATTTTTAATCAGAAATTTGCCACGACAAAAAGCCTCACCGACTGCATAGATGAATTTAATGGCATGAAAACCGCAGCCGAACTTGATGCCGTGTATTCGCGCATATTAAAGGCAAGAGTATCTACCCTATCGGAATTTAAAACTTTTGAAAACATATCGGGACGCGCAATCATTGCGAAAGTCACCGGCATGAAAAAGCCCAATGGTGTAGTTTTTGCGCCCAAAACCAAGATGCACTACCTTGGCGCCTATCGTGAGTTTTTTGACTGGTGCGTCACGCGCGGCTATATAAAGGAATCCCCCTTTAACCACATTCATGAGGCCGATATTCCGAGGGTTAAACGTAAATTCCTGCCCGTTCCGAATATTGCCGACGTTCAATCATTTTTCCGTATCGCCGAAGTAAAATACCCGCAGTTCGTTGGAATAGTGGCGCTTGTTGCATTTGGAGGCCTACGCAAGTCCGAAGCGAGCAAACTGACGCCCGTCGACATTGACGTTGCAAATAAACGAATAACCCTGTCTTTTGAAAAATCAAAGACCGGCAGAAATTTCCTTCAGGAAAAAATGCCCGACAATATCTGGGCTTGGCTTGTCAGATACCCGCCAAATGCGCAGTGGCTGAAGTTTTTAGACAAAAACTTTTATAACCGAATGAATGAGGAAAAGCTAATCCCAAAAAACGGCTTGCGACACGCCTTTGCAACATATCACTTGTCGTTGTATCGGGACGCGCCACGGACGCAAATTTTAATGAGGCACGAAAACCCCCGCAGGCTTTGGGAAAATTACCTTTCTTCGCTGGTGTCAGATACAGAAGCTGCGGAATATTTTAAAATACTCCCCAATCAGTT
>Ga0209467_1000431_pt1 | contig 60677 bp, 55 predicted proteins | sample Higcelwee11metaG_FD_187175 | JGI IMG/M metagenome (GOLD analysis project Ga0209467, IMG submission 187175) | Freshwater pond sediment microbial communities from the University of Edinburgh, under environmental carbon perturbations - High... | ecosystem: Environmental > Aquatic > Freshwater >... | reverse complement strand
TACCGTGCTCTGTAGTATATTGCTGTTCCATAAGAAGATATTAAAGCAAAAAGAGGAGGGGCACAACAATTTTTTTATAACTTGTTTGTGCCTTGAGCGAAGCGAAAGGAATGAATATAATCATGAACAAACGCAAGATGTTGGCTGTATTGATGGCAGCGATTATTGTTATAGCTTCGATGCCGGGACTGACTGCACAGGCAGATAGCATCAGCCAGGAAGCACAGGCCTGCAAGGACCTGGGGGTTCTAATAGGAGAAGATGCAAGCGGAGTAACATCCCAATATTTAGCGAAGACTCCGACGAGGATACAGGCATATATTATTTCTCTTAGGCTTAAGGGGCTGTACAATGAGGCTGGTGAATACGAGAACAGTGCAAATTTCAACGATGCCGCATCGGCAGGCTGGGCAAAAGCATACCTTGCCTATGCAAAGAATAAACCGGAGTTAGGCTGGAGTGGATATCCTGACGGTAGCTTCGGTATTGCAGATAAAATCAACGGACAAGCCTTTTATAAGGTAATGCTAGAGACTTTGGGCTACAAACAGGGAATGGATTTTACATATGCAGAGACACTGGAGTTTGCGGAGAGTATAGGTCTTGTAAGCGATGCTGATGTTATAGCAAAGATAAAATCTTTTACGGTAAACGATATTGCAAAAGGTATATACAATGCGCTCAATACAAAGCCTGCGGACTCTGATAAGAAGCTTGTAAGTGTGATGGTGGAGAAGGGTATTATTGCATCAGATAAGGCTGTTGCTGCAGGATTTACCCTTGATACAAAGGAGTCTAAGGTTACAAGCTTCAAGGTTGTATCAAACAGCAGGATAGAACTTGAGTTTGACAATGAGATATTGCTGCAGAAGGGTGACATTGAGATATCACAGCTTTCCGGCAGCTCGAGATTGTCGGTTTTATCTGTTGATTCAAAGGGCAAGTCCGCTGTAATAACTACTACTGAAGCTAAACCCTTTAATGCTTATGAAATTACAATCAACACCTTAGTGCCCACGAATAGTATGGTGATTAAGGGATATAAAAATAAATTTGTTGCAATGCCTAAAGATAGTACAAAGCCTGCAGCAAAGCATGAATTACTTGGGAAGAATGAAATATTGGTCACATTCAATGAAGAGGTAGAAAAAAGTTCAGCAGAAAATCTGTCAAATTACTCAATTGAGTATAATGTTACTTTATTAAGTGCAGAATTGGAAGAATCAAATAAGTCAGTACTGTTAAAAACTACGGATATGTCACCAAGCAGCTTTTATAGGCTGAATATTAAAAATGTATGTGATGCATCCGGAAATAGTATGACTGATTATACTTCACTATTTGAGGGTGCGAAAAGCGATACTCAAGGGCCTTCTGTTGTATCGGTAAAATCAGAGAACAACATAACGATACTGATTTCTTTCAGCGAAAGGGTGGATAGCCAGACTGCAGAGGACACAGATAATTACAGTATTGATAATAGCGTTTCTGTAGTTAGTGCAAAGCTTGATGTCACCAGAAAACAGGTGGTACTGACTACATCCATGCAAAAATCAGGAACAGTACATAGCCTAACGTTACAGAATATAACCGACACATGGGGAAATGTAATGTACAGGAAGGAATACAGGTTCGTTGGGGACAGTACAAAGCCGATTGCTACTGTTTTGGCTGTATCAAACAATGAAGTAATGGTTACCTTTAATAAAACTGTAAATAAGGAAGAGGCAGAAAGTGTAGGAAATTACTCAATAAACAATAACTTGGAAGTAAAAGATGCAATACTTGACAGTACAGGTAAAGTGGTAACTCTGATTACCTCAGGTCAAACTCTCAGGGAACTGTATACGATTACTGTTACAGGAGTAACAGACCTGTGGGGTAATGTAATAGACAAATACACGGGAAAGTTCGGAGGGATGCCTGTAAACAATAAGGAGCTAAGCTATACGGTAAAGAGCAATGGCAGCAGCCTGACAGTAACCTATAACAAGAGAGTAGACAAGGAATCTGCTGAGAATGTGTTTAACTATTATCTGGATTCCGAGCTTGGATATGCGGCAAAGGCCACACTGGATGAAGCGGACGGGCGCACGGTTACACTGCTTACAGCCGGCCAGACCAGTGGGAAGGTATATAGCATCACAATAAAGGATGTAGTGGATATATTCGGGATAAAAATCAGCACGGATGGGAGTATATGCACTAAAAAATATGCAGGAATCAATACCAGTGCAGAAAATGACTCAAATGGGGAACTTAATTTAGAGACGGTTATAACGGTAGATGTAAATACTATAGATTTGATGTTCAGCGATGATATTACTGCTGAAGAACTGGCTGATATGAAGATAGAAGTAGATGTACCGGAAGAGTACAGTCATACGCTTCCTTCAAGCTTAAGCTGCTATAAATATTTTGTAGGTGATGAAAAGAATGTAAGGGTTCAGTTTAAAACCAGCAGTTCGAATAACCCTGAGCTTTTTAAAGCGGGTTACATATATGAGGTTGAAGTAAGTGAAATAGACAGATTAAATAGCGAAGGTGATGCAAATATTAAGATGTTTGCAGGCACTGACAATCTGAATGAAGCACCTGAAGTTCTGGAGGTTGAGGCGATTAACAGTACAGCTGTGGAGGTTACCTTCAGTGAGCCTGTAAAGGGCTTAAGCAAGCTGCAGTTTGAGATTAAGAGCGGTGTTACTATAAACGGTCTTTCTGTAGAGGATAATACCACAATAACAGATAGAGTAACAATCTACCTGAGCAGCAGTACAAAGCTGAAGGACAATGAAGAGTATAAGCTGTATGTTAAATCAGGTATTAAGGATGCAGCAGGATTGGTTTCAATAACCGGCTCCGGTTCATCCACAAGCAGTTATACTGAGTTTGACGGAACTGGCCAAGAGAACGAACCGCCATTTGTAGATTCTGATATTTCTGCGCTTGATACCCATACTATACAGTTCAGTTTTAACGAAGAAATAGAGAGTATTACAAACAGCTCATTTTCAGTAAGAAAGGTATCCGGCAGCAGCTCGACAAGCTTAAATGTATCAAAAGCTATTCTTGATAAAGATGGTAAAACTGTGACAGTATATCTGAATTCAAGGTATACGGGTCTTAATAGTGACGATAAGTATGTGCTTAATATAAGCAGCTCGGTAAGTGACTTGCAGGATATGGCTGTTGATACCGACGACAGAAAAGTGGAATTTAATGGAGTGGATAATGAGCCTGAAGAGCTTGAAATAATAGCAAGCTATATAAACAGTGACAACAATCAGATTACATTAATCACAAACAGGGAGCTTAATATTACAAGCTTAAGCATGGATGATTTCGAGCTTACCGGAGCAGGCTATTATGGAAGCTCTTATGATGAAGTCGAATATGATGACAAGATAATCAGAATAAAGCTCCGTAACGAATTGGACGATGATGAGACATTGACCATTGAAATACCGGATGCTGCAAGATCAAAAATAAAGGATTTCAACAATCAGGAATTGATTACTGAAGAGGTTGAAGTGGAGACAAATTAGGGATAAGATCCTTCACTTTGTTCACGATGACATTAATAATGCCTGCCACTTGAGTGGCGGGCATTATTTTTATCTGTGTCATTCCGAGCGCAGCGAGGAATCTTATTCGTACCTCAAAGCTTCTATCGGGTCAAGCTTTGCAGCCTTGTTGGCAGGGTACAGTCCGAAGAATATACCTACCGCTGAAGAGAAGCCAAAAGCTATAAGTATAACTCCTGGCGATACGCTAAGGGGTATATTTATTGCTTTTCCTACCACTAAGCCCAGAAGTATGCCGGTTGTCATTCCTATTATTCCTCCGATAAGACATAGAATGAGAGACTCTGTGAGGAATTGGAGCATTATATCTTTGTTTTTGGCACCCAGTGCTTTTCTTATACCAATTTCCCTGGTTCTCTCGGTTACAGATACAAGCATAATATTCATAACGCCTATACCTCCGACTATGAGGGAGATGCCTGCTATAGCTCCGATGACTGCTGTCAATATATTAAGCACATTATTAAGCATATCCAGTTCTTTAAAGCCTTCTTCAGCAGCATATTTTCCCTTATTTCTATGAGCTTGTTCCAGTAAATATACTATTTTGGTTGCTACTTCTTTGGAGTTATCCATATTTTCAAGCATGATGGAGAAAAATGTTATTTTTGCATCCGGCAGCACTCTTTCACTTATAGTAATAGGGAAATAGCCGACACCGGGATAGTTGTCCCCGAACATTGCTGCCATGCTGCCGCTTGAGCTTTCAGATACACCGATTACTGTCAGGTTTGTATTATCGCCATTGACTGCTGCTTTAACTGTTTCCCCTATTGCTTTCTCGGGGGAGTTAAAGAGTTTTTTTGCTGTTATTTCATCAATTACTACAACATTTCTGGACGACATTATATCTCCCTCATTGAGAAATCTTCCTGCCAGCATATCCACTTTCATTAGCTTGTTAAAGTCCTGGGTAACTCCATCAATTTCAGCAAATTTTGAATCCTTTTCTGTTTTAAGATAACACATGCTGCCTGAAGCAGGTACTACTGTGGTGACTTCAGAGATTTTCTCCTTAACCAGATCAGCATCCTCTAGCGTAAAATAATCCCTATCTTCAATATTATTTTCAGTTGATTTGACATTTATATTAATTACATTTGTTCCAAGATCATCGAATTCACCGACAATAGCCTGTTTACCGCCTTGTCCTATTGCTACTATGGTTATTACTGACGAAATACCAATTATTATACCCAACATGGTGAGGAAGGAGCGCATTTTGTTAGCTCTTACACTTTGGAGGGCGGACATAAAGCTTTCTGTTAAGTTCATGCTGTTATCCCTCCTCTTACTATTCTGTTTTCAACCTGTTTATCTGATATTATCTCGCCATCTCTGAATATTACTGCCCTTTTGGTATGCAGGGCTATATCCTGCTCATGGGTAACCATTACTATAGTAACACCTTCATTGTTTAAACCTTCAAATATATTCATTATCTCTTCGCTGGACTTTGTATCAAGGTTGCCTGTAGGTTCATCTGCCAGTATTATAGCAGGATCATTTACAAGCGCCCTTGCTATTGCAACTCTCTGCTTTTGACCGCCGGAAAGCTCATTAGGCTTATGATGCATTCTGTCCCCTAGCCCAACCTTTTCAAGGGCTGCTTTAGCTTTTTTCTGCCTGTCGCCTTTTTGCATACCTGCATAAACCATAGGAAGCTCTACATTTCCTAAAGCTGACAGCCTTGGAAGGAGATTAAAGGCTTGAAATACAAAACCTATCTTTTTGTTTCTTATAATCGCCAGTTCATTAGTATTGAGGGTGGAGACATCCACATCATCCAGAATATATTTTCCCTCTGTAAGTCTGTCTAAGCATCCAAATATGTTCATCAGTGTGGATTTACCGGAGCCAGAGGCACCCATAACAGCTACGTATTCGTTCTTTTCTATTGCAAGGTTTATGTCCTTTAATGCCTCAACCTGTATAGCGCCTGTATCATATACCTTTCTAAGGTTCTCAACTCTTATTATCACAATTTTTACCCCCTGATTGCTTCGACCGGGTCTCCGTCTTTAAGGGTTGCAGGCGGGTTCTTTACATATTGCTCACCTGCTTTTAAGCCCTCTAGTATCTGTATTTCAAAGTCTGTTTCCATACCTGTCTCGACAAATTTTTTTACAGCTTTACCATTAGTAACTACAAAGACATATTTTTTACCATCATTATCTTCCAGAACCGATTCAAAGCTTACTGCTATTGAGTTTGAATTTTCTTTGAGCGTAATATCTATATCTGCCTCATAGCCTACTTTTATTTTATCGTCAGGATTATCAAGAGTTACCATAATTTCAACTTTCGGTTCCTTGTTTGTTTTTTCCAAATTAATGGCTGCTGCATCACTTATAGCTGTTACTGTACCCTCGTATTTATTGTCTATGCCCTTTATCTTTACGGATGCCTTTTGACCTTTGCTTATGCTTACGGCATCATATTGGCTTACTTGTATTTTTACCTTGTATTTTGAAAGGTCATATATTGCTATGACACTGTTTTCTGTTGTAGGATATTGGTTTGGTTTTACATCAAGCTGTACTATTTTACCGCTTATGCTTGACTTTATAATGCTGTCATCTATCTTATCTCTGATATTTGCTATGTCTGCTTTAGAACTTTCTACTTGGTTCCTCTGGTCTTTTATCTGGTCGTTTCTTCCCGTATCGAAGTCGTTAAGGGAATTTACTGCATCGCTTAGTTTGATAGCTGATAATTCATACTGGCTCTTAAGGTCATTCATTGACTTAAGTGATGTTTCATACTCTTCTTTTGAAACTGCTCCGCTGTCATAAAGCACCTTATTCTGTTCATATTTTCTCTTAGCTTCGTAATAATTTGCTTCTGCACCCTTAAGGTTTAGCTCGGTTAGCTTTACTGAGTTTTCGAGGGCTGTTTTATCATTTTTCCTGTTAATGTTTTGAAGCCTTTCAAGGTTTGAGTTTGCAAGGCTCAGAGCAAGTTCATACTTCTTAAGCTGGTATTCATAGTCCGTTGTGTCGATTTTTAGTATAGGATCTCCTGCGTGAACCTCCTGACCTTCGGCAGCCATTATTTCTATTACCTTCTGCTGTATAGGAAGTGAAATTTCTTCCTTATTATTAGCTTCAATATTGCCTGTTACCGAAATCACCTGTGAAAGGTTCTTTATCTCAACCTTTTCAATTTCTACTTCTTTTCCGTTGCTCTGAATGGAGGCTATTATCCTTACAGCCCCTATAAGTATCGCAACTAATAAAACAGACGCTATGATAATTATCTTCTTTTTGTTCCTCATTGTATTTCCCCCTTAAAAATTCGTTCTATATATATTCTATACGTATGGAAGGCAAAAAAGTTTTAGCGTTTTCATCGGTTTTTATAAAAGCGAACGGTGTGTAAAACTGAATACACAACCAGAAACATATACTGCATTGTATGAATCTGTAAAAAATACATGTTTTTGTTATTTATATGTTATCATTATAAACCATTTTACTATAGTGTGCAAGTTGCATTATGTAAATCTGAATTGCATGTTTTTGGATATTGAGATACAATATTAGTAGGGTCGAACAGTGTTTGCCCGCACATTAAGGTATTTACACGTATATTGCTTTGTATTCAGGAGGTGAGTGGTTGTTCAAGCTTAACTTTGAAAAGTCGGTAATTTTTGTGCTGATATTGATTGTGTGTATATGTACGGTTGGCATATTCAGTCAGTTCTTTAGTACGTTTTTTATTCGTGGAGATCGTAATGAGGTACATCCTAATATGACAAAAAATATCAGTTTTCCTTCAAGTCTCTTAAAGGCTGACCAACTCTTCAAGCAGGGGTCATACGATAAAGCTCAGGGTGAGTATCTGAAGCTTACAAGTATGCCGAATCTAAGCCAGCATCAGAAAGCTACAGTACATTTTAAGATGGGAATATGTAATTATATGCTTAAAGAATACGACATGGCAAGGGATAGCTTTTTAAAATCTGTTGAATTTAATAATAATGATCCGGTTGCATATAATAATGCTGCAGTATGTTCCTTCTATCTGAATGAACTGGAAAGGGCTGAAGAGCTTCAGAAGTTGGCTATTGCAAGTCTTCCGGTTATTGAATATCACTACAATTTAGCCAGAATATATGAGGCATCAGGAAGATATATGGACTCGGCAAAATATTATACAGCAGTTGTCCGGGGAGAAGAAAACATAACAAAGAGTGACTGTATTGACCCTGTCCGAATTAAGAATAAGGTAATGAGGCTGCTGACTGATGCGGGCAATGCAGAAGAAATATCCAAGGATCTTATGATGGCTCTAAGGCTTAAAGATGCCAGGGAAGTATTCATCATAGATGATGTCAATATGGATATCAAGGATAAAAACTTTAAATGGAACATAGTTAATAAAAATGGTACTAGTAAGCTTTATTGTTCTTATGACAGGGAGAAGTCGGATCCGTATAATCTTATTGACGCACTGCAGTGGACTGTCGAAAGAAATGGGAAGACAGTCTATACTAGTAAAAAGGATGCTTTCTCACTTTCGCTTGTTGAGGGAAACAACTATATTGTATATCTTGATATTAACTATAACACAAATAGGCATGCAAGGAGCGGTGTTGACGTAATGAGAAGCAGCGGAGTGTATTCCAGCAACGCAAGGCCAACCTCAAATCCTTCAAATGCGAAATGCAAATATTATGAGTTTGCAACTTATGAGCAGGTTTTTGAAAAAGATTTCAAAATCAGCAGAAATGGGTATGTTGATAGATTCAACACTGAATGGGGTAAAGACAATGTTGAAGCAAAGATTATGGATAAAGACTTTATTGATGCAGAGAGCGCCATATATATAAAAAATACCTCTGACAAAGCTGCGGGAATATGGGCAGAATTATCAGCGCTGATAAATGACAAGAATCTGAAAGGCAGAACTATAGGTATTAAATTTTATGCAAGGAAAGTAACTGCCTATGCAGATTTGAATGTTAATATCAGAGTTAAATCAGGAAAAATATATAAGACAGTACCAAGGAATTATAGTCTCGAATATAAATGGAAGCGTTTTGGCGTAGATGTCTTGATCCCGGAGAATGCAGACGGATTGACAATAAGTTTTGCGACACCATCAGGGGAAGAGGTAAAAATTGACGGGTTTATAATAACTATTGTAAGGTAGTGATTACAAAAAACAATTAGGACAAGCATTTGCTTGTCCTAATTGTTTTTTATAGTGTGTTTGGTTTATTCACCAAGTACAGCGTAGCTTAATACTACGTTATTTCTTATAAGCATTACTGCAGTTGCATCCGGTGTTGGTATTGAAGCAACTCCGTCTGTTATTGTTGCTGTCTTCCATGTACCTTCAAGATACATTACAACATCGCCAGCAGCAAAATCATCATCGTAAGATACTTCAAATCCAGCAGCTGCATCAAGTTCATCTACTGTGAAGTCATTTTCTACTATACCAGCAAAACTTACTGAGTAGTATTTATCTGCTGTGTAGTATACTCTTGCTACATATGTTTCACCATCTACATATGCAAATCCTGGGTTGCTTGGATCTGTAGGTGCAACTGTGAATACATCATCATTACCTGCTGTTACTGAAACAACTTCATTTGATCCACTATATACTGCAACTGAAACTGGATCTAATTCTTCATTTGTGTAAACCTTTATTGTTGTGCCGTTTACTACGCTTACACCTTTGATATAGTTGCTTATTGCAACAACATCTGTTCCATCAAAGTCAAATTCTGCTGTATCCATTATATTGCCTGCAACGTCTTTAACATTCTTTACAGTGATTGTGTAAACCATGCCGCCTTCTAATTCATCACTGAGTGCAAGTGTAACAACATTGCCATCTAATGTTGCAGTACCAATGGCTACTGCATCGTCATCTTCATCTATGATTGTGTAGTTGCCTTTTGTTTCAGCAGTAGTTTTATCCAGATCCTCATTGAATGTGATTTCAACTTCTGAATCATTTACTGCGACAATTTGTTCTACATATGGGTTTTCTTCATCTTCAAGGCTAATATTAAGGATAGTAACAGGTTCTTCATCTTCGTTCTGGTCAGCATCAAGAACAGGAACTCCGTGCATGTTTGTCAGGTGCTTAGAAAGTTCAAGCTCGAACTGTTCTTTGTCCGGATCCATAACTGTTGATGTTTCGAGGTATACTATTGTAGCATCGTCTTCATCAACTGAAATTGTTAATGAATAAGGTACTCCAGCAGCTCTGGCAATTGTAGCATCTGTTACTGTAACCTTTTCGCTATACTGAAGTTCAAATTTCTTTACAGATATCTGGTCGTAGGAGAGAAGCTCAACATCTGCTGCTTCGAGATCATCTGCATCTACAACAACTTCTTCACCATCAAGAACAACCTTGTTTCCAGCTATGTCAGTTGCAGTTGTACTTGTTATTGTTATTACGTTGTCTTCATCTGCTGCTACAAATTCATCTGCGAAGTAGAATTCAAGTTCTCTGTCGTCATCATCTGTAGATACTCTGTATTCGCCTACTTTGCTGTCACTTAATGTGATTGTAGGATCTACAGCTACATTCATATCTTCGCTGAATATAACTCTTACTACGTTTTCATTTACAAATACAACATCATCAATTTCTGGTGCGGTTGTATCATTTTCTGAACCAGCTACAACGATAGCTACTTTAACGCCTGTCATAACATTTCCGGCAAGATCCTGAACACCGTTGATTGTTACATTGTATTCCTTGTTGCCGTCCATTTGGCCTGTAGTTAAAGTAACTGTTTTGTCATCATCACCAAGCTCAGCAGACTTTGGTGTTCCAATACCGCCATCGATTGAGTAGTTTGCTACGTCTTCAGCAGTTGCGGAATTAAGCTCTTTTGAGAAGGTAATTACTATTTCTTCATTGCTTGTTGCTTCAACATCTACTATTGTAGCAGCCTTAGCAATAGCATCTGTGTATCTTGCAGTTCTTGTCACTGCTTCGCTCATTGCATTGCCATATTCGTCTGCAATGTTGTTTACAGTAACCTTGTAAGCACTTTCTTCTCCGAGTTCACTTACTGTAAGTCTTACTACTAATTCATCAGCATTATCAGCATCTTTGAATTCAACTTTTTCTACTGTTACGTCGTTATTTACTGAGTAGTTGTTTACATCAAGAGCAGAAGTAGCATCTAATCTGCTGTCTTCGTCAAATTCTATTTCTATCATGCTTTTTGTCTTTATCGATACTGTTTCAATATCAGGCTCTGTAGTGTCAGCAGCCATGCCGCTGAATGTCTTGCTTTCTTCTTCTTTCATGACATTAGCAAGTACTGAAGTATCTACGAGGTTGTTAACAGTGATTTCATATCTCTGTCCTGATTTCTGTGGTGTAGTTGTCAATTCAACTACTGCTTCTTTTGCTGAATCTCCGGCTTTATCAGCTTTGTCCAATAACTTGGCTGAAACAACTTCCAGTACAGCTTTAGCAGTGTTATCTGTTACTATTGAGTAATTTGCTATATTTTCTGCACTTGCTTCTGTTATGTCATTTTCTTCAGTGAAAGCAAGTATTATTCTGGTATTTGTATCTTTAGCTACACTTGCAAGTACTGGAGCTTTTTTATCGGACTTAGCTGTGAAGCTTTGTGTATCAGACTTCAATATTACTCCGTCGATGCTCTTTACGTTTGCAACTGTGAGTCTGTAACCCTTGTTAGCTATGAGGTTTTCAGTTGTAAGTTCAACAGATGTTCTAGCTTCATCATCATCCCAAGCAGCGCTTACAACTTTTGCATTGTTATTTAATGTGTAGTTAGCTGCATCAAGAGCTGTAGCAAGGTCCATAGCTTTATCAAATGTCACAACTATTCTGTTTGTATCTGATCCTACTACATCTTCAAGTTCAGGTGCAGAATTATCAACTGCAACGCCTGCGAAGTTGATTGAAACTTCACCTACTGTCATTGTGTAAGCTTTGCCAGCTGTCTGAGCGGCTGTTTCAAGAACTACCATGTCAGTTCCATCAAGAGCTGCTGCTTTAACTTCAAGAGCTTTTGCAGCATCAGCTTTTTCAACTATCTTGTAATTAGCTGTGTTTTCAGCAAATGCTTTTGCAACAGCTGAATCAAACATTACTAATATTTTGTTGTTTCCAAGAACTTTTATTTCTTCTACTATAGCTGTTGTTGTAGCTGCATAAAGACCAGCTGCTATAGCTGCATCCTTGTTGATCATTCCTGCATCAACAAGTGTAACTGCAAGTGTATTGCCGCTATCCTTCATGTTAGCTTTTAAGCCTTCGATTGTAGCTATTGCTAAATCGTTGTTTGTGAAGGTTGTGTTGTCAGCAAGCTTTACAAGACCTTTTGAAGCTGCAAAAGTCATAACTTCTGACCAAGCAAAGTTTCCTACTACTTCAGCAGTTGTCTGCTTGTATCCGAGGGCTTCGAGTATAACTTTGTAGTACTGCTGAGCTGTGATTTTTTCAAACGGCATTAATTTTCCGCCGTCTGCACCAATCCAGCCGAGCTGTGGATTAGCTTTGAGGTAAGCCATTATTGCTTTGCCTTCGCCCCAAGTCATTGTGTTAGCGTCTGCGAAGTTTGTTGTTCCTGTGAATGCCATAGCTTCATCTTCAAGACCCTTAAGTCTTAGGTACATTATAGCTGCCTGCATTCTTGTTGTTTCTTTTGCAAGGTAATCTGATGTTACTCCACCATCATCACCCTGAAGCACACCCATAAGCTTGAGTGCTTCTGCGTCAGCGCCGATTGTTGCTGTTTCGTTAGCGAATGCTGTTGTCATTGTTGAGAATATCATCGCAAACGCTAAAAGAAGAGCAAGTATCTTCTTATTCATACGTGTTATTTCCTCCTTAAAATTGTTTTTATTTTGGTTATAGTTATGGTTTTTTGTGCATGTACTTGTTAGTCTTTGATCAACTATTCTACTTGAACCTATACTATGCACCTCCTTTCCAGGCTGTAAGAAAAAATTGATTTAAAATCATCTCATAGTTAACATAATTCTATACCATATTCGTTTTTCCTTCTCGTGTAACAGTATTGTAATTAAGTGTAATACATGTGTAACAGAAGTACTTGCGAATATAAAAGAAGAATTATGTAAAAACATTATGTTAACCGATAAGTTCAAAAAACTCGCCTTATTCTTTCTGCTCTGCTTTAACTCTTATTCTCTTGCTATACATTTTTTTTCTTACATTTCCTTATAAAGCAGGATTTGTACAACTTCCACAGAATATATTCTGTAAGAAAGAAGAAAATAGGAGGATACAGATGAAAAAGTTTAAAGTATTAAAAGCAACATTTATTTTGCTCGCACTACTATTCGCAGTTATCGGTGTTGCTTACGCGGATGATAATGCTTCAAAGTTTACCGATATAGATGATAGTTGGGCGAAACAGTATATTATCAATGTGCAAAGCAAGGGCTTGATGGGAGGAGTTACAGAAACCCAGTTCAAGCCGAGAGATTATGTTAAGAACTATGACGCATTAGTAAGTATATCACGAATGATTAATCGGGAAAAGGATATAAATCTGGTACAATTGGAAGAGAAGTACCAAGAAAGTGTACTTAAAAAATACAATGTGCCTGGATATGCTAAGGAAGGGATTCTTGTATGCCTGGACAAGGGTATAATAGAAAAATTTGAAATAGAAACATTTTCTGCTTATCCTAATATAATGAAAAAGGATTTAAGCAAATACTTGGGAAAGGCTCTCGGCGTAGTTGTAGAAAGCAATGCACCCCCGGCTGTTCTGGGATTTACCGATGCATTATTTATCCGCCCGGTATATACACCTTATATAAAATTCCTGATTGATAATGGAGTTGTAAATGACAGCGGCAATTTTAACCCGGACAGTTATGTGGATAGAGCAACTTTTGCTAAGATGCTGGACAAATCAAATGAGGTATATGAAAAGAAAGTACTTGGGCAGAATACAACGGTTACAGAAAGCGGTTCAACCGAAAAAACGGTTCAGGATACAAATACCGGTGAAGAAACTGAATTGACTGACACAACTGTTACCAACCCGGAAACGGTTGTAGAAGATACTGTGCAGGCAGATATAACTGCTTATGTAGATGAAGTGATTGCTGAGTACAGCAATCTGTCAGTATTTGTCGGGACAGAGAGAAAGATATATAAGATAGCTGATAATGCTGAATGTACAATAGACGGAGTGTCAAGCGGATTTTGGAAGCTTAAGAAAAGTGACATGGTTAAATTATTTTTTAAAGCTGACAAGATAATAAAAATTGCTGGCGAAAGCAAAATAAGAAAGACTGTAGGAAAGCTTGTGAGCATAGAGACAACAGATAAGACTACGCTTAAAATGGAAGCCAACAGCGGAGAAACAAAGAACTACACTATAACAGCAAAGACTAGGGTTATAAAGGATGGGAAAGAGGCATTGTGGCAGGAGCTGAAAAACGGCAATAGCCTTGTAATTACTACCTCCTATGATGAGCTTATAGAAATAAACGCTGACGGAGTAAAGAGCACCGATAAGGGTGTTATTGAGTCGATAGTATACAGCAGGATGGCTCCGCCAAAGCTTGTGATAACAGCACTGGACGGAAGTCAGAATACATATTATTCAAATAATAGTATGGAAATAACCGGAGCAGGCAGTGATGTATATTCTTTGAGACCTGGAATGCAGGTAGAGGCAAGCCTTATTGACGATGAGATAAGTAAAATAGCAGTTATAAATGAAACTATTTCTATTCAGGCAGAGCTTAAGGGTATAATAAAAAGTATAGATGCGGCATCCCAAACTATAGTTGTGGAAGTATATGACGGCAGTGTAAATAAAAACGTAGATAAGAAAATATATTTAACTGCCGAGACCAACATTGTATATGTAGATCTTGCATCTCTAAAAATAAACTCTCTTGCAATAGGAAGCCTTAAAGCCAACCAGACCATAAGCATAATAGGTACTGGGAGTGCGGACGGTGTGCTTGCAAAGACGATACAGCTGATGAATTAGTAGAGCCTTAGGTTCTAGGTACGTGTAGGGGCGAACAGTGTTCGCTCCTTATTTGTAGGAGGAGTAAAATGTATAACAAACTGATTTCTGTCGTTATCCCCATGTATTATGAAGAAAAGGTTGCGGCTGAATGCTACAGGTGTCTTAAAGGCGTGATGGAAGGCTGCGGCTATTCCTATGAACTGATTTTTGTAAATGATGGCAGCAGGGATGCAACTTTCGATATACTTGAGAAGATAGCGGAGAATGATAAAAAAGTTAAGGTAGTAAGCTTTTCAAGGAATTTTGGGCATCAGATAGCTGTCACGGCAGGAATAGACAAAGCAAGGGGCAGTGCTGTAGTGATAATTGATGCTGATTTGCAGGATCCACCCGGGCTTATCATTGAAATGCTCAGACTATGGGAGCAGGGGTATGAAGTGGTTTATGCAAAAAGAAAGAGGAGAAAAGGAGAGAGCATATTTAAGCTTGCTACTGCCAAGTTATTTTACAGAGTATTGGATAAGCTGTCGGATACCAGAATACCTCTTGATACCGGAGACTTCAGGCTTATTGATGCGAAGGCAGCGGATGAACTTAGAAAAATGCGTGAGAAAAACAGGTTCCTCCGGGGTATGGTAAGCTGGATTGGCTTTAAGCAAACACCCCTTGAATATGAAAGGGAGGAAAGGTTTGCAGGAGAGACTAAGTACCCTCTGAAGAAGATGGTAAAGCTTGCTTTTGACGGTATTATATCATTTTCTGTAAAACCACTTAAGCTGTCGCAGTACTTGGGCTTTTTTGCAGTAATATGTTCTATTGTGATTTTTATATATTCTTTTGTATATCATCTGGCAGGAGGCGTAAACCTTATACCGGGCTGGACTTCTATTATGACTGCTGTTACCTTCCTCGGCGGGGTGCAGCTTATATCAATCGGCATACTTGGGGAATATATAGGCAGGATGTATGAGGAGAGCAAGGACAGACCGTTATATATAATAGAAAAGGAAATTAACATGTATGATGAGACATAAAAAAATTTTAACTACTGTTTTAAGCATAGCAATTGCGGTAGTGCTTATGTACTATCTGCTTTCAAAAGCAGGGTTCAGTAAGATTATAAAAAACCTTATGCTTCTTGATTACAGGTGGGTGATTCTGGCTCTTGTATTATATACTTTTGATATAGTAATAAGGGCATTCCGCTGGAAGTCAATCCTTTCAGGCAATGATATTCATATAAGCATATGGGATTCATTTCTGGCGTACAACCTGGGGAACAGCCTTAATATAATCATTCCTGCAAAATTGGGGGATATCGCAAGATCGTATTATTTAAAGAAAAAATTTTCGCTGCCATACTTAAGGACTTTACCTGCTACATTTTTGGATAGATTGTTTGATGTGCTTGGGGTATATGCAGTCTTGCTTTTTTGCAGTATATACATAATGGCAAGAACCAAGCTTTCTGCCTGGTTATATTATACCTTTGCGGCAGGAATTGCAGCTCTTATAGTTGTTGTTGCTGCTATGGAAATATTATTCAAGAGGAAAGACATAATACAGCGCATTAAAAATAATAAGCTGAAAAGCCTTCTGAATTCACTGTTGGAAGCTTTCTTGAGTTCTTTTAAGAACAAGGGTAATTTTGTGTTGCTCCTTGCCTGTTCTGTAATAATCTGGCTTTGTGAGGGAGTGTTTTCATATCTTATATTCATTTCAATGGGACAACATTTAAATCCTTTTATTGCTATATTTGCAACTATGATAGCAGTTCTTACAAAGGTTATCCCGATTACTCCCGGGGGTATCGGAATATTTGAGGGTACCATGGTGCTTGTACTGTCTCTCTTTGGCTTGGATGCCGGGACTGGAGCGGTTGTTTCTACTGTCAATCATTTTATAATGAATTTTTACACAATTTTACTTGGAATATATGCTTTACTTAAGGAAAATATCAGCATATCGGCAATACAAAGGGAAAGGATAGAAAGAAAATGAGGATAGGAGTAATAGGATGCGGGATAACAGGGCTGACGGCGGCATATGAACTATCAAAATCCGGGCATGATGTGGAGCTTTTTGAATCGGATGAGGCTGTGGGAGGCATAGCAGGGGCTATGCAAATGGATGGGTTTTACCTGGAGAAGTACTATCACCATTTTTTTAAATCGGATATACATATCATATCACTGCTTGAGGAATTGGGGCTTAGAAGTGAGCTTCTTTGGCAGGAAAGCAGTATGGGATATTATACAGACAATACAGCTTATGAGTTTGGCACACCTTCCTCGCTTTTAAAATTCAAGCCTCTAACCATTATGGACAAATTCAGGTTCGGTATATCAGTACTAAGGCTTATGGCGGTAAAGGAATGGCACCCGCTGGAGGCTGTGACTGCAAAGGAATGGTTGATAAGGAATGCCGGAATGAAGGCCTTTCTTAAGGTATGGAAACCTCTTTTGATAACAAAATTCGGCAAGCAGTATGACAGAGTTTCAATGGCATGGATGTGGGGGAAAATAAAGCTCAGGGGAACTTCGAAGGAAAATGGACGGGAGGTGTTGGGCTATATAAATGGAAGCAGCAGACTGCTTTTTGAAAGACTGACAGAGAGACTAAGAGATAATGGCGTAAGAATAAATCTGAAATGCAGAGTCCGGGCAATAAAAAGGGACAACACGGGCTTAAGTATCGAAACGCAGCAAGGATGCCAAAGCTTCGACAGGATAATAGCCGCTGTACCGTTGCATGTATTTGGGGAACTGGCAGGGGATATACTGCCGGAGGAATATATTGAAAAAACCAGAGCTATAGAATATACATCGGTGATATGCATGGTGCTTATGCTAAAGAGGCCTTTCAGCCGCTTCTATTGGCTGAATATTGGAGATGAAAGCATACCCTTCGGCGGGCTTATTGAACATACCAACCTTCTGGATAAGAGTTTATACAATAACAAAACCGTCTTATATATATCTAATTATTTGTACAAGACCAACGAACTTTATTCTATGGGCAGCGACGAGCTGCTACAGGAGTATATTCCTTATTTAAAGAAAATAAATCCGGAGTTTAATGAGAGTTGGATTGAGAAAGTATATACCTATAAAGATGAATATGCGCAGCCAATAATTAAATGTGGATATTCCGGATTGAAGCCTGAGTTTGAGACTCCGGCTGCGGGGCTTTATACAGCCGGCATGTGCAATATCTATCCGGAGGACAGAGGCGTAAACTATGCAGTGCGGGACGGAAAATTGGTGGCGGAATGTGTTATGTCCGCAACCTAATCACCTTTGTATCTCCGCTTTCAAATACCACTTCACCCAGATTCAGCAATTTATCCTCATTAAGATTTACAAACTTTTCCCTTTCCAAATCCCCCAGGATTATATACTTCACATCATACTTCCTGATTATATCACGAGTAGCTTCTATATCCGGGGATTCATAAACTGTCTGCACTTCCATGCCTCTGCTTTCAGGCTCGGTTCTATCATTTCTCCACAGCCATTCGTGTACGAACCAGCCCTGCACTGTGGGAAGCCCTGTGGCCATGGAAATCCTGCAGTAATTGGAATAGCTGTCTCCATTGGCTTCAAGTATTGTCGGCTGCCCTTTGACATTTGTATTCAGCCATTCTATTACTCCATAATCCTCAGAATATTTGGTTCTGATAAACTGCAAGCCATCAATTCCTTTGTAATTGGAGAGCTTCAAGGTGCTGTAATATCCTTTAAAAGCCAATGGGAAATATGACATGGGCAGCATATATACAATCACCAGTATTGCCGCTCCCAGCACTCTGGCGCTTCTACGGTGAAGCGCAGCAGGTACCCTGACAGTTATATAGCCTGCTGCTATGCAGAACATGATGAAGGCCTGGTATGTAAGCTTAAACATGGTATTTGCCCTTTGGTAGCCGTTACCGTAAATATCACTTACATATATTACTTCGGGTATAAGTAGAAGCCCTGCTCCGCAGCAGCATATGATGAGGCAAAGCATATCCGGAACAGCAATATTTTTAACGAGCTTACCAAGCAAACCTTCCTTTGAATTTTTGGAAGAGTTCTTCTTATGACAGATTTTTATTCTCTTAAGTGTTGTAATTGTAAGAAATACAGCAAAGCACAGCACATAAAAAAGCTGATATCCCCATAATATTGCCAGTTGATACAAGGGTGTGCGATAATGTACAAGACCAATACCCGATGATATGCTTTCAAACTTCAATGAATAGGGCAATGCAAATACCTGGGAAAGAGCTGTTATGGCAAGCACAACTGCCAATGTCTTAATCATAGGGTGCACAGGCTTCATTTCGTTTATAGCCCCGGTATTAAAAGCAGGAATGAAATAATGGTATATATGCCTGTACAGCATTATAATTGCAAGAACCGTGATATATATAGGATAGTCCCAGGTGTTCGTCATATATATAATTGAGAGAAGAAAACCCAGCAGCATAATCTTTCTTATGCCAAGCTTTCCGGTTTCACAACCTCCGGCAAAGCTGCTTAAAAGAAGTGCTAAGAGGGTCAAAACTACCGGAATGTCCGAAACATGACCGTGGAGGTCGGATACTATGAAGGAATACGAAGGAAACTCATGTATAGTTTTGTCGTCGATAGAGGGATTGTAGCCTATGTATCTGGTAGAATCCGGATAAAAATATTCTTTACCTTCTGTTTGTATAATCCCATACCCGTAAATGAAGCTGTGCAGATTGCCGCCGAAAGTAATAAGGGATGCAGCTATGAGTCCTGCTATTACTAACTTTTTAACACTTAACTTTTTTAAAAGGTGCAGCAAGTTGGAAGTTATAGAAAAAGTAAGAAGGAAAGTCAACGAGGATAGAGTTGCCAGCATCAAGTTATATGCAGCCGAAGGTGCAGTACCGGTAAGTCTTGTAAGGTAAGCACAGATGTAGTGGCCGAAATAATAATAATTTATGCCCTTCCCTGCAAACCATATGTCAACAGGAGGCATACTGTCAGCTCTTAAAATGGCATTTACAAAGCCGAAGTCCATATACTTCTCAAGTCCGTATATATCAGGCTGAAGCCCCCTTACATACGACCATAAAAGGAATAATACCATAAATATCAGCTCTTCAAATAGTATGATGCGGTAATTTTCTTTAATAGTTTTCAGAGTATTGGGGTTTTTGTACATAAAAAATGCAATAGGTAATAAAGCTAATAAAATAATAATTGAATATATCCTTTTTGATCCGAATATGCCCAAAGAAGATAAAAACCATGATAAATAAGATAAGGATAAAACGCCTATAACCTTAGAAAAGCCATAGCCTTTATCAAAAAAGCCGTGGAAGTATTTTTGAGTAAATGGCAGGAATAATATACCTATAAGTAGAATATATAACCACCATTTGACGGCGATAAAAATGTCTCCTAACATATTAGTTACCTCCTGAATGTTCTTAAATCATATATTAATATAATACAAGAAAAAGGCAAATATTTAAATATATAAATCTCACTAAGAAGATTACATTGAATAGCTGCGATTTATAACTTCAATGAAAATGTTTCGCACTATTGAATTCTTATGTAATGGATTTAGTGCGAAACATATAGGTATGAAGTTATGGATAACACGGATTTAAACGTTGTTGGTTCAGTATTATCAGTTCTCACGAGCTAAATCATTGAGAAATACGGAGGAAAAACATGAAAGTTAAAAAAGCTATAATACCTGCAGCGGGATTAGGTACCCGCTTCTTACCCGCTACCAAGGCACAACCGAAAGAAATGCTTCCAATTGTGGATAAGCCGACAATACAATTTATTGTGGAAGAAGCAATCAACTCAGGAATAGAAGAAATACTTATTGTAACAGGACGGAATAAGAGAGCTATTGAAGATCATTTTGACAGATCGGTGGAACTGGAGCTGGAACTTAGTAATAAAGGTAATTACAAGCTTCTGAAACAGATGCAGGATATTTCTAATCTGGTTGATATTCACTATATAAGACAGAAGGAGGCAAGAGGGTTAGGCCATGCAATATACTGTGCCAGGACTTTTGTAGGTAAGGAGCCCTTTGCCGTAATGCTTGGGGATGATATAGTGGACTCTGCCGTTCCATGTCTGAAACAACTGCTTGATGTATTTGAGACACATTCAAGGACTGTGCTTGGCGTTCAGGAGGTAAGTCCTCATGATGTTAATAAATATGGTATAGTCGACTATGATGGAATCAGCGACAGGCTTTACAAGGTGAAGAACCTTATAGAAAAGCCGGCTTGTAAAAAAGCTCCATCTAATGTTGCAATACTGGGGAGATATATAATAACACCTGAAATATTCGATATTTTAGAGAACACAGAACCAGGCTCCGGTGGAGAGATACAGCTTACGGATGCACTGAAGGTATTAGGGAGAGCCCAGGATATATATGCATATAATTTTGAGGGCAGAAGATATGATATAGGCTCAAAGCTTGGTTTTCTTCAAGCAACAGTAGAATTTGCATTAAAGAGGGAAGACCTTAAAGACGAATTTAAAAAATATCTGAAGGCGCTAAACATATAACTTATTTACCCTATGTGCATACCAAAATGAATTGGAGGTTGTTTTTTATGAGCTTTTATGAAAGGTATAATAAATGGATGACTGATGCCACCTTTGACGAGAGTACCAGAAAAGAACTCACAGCAATAAAAGGCGATGAGAAAGACATTGAGGATAGGTTCTACAAGGACCTGGAATTCGGAACAGGCGGCCTTAGAGGCATAATCGGTGCCGGAACCAACAGGATGAACAGATACACAGTAGGCAGGGCAACACAGGGCTTGGCCAACTATATAATGAAAAAGAAGGTAGAAAACCCCAGCGTTGTAATAGCTTATGATTCCAGACGTTATTCCTACGAATTTGCTATACAGGCAGCGAAGGTTTTAAATTCCAATGGAATTATAGCTTATGTTTTCAGTGAGCTCAGACCTACACCGGAGCTTTCATTTGCAGTAAGGGAGCTTAAAGCAACAGCAGGAATAGTTATAACAGCAAGTCATAATCCACCGCAGTACAACGGTTACAAGGTGTACTGGAGTGATGGAGGTCAGGTAGTTTCACCTATAGCTGAGGAGCTTATTGCAGAAGCGAATTCTATACAGGATTTTTCTGAAATAAAGTGCATGGATGAACATGATATAGAGGAGAAAGGACTGCTCCGATTTTTGGGTAAAGAAATGGATGACAGGTATATCGGGAGAGTAAAAACACTTTCACTTAATACCGATGTAGTGAAGGAAATCGGGGACGATTTCAAAATTATCTACACTCCTTTGCACGGTACCGGCAATATTCCTGTACGCCGTATTTTGAAGGAAATAGGCTTCAATAACGTGATCGTAGTGCCGGAGCAGGAGCATCCGGACCAGAATTTTTCTACGGTAAAATCCCCTAATCCTGAGGAGCAGGAAGCCTTTACCCTGGCTATAGAGCTTGCAAGAGGGCAGGCTGCGGATATAATAATCGGAACTGACCCTGATTGTGACAGAGTGGGCGTCGTAGTTAAGAATACCCAGGGAGAATATGTAGTGCTTACAGGCAATCAGACAGGGGCGCTGCTTATTGACTATGTATTGGGCTCACTAAAGCTTCAGGGCAGGCTTAATGAGAAAAGCACAATTATTAACACTATAGTTACAGGAAAGCTGGGAGAAAAAGTAGCTGAAAGCTATAATGTAGGTACTATATCGGTACTGACAGGCTTCAAGTATATAGCAGAGAAAATAAAAGAATTTGAAAACAGCGGAAGAGAATTCGTATTCGGCTATGAAGAAAGCTATGGATATCTTGCGGGGACTTTTGTAAGGGATAAGGATGCAGTTACAGCATCTATGCTTATTTGCGAGATGGCTGCCTGCTTCAAGAAAAAGGGAATGACATTGTACGAGGGGCTTGTGGAATTGTATCGCAAATACGGATATTACAAGGAGAGTCTTAGCTCTATCACAATAAAAGGCAAGGAAGGTATGAAGGAAATGCTTAAGCTGATGGACAGCATAAGAGCCGGTTTGCCGGGAGAAATAAACGGCATGAAAGTGACGGAAGTCAGGGACTATTTGGATTACCATGGACCAATCAAGCTTCCAAAGGAAAACGTACTGCAATTTATGCTGGAGGATAAATCATGGTTTTGTATAAGACCTTCGGGAACTGAACCAAAATTAAAGATTTATTATTCTGTAATAGGAGAAAGCGGTGAAGATGCTGATGCAAGAATGATGGGGCTTAGGACAAAGGTCGGAGAGCTAGTGCTTTTTAACACAACCGAAATCTAGATACTTCCCAAAAGTACTTCTTTGGTGTTATGCGCCATTACTTGAGATTGTACGTATAGGGAATATCTAGAAGCTAATTAAACAAAAAAAGGAGGAAATATTGAATATATATTGAATATATATTACTGCATAATATTAGGCGATTTGAGGAGGCAAGTACAATGACAGTAAGAAAGCTGCTTGTAGTTGACGATCAGCAGGGTGTTAGATTTCTTATTAGTGAAATATTCCAGGGCGAAGGCTTTAATGTTGCAGAAGCAAGCAATTATGAGGAAGCAATAGAAGTAGCAAGAGAGTTCATACCTGATATTGCGCTGATAGATATGAGACTGGGTAATAATACAGGTTATGACGGTGGGGATATTGTTAAGGAGCTTAAAAGGTACATTCCTGGTCTGGTACCCATAGTTGTGACTGCTCATAGTGAGCCTGACAAACTCAATAAGGCAATTAGCAGTGGCGCAGTATACTGTCTGGAAAAGCCTTTTGATGTGGAGAGAATTGTATGTGTTGTAAATGAACAGTATAATAAATATTCTACTGGTATTGAGAAATAGTCTGAATAAAAGATATTTGCTGAGCGTGAGGAGGAAGAAAAAGTGGATAAAGTAACCATAAGATTGAGGATGAGCGCACATGATGCACATTACGGCGGAAACCTGGTGGATGGAGCAAGAATGCTGGGACTTTTCGGAGATGTTGCAACAGAGCTTCTCATAAGGAATGATGGGGATGAAGGTTTATTCTGTGCGTATGATAATGTTGAGTTTCTTGCACCTGTGTTTGCAGGAGACTATATTGAAGCAGAAGGTGAAATTACTAAAATAGGTAATACATCGAGAAAAATGCAGTTTGAGGCAAGAAAAGTGATACAGGCAAGAACCGATATCAATGATTCGGCTGCCGAAGTGCTGGAAACCCCGGTTGTAGTATGCAGAGCAAGCGGTACCTGCGTGGTACCGAAGGACAAGCAGCGGCTTTAGCTGCTTTTAGCACTGATACTAAAAATTCGACCCAAGGGAGGATTTTATTGTGGATAAACTTATTATAACAGCATGTCTTACAGGGGCGGAGGTAAGCAGGGAAAAGCAGCCCAACCTTCCCATAAGCCCTGACGAAATAGCTGAAGCAGCATACCAGGCATGGAAAGCCGGTGCCTCAATAGCCCACATACATGCTAGAAATGCTGACGGCACTCCGACCCAGGATATTGAAGTATATAGGGCGATTAAAGAGAAGGTTGAAGAAAAATGTAATATAATATTTCAGCCTTCAACAGGTGGAGCGGTATGGCACTCCAAGGAAGAAAGAATACAGCCTGTATACCTGAAGCCCGAAATGGCATCATTGAGCACTGGCACATGCAATTTTGGCCCTGATGTATTTATGAATACGGAAGAATATATGGAGACCTTTGCAAGAGTTATGCAGGAAAATGGTGTAAAGCCTGAAATAGAAATATTTGAAAAAGGCATGATTGATAATGCTTTAAATCTGGTCAAAAAAGGACTTCTTACACTGCCAATCCATTTTGATTTTGTTATGGGAGTTCCGGGAGCAATTCCAGGGGAACCCAGAGACCTCGTGTACCTGGTAGGAAGCATTCCTGCAGGCTGCACCTGGACGGTGGCAGGTGTAGGAAGAACGGAGCTTCCTCTTGCTGTAATGGCTATTGTAATGGGCGGACATGTAAGGGTAGGCTTTGAGGATAACATATTTTATTCAAAGGGTGTAGTTGCAGAATCCAACGCTCAGTTGGTAGAAAGAATAGCAAGAATAGCAAAAGAATGCGGCAGAGAAGTAGCAACACCGGAAGAAGCAAGGAAGATACTGAATATCAGAAATTAGTGCCTCGTATGGGAGGTTCATGGATCGCCCGTATTATCCTTAAGACTTTGTCTTAGAACTAACGGTTAATAAAAGTTAAATTTACCTAAAGGATTTTGCGATTTAATGTAGAAATATATATATAGCTTAGTAAGATACTAAGCGTTATTATTCACACGGGGGGTGATATCGTGCTTTTTGATACAAATATTAGTGCAGCAGTAAGATGCAAGTATTGCGGCAAGCTTATAATAAGGGATATCTCTCTTTTTAACCTGTCAAAGGAAAGCTTGCATGAGGAAAGTTGCGACTGCGGAAAGAAACTATTCAAAATAAAAAGCGGCGATTCAAAGACCTTCTGTATATATATTGATTGCATTGCTTGCGACAAAGAGCACCTGTATGTGTTTAACTCAAGGCAGGTTTTGAGCGAAAAAGTAAAGATACTCGGGTGTCCGAATAGTGGATTGGATATAGCATTTGTCGGCAATAGGAAGTTGGTTAGAGAAGTTGCCTTGAAGTATCAAAAGGACTTGCAGGAGCTTATAAAAGTACTTTGAGTTTAGAAAAGACACGGGTGCGGCGTGAAACAATGATTACCCGTGTCTAATATTTTAAACATTCCGCACTATAAAATTAATATTATGGATTTAGTGCGAAACATTTTGTACATGTATTACATAATAAAAATTGGAAATAATTTATAATGAGGTGATAACAGGTTGAATGAGTTAATGGAAAAAAGCATAACTGAACTTAGAGAACTTGCAAAGTCAATGGACATTAAGAGCTACTACAAGTTCAAGAAGAATGATTTAGTAAATGAAATAATGAAGAAAATTGAAGAGGCAAAAATTGCCCAAGGAATTATTAAACCCGTTTCAAGTGAAGAAAAAAAAGTGGAAGAAAAAAAAGTAGAAGAAAAAAAAGTGGAAGAAACCAGCGCAGAGGTTGAAATAGAAGAAGGCTTTGCTAAAAAGGATACTACTTTAAAACCTTTAAATGAGGAAGAAAAAAAGTTTCTGGAAAGCAAGGATGTAGAAAGAGGCGGAAGAGCTGACGGCATACTCGAGATACTTCCTGACGGTTTTGGCTTCCTGCGGTCGGACAATTATCAGTCGGGTGACAGAGACACTTACATATCTCCATCTCAGATAAGGCGGTTTAACTTAAGAACCGGTGATAGGATAACAGGAATAACCAGAGCCCCAAAAGAGGGAGAAAAATTTCCTGCACTTTTGTATGTGCAGGGAGTAAATGGTGACAATCCGGAAACTGTAATCAGAAGACCATACTTTGAAGATCTCACTCCAATATACCCTAATACAAAAATTGTCCTGGAAAGCGATCCTAAAGACCTATCTACAAGACTTATTGATCTCCTCGCACCAACAGGCATGGGACAGAGAGGCATGATTGTGTCACCTCCGAAAGCAGGAAAGACAATTCTTTTAAAAAAGATCGCAAACAGTATCACAAAAAACTATCCTCAAACAGAGCTGATAGTATTGTTAATAGATGAGAGGCCTGAAGAAGTAACGGATATGAAGAGGTCAATCAATGGTGATGTTATATATTCCACCTTTGATGAAATGCCTGAAAATCACTGCAAGGTTGCTGAGGTGGTATTGGAAAGAGCTAAGCGTCTTGTAGAACAGAAAAAGGATGTCGTGATTCTTTTAGACAGCATTACAAGGCTGGCAAGGGCTTACAATCTTACAATTGCACCTACCGGAAGAACACTTTCGGGAGGACTTGATCCGGGAGCATTATACAAACCTAAAAAGTTTTTCGGTGCTGCCAGAAACATAGAAGAAGGAGGCAGCTTGACTATTCTTGCCACTGCATTGGTAGACACGGGCAGCAGGATGGATGATGTGATATATGAAGAGTTCAAGGGTACAGGAAATATGGAAGTGCATCTGGATAGAAGACTTTCCGAAAAGAGGATATTCCCTGCAATAGATATGAACCGTTCAGGTACAAGAAGGGAAGAAATGCTTCTCAGTACAAGGGAATATGAAACAATTATGGCGATAAGAAAGGCATTCAGCAGCGGTTCCAGTTCGGAAGTCACAGAGTATCTTATAAACAAGCTTGTACACACAAGGAATAATGATGAATTCATTGAAGCATTAAAATATACCAATTTCAAAGATTAAGATCAACATTTCATAATTTTAATTTCAATATTCAAGGGAAATTGTACTATATTTCATAGTAATACGATGTAATACAATAAGTTCATGATATGCTCATACAAAAAATATTTGCCAAGTATGAAATTCTATGCTAAAATATATACTTGCAGGCGCAAGGTACGAGATACTAGGTGTGAGTTGAAGTGAAAACCTGGAACTTATTGTATTTTAGCGGTTATAAATTTATCTGCATGACAATGTATGTGATTATACACGTATATACACTCCATAAAGAAAGAGGTGAATAGAATGAAAGAAGGAATCCATCCAAAGTATGGGAAAGCAGTTGTTAGATGTGCTTGTGGAGAAACATTTGAGACAGGTTCAGTAAAAAAGGAAATAAAGGTAGAAATATGTTCCAAGTGTCATCCTTTCTTTACAGGAAAGCAGAAGCTTGTTGATACAGGCGGACGTGTTGACAGATTTAAGAAGAGATTCAATTTGGATAAAGTAGAAAACAAAGAAGAATAATTTGCAGAGGTTAAAGATAGCTTTAACCTCTATTTATTTTTTTGCACCTTGTCTCTATCCGTACTTCCTTATTGCCATATATTATCAGAGCATTTATAATGGTAGAGAAGGTAAAAATTATATATGGAGGTTTGGCTATGTACGGACCGAAGAATCACGGCTGGATTGAAGTAATTGTGGGGCCAATGTTCAGTGGCAAAAGTGAAGAATTAATTAGAAGAATTAACAGGGCAAAAATTGCAAGACAGAAAGTGCAGGTTTTCAAGCACTGTATAGATGATCGTTATGAAATAGACCATGTTGTATCTCATAATGGCATAAAAATAGAAGCATTAAAGGTTTTAAACTCCGAGGACATTATGAAGTTCGTAGAAGATGACACTTTTGTTATAGCAATAGATGAGGTGCAATTTTTCGATAAAGGCGTAGTAGATGTATGCACCAAACTGGCTGATGAAGGAAGACGCGTAATTGTGGCCGGCCTTGATCAGGATTTCAGAGGGGAGCCTTTTGGTCCCACACCGGAATTGATGTCTGCTGCAGAATTTGTGGACAAAATCCAGGCTATTTGCATTAAATGCGGAAATCCGGCTACCAGAACACAGAGACTGATAAATGGAAAACCTGCATCCTATAATGACCCGATAATACTGGTAGGAGCAATGGAAAGCTATGAAGCCAGATGCAGGAAGTGTCATGAAGTTCCGAGAAAGAAATATGGGCACACTACTATATGAGGTTTTAAAATAAGCGTATTTGAGAGGTAGAAATGTATGAAAACATTAAGTTCTGAAAATAGAATGAAAGCAAAGGCTGTAGGCGGGCAAGCCGTTATTGAAGGTGTAATGATGAAGGGAGCCGAGGATATTGCTATAGCGGTACGGAAGCCTGACGGAGAGATAGCAGTCAGCAAGGAAAAGCTAAAGGGAAACAGAAAAGTGATATCCAAGATACCTATACTAAGAGGCATGTATGCGTTTATTGACTCAATGGTTCTGGGTGTCAAATCGCTCATGTACTCTGCTGAGTTTATAGAAGAGGAAGAAGAGGAGAAGGATAAGAAACCTTCTAAGTTTGATGAGTTTTTAGGTGACAATATTATATGGGTATCTGTCATCATTTCGATAGTATTTTCGGTAGGTCTTTTTATATTGCTTCCTACTGTAATTGTTGATGTTTTTAAGAACATAACCCACAATAAACTGATACTCAATGGAATTGAGGGTATAGTAAGAATAGTCATTTTCTTGGGTTATATACTATCAGTATCGAGGATGAAGGATATCAGGAGAGTATTCGAGTATCACGGAGCGGAGCATAAGAGCATATTCTGTTATGAGTATGGAGAAGAATTGACTGTGGAAAATGTGAGAAAGTACGGCAGGCTGCACCCAAGGTGTGGAACCAGCTTTCTATTCATTGTAATGATAGTAAGCATACTTATTTTTTCAATGTTCAGTTGGTCGGGGGTATTGATGAGGCTTCTTATAAGGATAGTACTCATACCTGTTGTAGCCGGAATATCGTATGAAATAATAAAATGGGCAGGGAAGAGTCAGAGCAAGCTCGCCCGCATTGTATCAACCCCGGGAATGTGGCTACAGAAGCTGACTACCAGGGAACCGGATGACAAGCAGATAGAAGTAGCAATAGAAGCTCTAAAGAATGTTCTTGTAGCTGACCCGGAGGCAGATAATTGGTAACGGAAAGCGTAAGGGAGCTTTTAAAAAAAGCAGCAGGGATGCTTTTGGAATGTAAGCTTTCGGATACTCCGATACTTGATGCGGAGCTGTTGCTTGTACATGTCCTGAATGAGTCCGGTGCAAGCTTTAACAGGTTAAAGCTCTTGACACGGTCGGAGTACTTGGTTGACATAAATGTTGCAAAGAGGTATCTGGAGCTTATTGCTCTGCGGTGCAAGGGCAAGCCTGTGCAGTATATTACCAACAGGCAGGAGTTCATGGGTCTTGAATTTTATGTGGAGCCGGGGGTTTTAATACCTCGTGCCGATACTGAGATAGTTGTAGAAAGAGTCATAGAGCTGACAAAAGAAATAGAGAAGCCTGTAATTATTGATATGTGCACAGGCAGCGGAGCAATAGCGGTAAGCTTAGCTGTAAAAATACCAGATGCAAGGGTGTGGGCTGCAGATATTTCCGATTGCGCTCTGGACTGCTGCAGTATTAATGTAGGCAGATTCGGATTGGAGAGCAGGGTAAGTATAATAAAGAGCGATTTGTTTGAGAATATCAAGGTGGAAGGGCTTACGGGCAACACTGATGTAATTGTATCCAATCCCCCTTATATTGAAAGTGAGGCTATCGGTGAACTTCCTGTAAATGTCAGAGATTATGAACCTCATTTGGCTCTTGACGGGGGCAAAGACGGACTTGTATACTATAGAAGAATTATAAAAGACAGCGTTGGACTATTGAAGGGAAACGGTATACTAGCATTTGAAACAGGATATGACCAGGGTGATAAGGTTAAGAATATTATGGAAGAGAGCGGTTATTATGACAATTTAAATATCGGATTAGACCTTGCAGGTTATGATAGATGCGTATGGGGACGTAGAATTTTACATGGAGAGTGATAGGATGTTTGATAAACTGGAGTTTATTGAAGAGAAATATGAGGATTTGAGCCATAAGATAAGTGATCCTGAAGTAATTGGAGACCAGAATATATGGCAGAAGCTTGTTAAGGAACATGCAAGTCTTGAGGCTATTGTCACAAAATTTAAAGAGTATAAGTCTATACTGAAAAGCATCGAAGATTCAAAAGCAATGCTTGAGGAGAAGCCTGACAAAGACTTTGAAGAGATGGTAAAATCAGAGCTTGCCGAGCTGCAGGATAAGAAGCAGAATTATGAGGAGGAGCTTAAGGTACTTCTGCTTCCAAAGGACCCTAATGATGACAAAAATGTAATAGTGGAGATAAGGGGTGCAGCCGGAGGAGAAGAGGCAGCATTGTTTGCCGGAGATCTTTTCAGAATGTATGCAAGATATGCTGAAAGAGTGGGCTGGAAACTAGATATTATGAGCTCTAATGCCACAGACATCGGCGGCTATAAAGAGGTTATCTTCGAAGTAGAAGGAAAGGGTGCATACAGCAGACTCAAGTATGAAAGCGGTGCCCACAGGGTTCAGAGGATTCCAACCACTGAAGCCGGCGGACGGATTCATACCTCAACCTCAACTGTTGCAGTGCTTCCTGAAGCTGAAGATGTAGAAGTAGAAATAAATATGAACGATTTGAGGATAGATGTGTTCCGTTCCACCGGCCATGGCGGGCAGAGCGTAAACACGACTGACAGTGCTGTGAGAATTACACACCTGCCTTCCGGCTTAGTGGTGTCCTGCCAGGATGAAAAATCTCAGCTTAAGAACAAGGATAAGGCCTTAAAGGTATTAAAGTCCAGACTCCTTGATATTGAAACAGCAAGGCATAATGCAGAAATTGCCAACGATAGAAAGAGTCAGGTAGGTACAGGAGACAGAAGCGAAAGGATAAGGACGTACAATTTCCCTCAGGGAAGGGTGACAGACCATAGGATCGGGCTTACTTTATATCAGTTGGATACCTTCATGGACGGAGACATTGACGAAATGATAGATGCACTGGTAACCAGTGCACAGGCTGATAAACTCAAAGAAGTAGAATAAATCAGGTTATAGGGGTTTAGGGTGTAGGGAACGCATTGTATGCGTTACGTGGTAGGGGCGAACAGAGTTTGCTTATACTATTTAAACAGAACTTTGGGGAAATTTCATATAAAATCAAAGATATTAACGGCAGGGATAGAACTTTTATCCCTGTCATTTTATACTTATGGAAATATTTGAAAAAGTACTGGACTCCAAAAGTTACAAAACAATTGACACCAAATATGATACCACAGTATTATATGTACAACGAAGTGATAAGCTTGTCAAAATGTGTGGAGGAATAGCTATGAAAAATTTAGAATATTACATGAGTCTGAACTATAAAATTGAAATTGTTAACGATAAAGTCGAAGGTGGCTATATATTGTCAATTCCGGAGCTTAAAGGTTGTGTGACTTGTTCGGATCAATTGGTAAAGGGCATGGAAAATCTTGAAGATGCAAAAAAGCAATGGTTGATAGACGCCTTGGAAAGCGGATATGAGATACCGGAGCCCAATACCTTGGAGGACTATTCAGGACAGTTTAAACTTCGCATACCTAAATCTCTTCACAAGGAACTAGCAGAGAAATCAAAGCAAGAGGGAATTAGTATGAATCAATATTGCTTGTATCTTCTCAGCAGAAATATTAGTTTTGCTGTTGAGAAGAGATATAATTATTAGTTCATTTTGAACCATAATCACCCTGTGTACGAGGCAGGGTGATTTTTTTTACTATATTTTACTTTACATTATATATTTTACTAATGTACAATAAAAAGGTAATTAGTCAAATAAATATACAAAAGGAGATGTATAGAATGAGTACTTTATTTAATTGGTCACCTCAGCAACAATTATCAGATCGTGGGACAAGCGACTCTCCATCTATCGCCGGATATAATAACTACTTATTTTCGATATGGAAAGGCACAGGAGATAAAAATATTTGGTTTTCTTATTTTGATGGTAATATGTGGTCACTTCAGGCAGAACTATACGACAGATCAACTAATAGCGGCCCTGCTTTAGCGGCATATAACGATAGCTTATATATGGCATGGAGAGGTTCTGGTGATAACAATATATGGTATTCATATTTTGATGGTAGTGCATGGTCATCGCAGGAAGAACTGTCTGATAGGGCAACGACGAGTGATCCTGCTTTAGCAGTATATAATGGTACTTTATATATGGCATGGAAAGGCGGGAATGATGATAACAATATATGGTATTCTTATTTTGATGGTAATACGTGGTCACCTCAGAAGCGATTGTCCGATAGGGCAACGACGAGTGGTCCTGCTTTAGCTGAATATAACGGTAATTTATATATGGTATGGAAAGGCGGGAAAGATAATAGCAATATATGGTATTCTTATTTTAATGGTAATACATGGTCATTGCCGCAAGAAATGTGCGATAGGGAAACTGATAGCGCTCCTGCTTTAGTGGCATATAACGATAACTTATATATGGCATGGAAAGGAACAGGCAGTAGCAGCAATATATGGGTGTCATATTTTGATGGTAATATATGGTCGCCTCAGGTAGAACTGTCCGATAGGGCCACTCAGAGCAGTCCTGCTTTAGCTGTGTATCAAAACACTTTGTATATGATGTGGAGAGGATCAGGAGATAACAATCTCTGGTATTCTCATCTCTTATAATGAATAAGTGCCAGGCTAAACGGTTATTAGGTTATTACATATATCGATTTCAGTAACCTAATTACCGTTGCACCTGGCACCCATAAGCTTTTCGCTTGACGGTACAAGTCCGGCACCTATATATTTAGGCTATGTGAAATGTTTTGAATGAAATCTTTTGGCGAAACTGCTTTATCAGTTATTTTCTGGAATTCTTCATCTCTGGTTATTATATAATCTCCTTTAAGCTTCTTTAGACACTGCATTTGCAACGCATCCTCCAGGTCTGTAAATTCTGTCAGAGCCATTGCCTTTTCTATATCTTGCTTTGTAACACTTACAACATTCATAATATTGAATAGTGCCTTTATTGCTTTGAGCCTGTCCTCATGAGTAAGATTTTTATTTATAAAATAATATATATCTGTTATTGCAAATGCAGCTATATGAGCATTTAATTTCTTTTCATCTGCCATTTTTAATATACTATATGCATCTTCTGCAAAAGGGCTTCTTTTGAGTAAAGTATCAAGGATAACATTTGTATCAATCAATATTTCCATACTTTTCTTTTATCCTTTCGCCTCTAATCTGTTCTGCGGTTACATCCTTTTTTTCAGAGTCAGCTAAAAGCCCATATAAAAAATCCGCATTAGGGGTTCCTTGTATTCTTATTGGTATAAGTTTAGCAACTTCTTTGCCGTTTCTCGTTATAACAATCTCTTCTTTATCTACAAGCTCTAAATATTTTCCTGCTCTTGTCTTGAATTCTGTAGCATTTACGATCACTATAAACACCTCCTTTAATTAATATGATTATATCACGATTAACCATAATCATTAATATGATTTTAATTAATATTGGTTTATTGCATTGATTAATCTATCTCCCTGTTCTTTTTCTTTCCTCTTACAAATTTATCATTGTTCTCTATCCTAAGATTCATACGGATTTCAGGGATTTCCCCGGCACCTAAAGGTTTTCTGTATTCAGTACTTCCAGCTGTTTGATGTGTAAATCAAGTCGAATATTGCGGACGAAATATCAGGAATGCACTGGATATTAAGGAGGAATATGTAAATCTTTTATTGAACTTTTTTTAGCATTTATTTGAAATTTTTATAGGGCAGATGCCAGGTTATTGAGTTATTGCTGTAATTTAGCCAAATAACTGGATAACTCTGGTGTCTGGCACTTGAAGTTCAAACAAAATGTACTAATTGATGCATAAATCTTGACAAATGGCATACAATAGAGTATTATTGTATTACAAAGAGGTGATGCAATGAATCCGTACTATAACCAGAACTACACAAGAGAGCAGATAGATGCTATTCTTAATAAAATAAAAGATTGTGTGGTAGATAACAAATATACGATTGCACTAAATGAAAATAGACAGAAAACGTAGACTTTATCAATGAATATAATATTCGAAGTGACAAACAAAAATCAATATTATTACAACTCAGAACAGAAGATTTTTGTCATACATTGCAGAATATAAAAATTGGTTTTGAATATGAAGTTCTTTATGTTTTTGTGCCGCAGGTTCAATTATTTAATGCTGACGGAGTAGAAGAAACAGTAGATGTTTACACTAAATTTAACGTGATAGATATGTCTAACGGAAGTCGTACAGTTGTAATATCTTTTCATAAACTAAACAAGCCGATTGATTACCTATTTAGGTAAGTCGGGAATTGAAAGGAGGCATTGTTATGAGTGAAAGAAAAGTATTTTGCGAAGAATGTAGAAATGATGTTACTTTTACCATTAATGAAAAGAAAATGGAAGGTACTATTAAAGGTGAAAAGTATTCTTATATTGGAAAAGAAGCACATTGTGTAGATTGCGGCTCTGAAATTTATGCTGCAGAGGTTAATGACTTTAATTTGAAAGCACTATATGATGCATATCGAGAAAAGAATAATATCGTATTGCTTGAGGTGATTTTAGCAATTTCAGAAAAATATGCAATTGGGAAACGGCCACTTTCCCTTTTACTTGGCTGGGGAGAACAAACATTTTCCCGCTATTGCGATGGAGATATGCCAACAAAGCAGTATTCTGAAATTCTGCAAAAGCTTTATGATGATCCAGCTTATTATGCAGAAATATTGGAAAACAATAAAGGAAATCTGAAAACTACTGCATCTTATGAGAAGAGCAAAAGAGCAGTAAATGAACTTCTCGGAAGAACTCAAGACACAAAGACAAAGATAGATTTGGCTATTGAATATTTGCTGAGTCAATGTGAAGATATCACGCCATTGGCATTGCAGAAAGCATTGTATTATATTCAGGGATTTTATTATGCTTTCTACAAAACATTTCTCTTTTCTGAGGAGTGTGAAGCCTGGGTGCATGGTCCTGTCTATCGAGATATATACTTTAGGTATCGTGATTATCGATTTGATTCAATTGAAGCACATGATGAATTTGATGATTCGGTATTCTCTTCGTCCGAGAAAGTAATTTTGGATAGCGTGATTAAAAACGTATGTTGCTATAGTGGAAAGGTGCTTGAAAAGTTTACTCACTCAGAGGCACCATGGCTGTTGACCAGAGGAGAACTGCCCGAGACAGTAGCATCTGACAGAACCATTCTGAAGAAACAAATTGGAGATTACTTTAGTGCAGTCAAAGAGAAGTATAATATGATTAACCCAAATGATATTAAAGGTTATACGCAAACTATGTTTGAACAGATGTGATATGTTTTGACAGCCCTTGTCCATTAATAGATAAATAAGTTATTTGATTTATTGGCTTTCCTGTTGTTATGTATGGGAAAGCCAAAGTCATTTTTCGGAGGTGTTAAGTATGGATATTCTTATAGCGGAGTAGTCGATGGATTAAAAGAATTTTATTCATCTATGAGAAAACTTAATGTAGAAATAATAATTTCCTTTTACCATAATCACTCTGTGTACGAGGCAGGGTGATTATTTTTGACCCTAATATTGCCTCATATGCAGTAATACCGTACCACCTCAGCACTATTAATCTGTATTCGGAACTTACACCCATTTGATGTGTAAATCAAGTCGAATAATGCGAACGAAATATTGGGAATATAGTGGATATTTGGGAGGAATATGTAAAACTTTTATTGAACTCTATTTTATATTTAATTGCAGTTACTTATAGGGCAGGTGCCAGGTTATTATGTTATTGCTGTAATTTAGCCAAACAAATAACTGGATAACTCTGGTGTCTGGCACTTAAAGTTCCTTAGGTAAATAGGTGGCCTGAAGGTCCACACAGTATTATTAAAATTAAGGAGCGTGAATTCTATGAAAAAATCGGGTATGTTCAAAATCATGATTACAATGATGCTGGTCCTTTTACTTGTCCTGGCCATTGCTTTTCCAATTGCTGCTACTTCGGTTCAAACCGCTACTGTCAATAGTAATTTAGGTGGAAACAGTTTTAAGTTCGTACAGCTGACCGACCTGCATATAGGTGAAGGTGTGGACGACTATGGCACTGCCGGATATAATGATACCGCACCGTCAGGTGACGTGGGGATTCCCGCACAGAACCTAAGGGCTGCAGTCAACTGGATAAACACCAACAAAACTTCCCAGGGGATTGCTTTCGTTATGGTAACGGGAGATATGACGGACAGCGGTGAAAAGTCCGAGTTCCTAAAGGCCAAAGAGATTTTGGACACACTCCAGGTCCCTTATGTCCCACTGATCGGCAATCACGACATATGGTCTTATACAGCGTCGACAGAAGCTTCAATGCCTGTCGGCGACCAGTACTTCAGGGATATTTTTGCTCCTGCGTTTACCAGCCTGAAATCTTCAATATTTACAGGGTGGAGCGACGGGACAAGGCTGACGGCGTGTAATAACACCGAACAAGGCATCACCAGCTACTTCCAGAATTTCTCCTTCAACTACAGGGGCTATCATTTAATGTGCGCCGATTTTAATACAAGGGCACACGCCATCTCAGGATATAAAGGGTCCCTGCCTGAAGCGGACCTGTACGATATCACCGGAGGGACATGGAAGTGGTTCAGGAATGATTATTCAGCTTTTACACCCAAAGGTACCGACAACATGCTCATATTCTCACACCATCCAATGACAAAGGACGTCTATGGCGGTGTAATGTCATTCTCCGTTGGTGAATACGATACCGTCGCCAGCTATCTGAACGACAACAACAACAAATACTATACAGGGTTGTGGATGGCCGGCCATATGCACAGGAACAGCGTATATAACGTAAAAACATGGTCTTTGAGCACCATCTGCCCCGGAATAGAAACCGGAGCCTGCAAAGACGGCAATTTGAGAGTTGTTACGGTATACGGCGCAAATTAGTAACTGTACCTTATTTATAGTTGCCACATATAACAAGTAAGGCCGATTAACCTTTAAGTGCCAGGCTATGAGGTTATTAGGTTATAACACCTATTGATTTCAATAACCTAATAACCTATGCACCTAAAGGTTTTGCGGACGAAATATCAGGAATCTAATGGATATTAAGGAGGAATATGTAAAACTTATTGAACTATGTTTTAATTGCAGTTACTTGCAGAATTGCAATTTGGCTAAGTAAGTTCTTTTGTTTGGTGCCTGGCACTTAAGCCTCTTGTTCGGTGCCTGGCACCTAAAGGTTACTATTTCTTCTAATAGTAGCAACATAGGTATTTCAGATACAGGGATAAAAAATTTACTAAGAAGAAATTAAGTTCTTTTGTTCGGTGCCTGGCACCTAAAGGTTATGCTGTGCTACGCATGGACATAAAATTATAGTATGCTTTGAGTTACTGAGGGGGGTTATGTATGTCTTTGATTGTTAATAAGACTATAGAAAATGAAATAAGAGAATCCAAAGTAGGTATGGAACTCGTAAATGCCCTTGATGGTATTTTTTATTCAATTGAAAGCTATCGAAAAGATACGGGGAAGCTTGGAAATTATGAATCGTTTTACTGTAAACCTACTAAGAATATCAGTGCAGCTTTACTACTAGATGACCGAGAAATATTAGTTGTTTCTTGTGAATATACCGATATACAGGGGAGGATATTAAAATATACTAAATCTGTAATTGATAATTCAGCTTCTAGGTTATCTCCAAGAACGGCAATTATTATACATGAAGATTTGCATGGAAGCAACAAGTTAAGAAAATGGGGAAGAGAACAAGGAATAATTATAATACCGATTTGTAGAGATAAAGTAGAAGGTATAGGGAATTCTGAAAATTTACGAAAAAAGTTTGCATGGGACATTTTTTCGTCTAATTCTTTTGATGTTACTGGACCAGTTACAAGTGACGAGGATTTTTTTGGTAGGAGAAGTGAAGCTATTGAATTAATGAAGCAATTAGAAAATGGCAGAATTAGGTCATTATTTGGTATGCGGAAAGTTGGGAAAACTTCTTTAATAAACAGATGTATTGAGATGATAAAAAGGCAGACAAATCTTTCGGTTGTATTTATAGATTGCTCAGATGAGAACTTCTATTCATTAGATTCAATAAAAGCTTTATCAGTGCTTGCTGGACTTATCAAAAGATTACTAGATAAGAAATTGAAATATGTATCAAATTCTTTCGAACAGGAGTTGCCTACAGCAGATCTAAATTCAGTGTTAAAAGAGTTAGTTTCTAAAGAAATTCCTCTAGTATTAATATTTGATGAGATTGATTATATTTCTCCAAGTAGCCCCACAAATGAAACGTGGAAATTAGAATTTAATAAATTCTGGAGAACATTAAGAGTATATATGCAAGAAGCTCAAAGGATAGAACTCAGATTATCTTTACTTATAGGCGGAGTCTCTTCTAAATGGTTTAAGCAAGAAACAATCAATGGTATTGAGAATGCAGTTTTACATTTTATACCAGATGAATATCTTAGCTCTTTTCCACATCAGGCTTCAATAGCGATGATAAAATCACTAGGTATGAGAGCTGGACTTATGTTTACTGAAGATACAGCATCATTATTGGCAAATGAATGTGCGGACTTTGCTTTTTGGATAAGAAGAGCAGGTTCTTATATACATAAACATGTACCTATCGAAGCACGTCCTTATAGTGTTACAAAAGAGGCGTTATTACAACTTATTGATAGTTTTATTAGTCAGGAAGGTATTGATATTGTTAGTGTAGCTCTTGGAAATCTTACGAAAGTTTTTCCAGAGGTGTTTGAAGCATTTATTAGATTTATCGATAATAGAGAAATAACACTAGTTGAAAAGAGTTTATTGGAAAAATATGGGCTAATCAAAATGGATAACGGGAAATACATAGCAGCATGTACTTTACTCCGAGAAGCTGCTAAAATTGTTAACGATAATAGTAAAATAAAGAAGGATGAGACTGAAGCAAATAAGAATATTCAAGGAATTATTTTAGATAATAATGCATGGGCTGAAGAAATAGCTGTCGTGAGTCGAAGGAGAAATATAATCGAAAAACGAATAAGAGGTTTTATCAGATTTGGACTCTCATTTACTGGGGACAAATCGTCTAGTTGGAGTAACAAGGTATTGGTGGCATTACCTGAAAAAAGAAGACAGGAATTGTCAACAATAGTGATTGATGAGTTGATGGAAAAGTTAAATTTGCTTGAGCTAATTCAAATAATATCTAAATACTGGGATGTTTTTCAAAAATATTTTGGTGATAAGAATACTTTTAACTTAAACGCTACGACTATTAATGATAGACCTGATTGCCATGCAAAAGACAGGGATTTACTAGATTTTGTAATATATAGAAAAGCATTGGATTATTTTGAGGATGTTCTTAGAAAATAGATGGAGGTTTCTTTACTTTGAGATTGGGGGAATACCAGTGAATAGACTAAATATAATTGAGGAAAAGATAATATTTGTAAAAGAATACTGGGATTATTTGCTGGCTGGTAAATTAGAAATATTTGATGAAGCCTATATTACTGATTTAAAATCAATTTTGATTGATATATATTCTACAATTGAACATGTGAAATACAATAAGCCCAACAGAAATGGCATAATCAAATATGGAGATTTGCCCTATTTATGCAAGGAATTATTATCTTTTATAGATAAAAGTTACTATAGAAACAGTGATATTAAATATGAATTGCAGCAAATTAAAACTTATATAGTTGCAAACAATCTCTTCGAAGGTGTAATTCAAAATAATAAAACAAGGATTCAAAGTGTATTCACAGCAATTCAATGTGATATAAAAATCTGTGAAAGAAAAATTAAAAATAACAAAAGTTATTTTTTCGATATAATTAATGAGTTGAAGAGTATCTGTTTTAGCCCATATAAATTAAAGAATACTATTCAAAATATCAAATTTTTGCTTGTTGAAGCAATCTTTGCAGGTTATGATAGGGAAATGTCCCATGAGTTTTTAAAGAAATACTTTAGTTCAATAGAGATATCTATGCCTAAGATATGTCAAATAAAAATATTTAACGGCTTGACAAATAAACCAGAAAGAAAAAATATAGAATATATTTTTTCTGTTAAGAATCTACATAAACAGAATCCAATACGTATTGGTGATATATTAATGTACAATCCAATGCGAAGAGATTTGTTAATTCACATCGAAAAAGAAGAATGGTATGAAGAAGATTATTGGTTAATGAAAAGACGCGAACAAGAGTTTTTTGATAGAATTAATATTAGAAATGATGGTTGTGGTTGGACAGATAATGAGTATAATAGTATAATTTTATCAACAAATTGTCACGCTAGAATTTCTATACAAGCTTTAGATATTTATGAAGGTGTGGATAGAGCTAAGAAAAAAGTTGCCGAAGCTATTAATATTATTAAATATTTTCATTTAAATAATGACCTTGATATTAAGCTTGAAGAGTCATATGCTGCTATTGAAATGGGTTCAAAAAATTCTGTATATCCATTAGGCTTATTTGAAAAACCAAAGGTTCCAAATTATTATGTTCACGGGTTTGATGGTAATTTGGAAAGGGACATAGACACTGTTGATAGCAATTTTAACAGAGTAATGTCTTTGTCCAAGAGAGAAATACTTTTTAAAAGTATATATTGGTTTAACGATGCTGGTAAACAAACTGAATTACATATGAAGTATTTAGGTTATTTTGTTTGCCTAGAATCATTACTTACCGCCTCGTGTGAATATTGGAATATAAAAGAAAAGCTGTTAGAAATTGTCCCAGATGTAATTATCACTGATGTTTTTGCTCGGGAATTAATTCTAATTTATAAATATTTTTCAAATAGTTTTGGAATGTTTGGCGATTATAAGGATGTACCTCAGGAAGTGAAATCCATAAAAGGATTAGAGAATTTTAGAATTAAATTAGATTTGAGAGTGTTTAGAGATAATTTAGTAATGTTTTACAAATATTCAAAAAGCCCATTTATTAATTCAATAATTCAGAAATATTTAAAGACATATAAAGATAAAAAATTCAGAAATAGATTAGTCAAAGAATTGGAAAATAAGTTAAAGTTTATTTTAGCTAGATTATATAGACTTCGGAGTCATCTTGTACATGAAGGAGAAATTAATAAATACCAGATTAATTTAAATATTGCGTTTTTGGTATATGTAACGAATATATTAATAGCGTCAGTAGTATCTGATATAAATATAGGCGATATTGATGAAGATATCGTCACAAAAATATCCTCACCTCGAATAAGGAAAAACCTTGCAGATTGGAACAATGCATTTATTTGATAACCTAATGGCTTCGCATTATCCATAGCAAATTATCAATTAAGTGTTAAAGAATATGATGTCAGACACCGCACTTTCGCACTTATTAAAACACCGATTTGCTTCTGGTAATGATGTTGCCTAACAGGAGCGTCCCTTTATAAGTGCGGTATGACTGGCTTTGGGTGTACTGCATCACATTAAAATGTAATAGTGAGTTTCAGATCATCTGTAAGATTTAAGTATCAAATATAATGCGAGGAGAAAAAATTATGAAAAATTTAAATAAAGGTAAACCTCCAAAGCTAGAAAAGCAGCAAAATACAGTACCCAATGTTGTTTTTACCCCATTTAAAATAAGCAAAATTACTATTATAATCGTAAATTTAATTACACTCATCTCTGTATTGGTTTATGGATGGAATGTTAAATTTGAGACTACGGACTTAAAAGAGTTCGCTCAATTTGCAATGAATATCATCCTAGTTATCGGAGCAATAGGAGTTGCTATTTTTGCAATACCTTTTAACGAAAGTGAAACAAATAGTACAAGAAATAAAAAAGAGATTTTAATTCGCTATATCGGTGATATGGGTATGCTTGTGGCGATAACTTTGTTAGGATATGTTTTGTCAATTGTAGGAGCAAACCTACCAATATGGGCAATAAAGTCATATTGCTTACTGATGTTAATCGTATTGGTCAATATAATAACTCAAACATTTGCTAGCATTGTTGCACATTTTAATATAAGCTGATTACACTTGAGCACTTTTTAGGTAAACATAAATATATAATTTGCCTTGCTACATAAACCAACTTCCCAATTACCCAATAATGCCCCATCCCCCACCCCATTCAGCAAAAAAATACATAATTGTTGCACATTGCCAAACTCTAGGCTATAATAATCATAGAGGAATGAAAAAGGTCGCCGTGACCTGTAAGTGTTTGCACCACTTACAGGCTCATGCAGGTGTGTGAGCACCCACAAGTGCAGCTTACGCTGCCACAGCTAACCTTATGTTATTATAATTCATTTTTACAGTAATTTCAAGGCAGTTTCCTTTGCATTGGTATTTTAATGCGATTACTTGCGATATACAGGAATGCCGAAGGTTTAGGATGATAACATAAAGTGCATGTGTGGGATAATATTACCTGCATATGCACTTTTTCATTTCCTCTCCTAAAGAATATAAGGAGGGGAAATATATAATGAATAATATTAAATGCATACAGCTTGGGGGGCGAGGAGGTATAGGACATGTACGGTCTTTTTGGGTTCGAAAGCATTGAAGAGGAGCTTACTTATATAGCCGTACTGTCAGTTATTCTTGTCATTCTTCTGATTTGCGAGCATGGGCAGAAAAAGCTTGAGAAATGGCAGGACGGTTTGAATGATTTTATATTTGACAGTGAAATGTTTATAAAGCATATGCATAAGCGCTGGAGAAAGAAACAGCAGCAAAAAGAAGCAGGTGAATGAATATCATCTGCAAAGGTGAACACGGGTAGCTGTTCTATAAACCCCAATCTTGAATATAAATATAAAAGTGATTATTGCATATTCTTGAATTGGGGGCAATATAGTGAGCAGACTGTTTGCTGTAACATGCATAGGTTTTCTATGTGGGATGATAGGTACTGGGCTAGGCGGCCTTATGACATTGTTTTTGAAAAACCCCACAAAAAGGTTTATGGCTGTTCTTCTCGGGTTTACCAGCGGAATCATGATTTCTGTAGTATGTTTTGACCTTCTTCCTGAAGCCTTTGACATGGGTGGCGTTTTCGCAAGCCTTGTAGGTATAGTGATAGGAGTTGGGATGATACTTATAGTAGAACAGTTCATTCCGGAAAGAGTAAGTCAAAAATTCAGTGAAGATTTTGATTTTATAAGAAGCGGAATACTGTTAGGGATTGGAATTGCCATACATAACTTTCCTGAAGGACTGGCGGTTGGTTCCGGGTTCGCAGCCAGTAATTATCTAGGCTTAGGTCTTGCTGTAGTAATAGGCCTACATGATATGCCGGAAGGCATAGCAATGGCAGCGCCCCTGAAGTTGGGCGGTATCGACAGGCTGAAGATATTGCTGTATACAGTACTTGCAGGAATACCTATGGGCCTTGGAGCCTTTATAGGAGAATTGCTGGGAGAAATATCCAATACCTTCATATGCCTGTGTTTAAGCTTTGCAGGAGGAGCGATGCTGTATATAACCTGTGGGGAGCTGATACCAAAAACCCAAAACATATACAAGGGAAGAATATCAACAATAGGTATGATAGCAGGAATAATATGCGGAATAATTATATCAACCAGCCTCTAGTCATAAATACAGAAAGTTGTATATGACAATCTGCTGTGTTATTATGTATTTGAACATAATGGCGCAGCTTTTTTTACACAATAATATTAATATAATTACTGTTACTATAAACTCAATTTGGAGGCATATTTTTGAATACAAAAATTTTTTTTCTTGAAGAAAGCAGTATTGACTATGATATAATTGATAAGGCTGTTGAAATAATCAGAAACAATGGCACTGTGATATTTCCTACCGAAACGGTATATGGCCTGGGGGCTAATGCAATGTCTACAGATGCGGTCGGGAAAATATTCGTTGCTAAAGGAAGACCCAATGACAATCCGTTGATTGTACATATTTCTAACATGAATATGCTTTACTATCTAATAGGAAGTCCATTAAGTGATGGAGCCAGGCTGCTTATTGAGAAATACTGGCCGGGACCTCTTACATTGATTTTTAAGAAGTCCGGAAAAGTGCCGTATGAAGTGACCGCGGGGCTGGATACTGTCGCAATAAGGATGCCTGATAATAAAATTGCTTTGGAGCTTATAGAAAAAAGTGGGCTGCCTATTGCAGGACCCAGCGCCAATATCTCGGGTAAGCCAAGTCCTACACTTCCTGAGCATGTTATTTCCGATATGCAGGGAAAAGTGGATATGATACTATGCGGCAGCAAAAGCCGTGTAGGTGTAGAATCGACGATCCTTGACCTTTCAGGTGATACGCCTGTGGTATTAAGACCTGGAGGTGTGACATTGGAAGAGCTTGAAAGTGTACTTGGAACTGTGGAGCTTGACCGTGGAATTGTAGGCAGGACAGAAGTTCCCAAGGCTCCAGGTATGAAATATACACACTATGCCCCTAATGCCGATATGGTTATTGTAAAAGGGGAATTGGAAGCTACCAAGAAGAAAATACAGGAGCTGGTAAGCTGGAATGCAAGCAAAGGCTTGAAGGTTGGAGTGCTTGCCACTGACGAGACTGCGGGTTATTATAAGGATTGCAGGGTGCTTTCTCTTGGAAGCAGAACAAATACTGAAATTATTGCGTCTAATGTCTTTGAGAAGCTCAGGGAGTTTGATAAAATAGGAGTAGACATAATATTTGCAGAAGCTTTTGATGAAAGCCATATAGGTATGGCAGTGATGAACAGGATGAAAAAAGCAGCAGGCTTTAATATTATTGAGGTGTAGGTATGAAAAGAATATTATTCGTTTGCACTGGGAATACGTGCAGAAGCAGCATGGCAGAAGCACTTTTGAGGCATATGCTGTCTGAGGCAGAACTGTCAGGGAAATATTTTGTAAGCTCCGCAGGTACTTCGGCTTTTCCTGGGATGCCGGCCTCGCATAATGCTGTAGAGGCGCTTAAAGTTGTAGGTATTGATTTGTCCAGTCATTCCTCAAGCATTATAGATGATGATTTAATTGATGGTTCAGACCTGATACTTACAATGACTGCTTCTCATAAGAAATGCTTGCTTAAGCTTCGGCCTGATGCAGCTTTTAAAACATATACCCTGTCGGAATATTGTGAGGATGCAGGTAAAAAAGATATTGCTGATCCCTTTGGAGGAGATCTTGACATATATATGAATTGTCGGGATGAAATAAGCAAACACATAGAAGTGTTGGTAAAAAAACTTAAAGAGAAAGGAGAACTTTAATTTGAAAATTGCAGTTGGCAGTGATCATGGCGGTTTCTTGTTGAAAAATGAGATTATGAAGCACTTGAAAGAGAAAGATATTGATTTTGTTGATTTTGGCTGTTTTACCACAGAATCGGTGGATTATCCGGATATCGGGCAGGCAGTAGGGGAAGCAGTTGCCGGAGGCGAATATGAAAAAGGAATAATCTGCTGCGGAACAGGTATAGGCATTTCTATATCTGCAAATAAGGTTCCCGGTGTCAGGGCAGCTCTCTGCGGAGATTGCTTTTCAGCGAAAGCATCAAGAGAACATAATAATGCCAATGTACTTGCACTTGGAGAGAGAGTCATCGGGGTGGGATTGGCTAAAATGATTGTTGATATATGGCTGGGTACTGAGTTCCAAGGTGGAAGACATGGCAGGAGAGTAGAAAAGATTTCAAAAATTGAAGAAAAGTATAGGGGGAATTAATTTGGAACAGTATAAAAATGTCACTGTTATGGAGCATCCGCTTATACAGCATAAACTTACCCTATTAAGAGATAAGAATACAGGAGTGAAGGAATTCAGGGAATTGGTTGAGGAATTGGCTTTGCTCATGGGTTATGAGGTGACAAGAAACCTTACACTTGAAGAAACAGAAATAGAAACACCGATATGCAGAACTAAGTCCAAGGTTATTGCAGGCAAAAAGCTTGGAATAGTACCGATATTAAGAGCTGGGCTCGGCATGGTGGATGGAATGCTCAGGCTGATTCCTGCTGCAAAGGTTGGACATATAGGACTTTACAGGGATCCGGAGACACTGAAGCCTGTAGAATATTACTGCAAGCTTCCTACTGATGTAGCTGAGAGAGATCTTATTGTACTTGATCCGATGCTGGCTACCGGCGGTTCTGCAGCAGCAGCAATATCTTTTCTTAAAGAAAAAGGAGCAAAAAGTATAAAACTTGTAAATTTGATCGCTGCTCCTGAAGGCATAAAGGCGGTTGTGGAGGCACATCCGGATGTAGAGATATACGTTGCAGCAGTGGATGAAAGGCTTAATGACCATGGATATATAGTGCCCGGATTGGGTGATGCAGGGGACAGGCTTTTCGGAACGAAGTAAAAAATTTATTTTTAAAAATATATTTTTATGGGGAAAATACATATAGAATGTGAAATCCACTGGAAGTGCTGAATTGACAATAAATTTTTCATAATGTACAATATTAGTTATGATTGGCAAAATAGGGCGAATAGTGTTCGCCCACATATAATTTGTCTATATTCAAAAACAATAAGGAAATTAGTATACATGGGAGTGATAAAATGACAAGAAACATTATAGCATTTGCAATAGCTGTGTCTGTTTCTTATATAGCTACACCTTTGATGATTAGGCTGGCAAAGCTTGTGGGTGCTATAGATGTACCTAAGGATAACAGAAGAGTGCATAAGGTTCCTATCCCGAGATTGGGAGGTCTTGCGATTTTTCTTGGTTTTATGGCAGGGGTATTATATTTGGCTGATATAGATTCTAGAATGTTTGGTGTAATTATTGGTGCAGCAATAATAGTTACATTGGGATTCTTTGACGATATAAAGCCCCTTTCGGCTAAATTCAAGCTATTAGTTCAGATTATTGCGGCGATAATAGTTATACAGAGTGGAGTAAGAATAGAATATGTAAGAAACCCCCTATATTTTATATTTACAGACAGCCCATACATCATTTTTGGCAATTGGTCATATCTTTTGACTTTAGTATGGATAGTGGGAGTTACAAACGCAATTAACCTTGTAGACGGACTGGATGGTCTGGCAGCAGGGATATCTATAATATCAGCATCTACATTGTTTATGGCAGCGCTAAGCACAGGGCGGCCTTTTGAAGCTCTTCTGGCAGCAATACTGGCAGCTTCAACCTTAGGATTTTTGCCCTATAACTTTAACCCTGCAAAAATATTTATGGGAGATACAGGAGCTTTATTTCTTGGATATATGCTTTCGGTAATTTCCGTGATGGGTGTTTTAAAGGGTGCAGCCGCTTTATCAATATTAGTACCGATTTTTGCTATTGGACTTCCGATATTTGATACACTTTTTGCAATGGCGAGAAGGGCTTTAAGTGGAAAGTCAATGATGGAGGCAGATAAGGGGCATTTGCATCATAAGCTTCTGGATGCAGGAATGAGCCAGAAACAGGCTGTACTTACACTGTACAGCATAAGTGCAGTATTGGGTTTCAGTGCGGTTGCACTGGTTGAGGTGACTTTGAAGGTTGCATTTGTATTGGTATTCGTGGTTTTTCTCTTGGGCTCTATGGGAGCAAAATATTTAGGTCTTATAAAGGAGGATCATGGAAGCCATAAGGCAAATTTGTAGAATAATATAGGATGCGAGGTTCTGAGCGTAGGGACGGCCAGTGGCCGCCCGTATTAAATATTTTGAAATCTATGGTGAGAGTAGGTATTATAATATTCTCACCTTTAATTTATTTAAGGAGTTGAGATTTTGATAAAAGTACTTTCAATATTCGGAACAAGACCTGAGGCGATAAAGATGGCACCGCTTGTAAAGGCATTGAAGGAAGACGACAGGTTTGAGTCTTATGTCTGCGTTACCGCGCAGCATAGGGATATGCTTGATCAAGTGTTAAAAATATTCGATATACAGCCTGACTTTGATCTGGATATTATGAAGGACAGGCAGACGCTTACTGATATAACCATAAATGCTCTTACGGGGCTTGAAAAAGTAATAAAGGAACTGAAACCTGATATTATTCTTGTTCATGGTGATACAACTACAACCTTTGTAGGTTCTTTAGCAGCCTTTTATAATAAGGTTCAGATCGGGCATGTGGAAGCGGGTTTAAGGACCTTCAACAAATACTCTCCTTATCCGGAGGAGATGAACAGAAAGCTCACCGGAGCAATGACGGATATACACTTTTCGCCTACAGGCACATCAAAGGCAAATCTTCTGAGGGAGGGCGTAATGGAAGAGGCTATATTCATAACAGGGAATACTGCTATTGATGCATTAAAAACCACAGTGAATAAAGACTTTGAGTTTTATACAGAAGAATTAAAGAAGCTTGATTATGACAAGAAGAGAATTATTATGGTTACAGCCCATAGGCGGGAAAATCTGGGTGAGCCCTTGGAGAATATTTGCAGAGCCTTAAGGACAATAGCTGAAAAACATGAAGATGTCGAGATAGTATATGCCGTACATAAGAATCCTTCTGTAAGGGAAACTGTCTTTGGAATATTAGAGAATATTCCAAGGGTGCATCTTCTAGACCCCTTGGATGTAGATGAAATGCACAATCTTATGGATAGGTGCTTCATGGTGCTCACAGACTCAGGAGGCCTTCAGGAGGAAGCGCCCTCATTAGGTAAGCCGGTTCTGGTGCTCAGGACTGAAACTGAAAGACCTGAGGCCATAGAGTTCGGAACATTAAAGCTTGCCGGAGTAAATGAGAAAGACATTCTTAAGCTTGCAGAAATCTTGCTGACAGATGAAAAGGAATATGTTAAAATGGCTAACGCGGTAAACCCATATGGCGATGGCCATGCTTCAGCCAGAATAATTGACAGCTTGCTTTATCATTTTGGAAAAGTAAAGGTAAGACCTGAGAATTTTATACCGGAGCAGGTGTAATGTATGCCAAATAATTGGCAATATTTTGGTATAACAAAATTATGAAACCCTTATGGGGACTCTGTTTGAAGGCATGATTCAAGGGTATTTGCTGTTTGAGCAAACAACGCCGAAATTTAGGCTATAATATGAATTATTCTATAAAATCTAAACAATATAGTTTCAAACATTCATTGTGAAATGAGTGTTTTTCTATTATATCCTAGGATTTACTAAAGGTGGCATATAATTTGCATAGGTTATATACGTAACAAAGCTTATTTATGTATTGCATAACATAAATATTAGGCTATTAAACTTTGGAGGTGGAGTTGTGAACAAAATCAAGACTATCGATGAAGCGGTAAGTCACATAAAAGACGGTATGACTGTTGCTGTTGGAGGATTTATGGGTGCTGGGACTCCTGAAAAGCTTGTTGACGCTGTAATCGCCAGGAACATAAAGAATCTTACGCTGATTTGTAACGATACTGCTTTTACTGATAAGGGAGTGGGCAAATGGGTGGTAAACAAGGTTGTAAGCAAGATAATAGTTTCCCACATAGGTACAAATCCTGAAACGGGCAGGCAGATGAATGCCGGAGAGTTGAAGGTGGAATTAGTGCCGCAGGGAACTCTCGCTGAAAGGATAAGGGCAGCCGGTGCAGGACTTGGAGGAATACTTACCCATACAGGCATTGGTACAGTTGTGGAAGAGGGAAAGCAAAAGTTAACTGTAGACGGCAAGGAATATTTGCTGGAGCTTCCGCTAAAGGCTGATATAGCATTGCTAAGAGGCAGCATAGTCGATAAGAAGGGGAATATATATTACAGCAAGGCTACAAGAAATTTCAATCCTATCATAGCAACAGCGGCAGATGTAGTTATAGTTGAGGCTGAGAAAATAGTTGAAGTAGGAGAACTGGATGCAACTGATGTAATGACCCCATCAGTATTTGTGGATGTAATAACAATGTAAAGGAGTGAATCAAGTGATCCAGGATAAGGATAGAAAAAGGGAAGTCATAGTCAAGAGAGTCGCAGAAGAACTGAAAGACGGAGACCTGGTCAATCTGGGCATTGGTATGCCTACGTTAGTTGCTAATTATATCCCTGAAGGGATTGATATACTGCTTCAGTCCGAAAATGGCTTCGTAGGCTTGGGACCAAGCCCTGAGGCTGGAAATGAAGACCCTGACATCGTAAATGCAGGAGGACAGCCGACAAGTATAGTACCCGGAGGCGCATTTTTTGACAGTGCAACGTCCTTTACGATAATAAGGGGTGGACACCTTGATGTAACTGTGCTTGGCGCTCTCCAGGTAGACCAGGAGGGAAACCTGGCTAATTGGATGATTCCCGGCAAAATGGTTCCCGGAATGGGTGGAGCTATGGACCTGGTGGCAGGCGCCAAGCGGGTTATAATTGCTATGGAGCATACTGCAAAAGGTGCTCCAAAGATACTGAAAAAATGTAATCTTCCTTTGACGGCAAAAGGAGAGGTTGACCTTATTGTTACCGACATGGGAGTCATTGAAGTAACGTCAAATGGGCTGCTGCTCACTGAACTGGCACCGGAAACTACTGTTGAAGAGGTAATAGGCGCTACTGAAGCGGAGCTTAAGATATCAGAGAACTTAAAGGTAATGAATGTATAGAAGAATATAATATAAGAATGAAAAAATGACGGCAAATTTATTTGCCGTCATTTTTTCATTCTTTTAAATTGAATATAAATCCTTTCATGGGGCAATAATTTAAACGAAACGCAATAATCCTGATACATTACGTCAAGGTATCAATTTTATAGGGAGGTATCAATATGAGAAAGAGAATTTTATTGCTGCTTATCTGTGTTTTACTCACAGCCGGAAGATTTGATGCAGCAGCATATCCAACAATAACTCTTAAGGAAGAGGAAGCACTTATAACTTCATTTGAGAGCATCGGGGCAGATGCTTTAGAAAGCACAATAAGCTGTTGGACAAAGCTTAATGACAGGTTTCTTACTATAGAACAGCTTGAGGCCGAAATGACCGGAATAATCAGCCGGATAAATCCGGATAAGACCGAGGTTATAAAAAGCGTTGAGAGCGATAACCAGTTGAACAAGATAATGCTGTATGGTTCAAAGGGTAATAAAACTTATAATATAGCAATAGAATCGGTAAAACAAGGAACTGCCGGAGAAACTTATGTTGTTTTTGATATGTGCATGGATAAAAGCTATAAGGATTTAGCAAGCGAAAAGCAGAACATAATAAAGGCAATAGAGGTGGATGAAAGCGCAATAAACTTCAGCAGCTGCATAATAGGTACATATAAAGGCAGGCTTACGGAAACAGAAGCGGATAAAAAGTCCCAAGTTGCACTGCAGTCTATAAATGCAAAGAAGGTAGAAGGCATTGAAAATGAGGAGTTAAAAAGCATATCTGCCTTCAGCAGCAATGTAGAAGGTTATGTAATGTCTGACGAAGCAAGAGTGAATGTCCAGTTAGCGATAAGGTATAGTTCTTACGATGATAAAACATATATTTGGATAGGTACGCCGTTGATTCCTATGGGATATTAAGGAACGGGCCGCGCAGCAAGATATAACTTGGGAGGAAGAGTTTTGACTAAATTAATTATTGAAGACAGATGCGTGCTTAAAGGTACTGTAAAGGTGCACAGTGCAAAGAATGCCATACTTCCTATAATAGCAGCATCCATGCTTACACCTGAGGCTTGTGTGCTTGAGGAAGTACCTTACCTTGATGATGTTGATATTATGGAAGAAGTTGTAAGGTCTATAGGCGAAGAGGTAGAGCGGGCAGGCAGCAGTCTGACTATCAAAGCGGAAAGCATAAGAAGCTTTGAGGCAACCTACGAGCTTATACGCAAAATGAGGGCATCCTTTCTGATTATGGGTCCTATGCTGGCAAGGATAGGCAGGGTGAAGATTTCACTTCCCGGAGGCTGCGCTATAGGCACAAGACCGATAGACCTGCACCTTAAAGGGTTTTCGTTAATGGGAGCAAGCATTACACTGGGACATGGATATATTGAGGCATATGCCGAAAAGCTGAAGGGCGAAACCATATACCTGGACTTTCCAAGTGTAGGAGCCACAGAGAACCTGATGATGGCAGGCTGCCTGGCAGAGGGTATAACTGTGATTGAGAATGCGGCAGAGGAGCCGGAGATAGTAGATCTGGCAAATTATCTGAGCAAAATGGGGGCAGTAATAAAAGGTGCCGGCACAGACACAGTAAGAATCGAAGGCGTAAAAGAACTGAGGGGTGCAACACATACTGCCATACCAGACAGGATAGAGGCGGGCACCTTTATGGTTGCCGCAGCGGCTACAGGCGGTGATGTAATTGTGGAGGGAGTAGTACCCGAACATCTCAAACCTGTAACGGCAAAGCTTAAGGAGATGGGTGCAGAGGTACAGGAATATGAGCGGTCTATAAGGGTAAAAGCACCTGAACAATTAAGCTCGGTGGATATAAAGACAATGCCGTATCCGGGGTTCCCCACTGATATGCAGTCACAGATGATGACAGCAATGTGTCTGGCAAAAGGGACAAGTATAGCTACAGAAACGGTTTTTGAAAACAGGTTCATGCATATCAATGAGCTTAAGCTTATGGGAGCACGGATAAAAGTGGATGGACGCAGTGCAATAATTGAGGGCTGTGAAAGATTTAGCGGTGCAAAGGTCAAGGCAACCGACCTGAGGGCAGGAGCGGCATTGACTATAGCGGGTCTATGCGCGGAGGGAAGAACTGAAATATCTGATATATATCATATAGACAGGGGGTACATTAACATAGAAGAAAAACTGAAAAGACTCGGTGCAGACATAAGAAGAATAGAGGAATAATAACTCCCGGTGCTGGTTTGTTTATATAATGCACCGGGTTTTTTAATTCATAGACATATAACTGCCCCTTTCAAAATAATATATTTATATAACCTATATGTTTTGCTTTTGGAAGGGGGGACAGCTTTTGAGGAAGCTGGCTGCAGCCATTGCAGTACTAATGATATTATTATTTGCTATTCCCTTAGCCCTGATTAAGGGCAGCGAAAAGAAGCCGGAAAAGGATTTTAAATCTGATTCCGAACTATCCATAAAAGTCTATATGTGTGATATAGACAAGGTGGTAACAATGAATCTTGAGGATTACATATTAGGTGTTGTGGCAGGAGAGATGCCTGCAAGCTTCCACATAGAGGCACTTAAAGCACAGGCACTGGCTGCCAGGACTTACACAATGCTCCGAATGAACCGGTTCGGAGGGAGCGGCTGCAGTAATCATCCGGGAGCGGAGATATGTACGGATCCTGCACACTGTCAGGCATATAAAAATCCGGCTGCTGTTAAAAAGGATCTGGATAAGCTTAAGGAGGCTGTATATGGGACAGCAGGAGAGGTAATAGTTTATGATAATAAGCTTATAGATGCGGTATTTCATTCCACCAGCGGAGGAAAAACGGAGAATTCAGAGGAGATATGGGAAAATAAAGTGCCATATCTTCGAAGTGTGATAAGCCAGTATGAAGAACACTCTCCCAAATATGTGACACAGCAGGAAATAAGCATTGATAATTTTATACAGAGTATTAAAAATCTTGACCCTACGGCTAAAATCAATAAAAAAAATATTAAAAACGAGATAAAGGTATTGGAAAGAAGCGAGGGGGGAAGAATAACAAAACTCAAAGTAGGGGATAAAACCTTCGACGGCATGGATGTCAGAAATGCATTAGGTTTGAATTCCTCGAACTTTAACTATACTGTTGGAAACAGCACAATTATGTTTACTGTAGTTGGGAATGGGCATGGAATAGGCTTGAGCCAATATGGTGCAGATGGTATGGCAAAAACCGGAATTGGATACAAGGATATAGTAATGCACTATTATCAGGGAGTTGACATAGTATCCATGGATGACTTGGCAGGATACAATGCCAGCCGCTAGACACGAGGTTAAGGAGTTATGGCGGACAGGTAACATTCGTGTTCCCCGTTCTCCTGAACCTGAAATTGTGGTTTTTTTATAACAAAAATTCACCGAAAGCCTGTATTATATTCAAAACTATTGGAAATAATACAAGCGGAGGTGTAAATTATGAAATTTAACAGGGAATTCAAAAATAGGTATATATACTTTATTATCCTATTAATAGCTGCGTTGCTTACTGCAGGCGGGTTACTGCAGTATAGGAACTACTCGGAGGATAAGCGGGCACAGTTGGAGTTTGAAAAGAGTCTTGAAGAATTTACTGAGGAGTCTGATACGGATTCTATAGCACAAGTAATTGAGGATAAGGTTGAACCCGACGTTTCCGACACTCAGGATGCAACAGAAGTCACAAACAGCAGCTCAGCAAAGATAACTGATATCAAACAAAGCAGCAAAGAACCGGCCAAACCGGAAGATGGCAAAGCAGAAAATGGAGATAAAGCAATTTCGGCAATAAAAATGGAAGAACCAAAGATGGAGACAATGGTGGTTCCTGTATTTGGAACTGCGTATACCGAGTTTTCCGAAGACACACTTGTTTATTCAAAAACACTGGATCAGTGGAGTACACATACCGGGATTGATATAAGAGCTGAAGAAGGAAGCCCTGTAAGAGCTGCAATGAATGGTGTGGTGGAGGAGCTTTTAAATGATCCCCAGTTTGGTCTGACGATTGTTATAAACCATGGAGGGGAAGTTTACACAAGGTACAGCAACCTTTCAACTCTTGATTTGGTTACTATAAATCAAAATATCAAAAAAGGTGATGTTATAAGCGGCGTAGGAAAAACAGCACTATATGAAATTGCTGATGATCCCCACCTGCACTTTGAAGTAATTAAGGATGGCAAGAACATTGATCCTAAGAAGTACTTGCCTAAGCAATCCCTAAAGAAGTAATAAATACGAGTAGTTCTAATTAGCAAAAAACAGCATATTAATGTAAAAAGACACCAATAAGGGGGTAGTAGTAATTGAAGGATTATATCGAAGAGCGAGCATTGGAAATAGCGAAATATATAATAAGCAGCAAGACAACGGTCAGAGATGCAGCTAAAATATTCGGGGTGAGTAAAAGTACAGTACATAAAGATGTCACAGAAAGACTTCCGAGAATAAATCCAAGTGTGGCACTTCAGGTTAAAGAGATAATGGACCAGAACAAAGCGGAAAGACATATAAGAGGCGGAAGGGCAACTAAGATGAAGTACCAGTCCATAAGCCTGTAGTGATGAAAGTTCAGGCTCCAGTAATTACTAGTGTGCTGATGGTAGTGCCTCGTAAAGTATATCACTTCTAGAGCAAACGAGGCACTAAACAGAGGAAGTGCATTTTTAACACTTTAATACAAGAATTCGGTTGTGTTAAAAAGCACCGGCACATTACACAAAAAAGTTACTGGAGCTTGTTATTTAGTAATATTTGTTTTATAGCTGCGGTAGACAAGCTGTGGCGACTTGGTCCAGGGTCGGGGGAGAAGTTTTTATGTCCTGTACCTCATGCTTTCATTCTTTTTTGACATATATTATTGTCTCGTGAAGGAATTTTGTTTTTTATATAGAATATGTAATTGATTAAGCAAGTTTTTAATTATTTGGTTTTAGTAATTGCAATCGAAATATTATGGGGGTATTAAAAATGTTCGGAGGACAAGACATAGGAATTGATTTGGGAACGGCCAGCGTATTGGTTTACATAAAAGGAAAAGGCATTGTGCTAAGGGAGCCTTCAGTAGTTGCTATAGACAGGAATACAAACAAGATATTAGCTGTAGGCGAGGATGCAAGACTGATGCTTGGCAGGACACCCGGCAACATTGTTGCGATAAGACCGCTTAGAGATGGTGTTATTTCTGATTATGACATAACTGAGAAAATGCTTAGATACTTTATAGACAAGGCAATCGGCAGAAGAAGAATATTCAAGCCAAGGATGGTTGTCTGTGTACCCAGCGGTGTTACAGAGGTGGAAAAAAGAGCGGTTATTGATGCCGCCAACAACGCTGGCGCCAGAACCACAAGACTTATAGAAGAGCCTATAGCAGCAGCTATCGGAGCGGGTTTGGACATAGCGAAGGCCAGCGGAAATATGGTAATAGATATTGGCGGCGGAACAACAGATATAGCAGTCATATCACTTGGTGGGATTGTTGTAGCGACCTCCATTAAGATTGCAGGAGATAAGTTCGATGAAGCCATTGTAAGATATATGAGGAAAAAACATAACATAATGGTAGGGGAAAGAACGGCTGAAGAGCTGAAGATTAATGTTGGCACGGCATTCCCCAGAGAAGAGCAGATTAAGATTGAAGTCAGAGGCAGAAATCTTATATCAGGACTTCCGAAGACCATAGAAGTCAGTTCTGATGAGATGCTTGAAGCGCTTTCTGAGCCGGTTTCTGCTATTGCCGATGCAGTGCATTCAGTTCTGGAGAGGACGCCTCCTGAGCTTTCTGCAGATATAAGCGACAGGGGCATAGTTATGACAGGCGGCGGATCACTCTTAAATGGACTTGACAAGCTCATCAGCAAGAGGACAGGCATACCGGTATATGTAGCTGATGATGCAATATCCTGTGTGGCTATCGGAACAGGAAAATCCCTGGACCATATAGAACTGCTGGAAGATTCTGATATAAATGCAAATAGAAAGATAATCACATTAAACTATTAAACTGTGAAAAACAACCGAAAGGTTGTTTTTTTATGGTTTGGGCAATAGGTGATGTGCGATAAGTACGCTAGGGACGACCAGTGGCTGCCCAAAAAAGTGTCTCATGCTCTAAAGTCCGTAAGTTTTCCTACCGATAAACATTATAGAGAAAATTCTTTGTGTTTGTAGGTGAAAGTATGATCAGAGGGCTTTACATTTCAGCATCCTCAGCGATTTCCGAATCAAAGAGAATAGATATAATAGCCAATAACATAGCAAATGTGAATACTACAGGATATAAGAAGGATATTATGATAACTCAGAACTTCCCTGAGATTCTGATATCAAAGATAAATGGGAGATTAGACAAGGATTTGCTAAGCAGCGGAACCTCAAGTTCCGGTATCAGCAGCGAAAATAATGGAGAAACATATACTGCCAGTACTCCTTCCGGTTTCTTCAATGTGGAGACTCCGCAGGGCATAAGCAGAGGCAGGAGCATTGGCTTCAAGGTTAGCGGAGAAGGCTTCCTTGTGACACCACAAGGAAATTACATATTAGGACAAAATGGACGTATAAATACGGGGGGAGCTGCTGTCACCGTTGATTCAACAGGACAGGTTCTTGCCGGGGGTACAGCAGTAGACAGACTGAAGGTTTCAAATCCATTAAATGTATTAGGAAATCTGAGCTATGGAATACGCAGCAGTGAAGTTGTGATAAACTTTGAACAAGGACAACTGCAGCAGACAGATAACAGTTTTGACTTAGCTCTAGGGGATAAAGGTTTCTTTTGTATAGAGACTCCTCAGGGTGAAAGATACACAAGAAACGGTGAATTTACAAAGGATGCAGAAGGCTATCTGGTAACCAAGGAAGGTTATAAGGTTCTGGGAGAAAGCGGGTACATAAAACTTGACGGCAGCAGTATGACAGTAAGTGAAAAAGGTGAAGTGTATTCCGATGCACAATTAGCAGACAAGCTAAAACTTGTGGACTTTAATAACTATAAAAATCTCCGCAAAGAAGGAGATGGTCTTGTAAGAATTGAAGAGGGCATGGAGGCAGAGCCTTTGATAACAGCAGTAACGGTACGGCAGGGCTTTCTTGAAGGCTCTAATGTGAACTCTGTAAAAGAAATGGTTGAAATGATCACGATGATGCGTACTTACGAAGCAAATCAGAAGATGATAAAGATAAATGATGAACTCTTAGGAAGGGCTGTAAACGACATTGCGAGATTGTAGGAGGTAAATTATTATGATGAGAGCACTTTGGACAGCCAGCACAGGTATGCTGGCCCAACAGATTAATGTTGATAACATATCCAACAACATAGCAAATGTAAATTCTGTTGCATATAAAAAATCCAGAATGGAATTTAAAGACTTGCTTTATGAAACAATGGAGAGAGGAATAGTAAAGGACGGACAGGGCAGGCCGGTAAATTTGCAGGTAGGTCATGGAGTCATGACGGCTGCTTCAGTCAAATTTTTCACTACAGGAAACCTTGATGCCACAGAAAACCCATATGATTTAGCTATTGACGGTTCAGGCTTTTTCAAGGTGCTTGGACCTGAGGGACAGGAATACTATACAAAAGATGGAAGCTTCAAAATATCACCGGATGGAGAAAACTACAATCTGGTAACCTCGGAAGGATATTTCGTGCAAGGGGATAATGGCAATATTGAGTTAGGCTCAGAGGTTGAAGATGTGACTATAAATTCAAGTGGACTTATTACAGTAAAGAGAGAGGATGGTACTGCTGAAGAGTTGGGAAATCTATCAATATCAACCTTTGTCAACCCGGCAGGACTTGAGAGCATTGGAAAGAGTCTGTATATAGCTACAGAAGCCAGCGGAGAGGTTCATGATACCCAGAATGATGGTACAGGAGGACAGATACTGCAGGGTTATCTGGAATATTCGAATGTACAGATAGTAGAGGAAATGGTAAAGCTTATACAGGCACAGAGGGCATATGAATTGAATTCCAAATCCATACAGACGGCTGATGATATGCTGCAGATGGCGAATAACTTAAGGAGATAAAAATGATTAATCCAATTAGCAGTGGGAATAATGTAGCCGATTATAATAACGCTAAAAGTAAAGCTCAAGAAACCGAGCAGGGAACATTCGAGAGAACTCTGGAAAAAGCTTTGGAGGAAAAGGACGAAAAAAAGCTTAAGGAGGCTTGCAGCGGTCTGGAAGCGATATTTATAAACATGATGTTTACGCAAATGCGCAACACGGTGCAGAAGAGCGGTTTAACAGACTCCGGATCTTCAGAAGAAATGTATGAGGATCTGCTTTATGAAAAGTATTCAGAAGAAATCTCAAATGGTAAGGGAATAGGAATTGGAGATATGCTATATCGGCAGCTTTCAAAGAACATGAAGGCAGAAAGCGAGGAGAATAATGCTAAGTAATATAGATATTCAGGGAATTTTACCACACAGGTATCCATTCCTTATGGTGGATAAAATAACTGAAATAGAATTTGGTAAAAGGGCTGTCGGAATAAAAAATGTTACAGCTAATGAGCCCTTCTTTCAAGGACACTTTCCGGGAAAACCAATAATGCCGGGAGTGCTTATAGTAGAAGCCATGGCGCAGGTAGGCGCTGTAGCCATACTGGGGACTGAGGAGCACAAGGGCAAGCTGGCAGTATTTACAGGGATAGACGGACTGAGATTCAGGAGGCAGGTTGTTCCTGGCGATACACTAAGGATGGAAATCGAGATGATTTACTTCAAAAGAGGTATAGGCAAGGCAAAGGCTCAAGCATATGTGGGAGACGAGCTTGCAGCTTCGGGAGAGTTGATGTTTGGGATAGTGGCAAAATAAAAAAATGCATCGAGAGATGCATTTTTTTTATTTTGCGGCAAAAGCGGAATATATTCCCTTCGTAATGGTTTCTGACATTTTCATTACCAGCCCCAGCCTTACATTATTAATTCTAAGATAATTTTCATATTCGTAGTCATCAGATTCTACTGCTTCATCCACAATTCCTATGATAGAACAGTCTCCCACTTGAGTAAGCCTCTTTCCGACACCTCTGCCAGGCTGGATACTTCCTTCTTTTACCTGTATATAGCCCACATTTTGGCTCGTCCCGAGACAGGCATCTATGGCGATGACTCTATGATCTTTATAAGATGTTTTGATATAGGACATTGTTTTCCGGAGATTAACTGCGTGGACAGGGTTTTCGAGAGTACCCAGAACAGGGATCTGTAAGTTCAGCTTGCTGAGTAAAGTGCCGGTCAGCGGTCCAAGACAGTCACCGATGAACCTGTCGGTACCTATGCAGAGTATGATACATCTATCATAGCTGTAAATTTTTAAAAACTTTGATATCTCAAGATGTGCCCGCTCATCTGTATAATATGTACATATGCCCTCGGAGGAACTAAAGCCTTCAATCAAAACATGACCCCCCAACTTCTAAAACTAATATAATTATATTGGTGAACAAGCTTTATTATTCGTATTTTAGATGCTTCCGTATAATATAGTATTGCTTTAGAGGTATGCATAACTTATAATAAAAGATTTTATCTTAGGTAATTATTTACAAAAAAATTTAATTACTTTGATTTTTAGGTCATATACATAGTATCTTGCACCTTTCAGTTAATTTTGCTATTGATTTTTTTGTTCAAGGAAATTATAAATGCGAATAATAAGTATCATGATGAAGCATATTAAATTATGAGAGATTTAATTTATATTTTCAACGTTTTTCGGCCTAATTTGGCAATTGATTGATGCTCTTATTTTATATATAATAGAGAAGTCGCGGCGGGGTGTAGCGCAGTTGGTAGCGCACGTGGTTTGGGACCATGGGGCCGCAGGTTCAAGTCCTGTCACCCCGACCATTGATAATTACCAGATGCGGCCCGTTGGTCAAGCGGTCAAGACATCGCCCTTTCACGGCGGTAACGGGGGTTCGATTCCCCCACGGGTCACCATTTACTATTTATGGGGGCATAGCTCAGCTGGGAGAGCATCTGCCTTACAAG
>Ga0209467_1000430_pt1 | contig 60704 bp, 50 predicted proteins | sample Higcelwee11metaG_FD_187175 | JGI IMG/M metagenome (GOLD analysis project Ga0209467, IMG submission 187175) | Freshwater pond sediment microbial communities from the University of Edinburgh, under environmental carbon perturbations - High... | ecosystem: Environmental > Aquatic > Freshwater >... | reverse complement strand
GCAATCCCTTTCTCGTTCGACTTGCATGTGTTAAGCACGCCGCCAGCGTTCATTCTGAGCCAGGATCAAACTCTCCAGTTATAATCCTTTACTAAAACTTTTTAAGGTCTGCACTTAAAGCTGTTACGCTTCCAAGCGCATTGTCATTGACCCGCTCTTTTCTTTTTCACTGACCAATTTTCAAAGATCAAACTTAACTGCTCTCAAAAAAAATCTTCCCGGAAACGTTTGCCCTTCCCGTGAAGCCAGAGCAATATCCTTCATTTTCTAATCAATGTCAAATCTTTTTTTAATCAATTTCAAATATTTTTTCCAGCCGGCCAAAAATATTTGTAACACACTAAAAGATTTGATAAATTTATTTTTCATACAAAACAAAAAAACTAACCTTGGGAATAACGCTGCATGCAGATTTTAATTTAGACCGGTCTCCAAAAACGCCTGCCTCATAAAATCTGACCCGTAGAAAGTCCTGAGCTACACAGGGGATATAAAGCGCTGGGGAAAATCCGTAAAAAGTCCGTCAACACCGGCATTGACTAACCGTATGTAATCATGGAGCGTATTGACCGTAAACAGATTAATACGCTTGCCTGCGGCTTTCAGCGCTCTGATATCTGAGAGGGTAACCAGCAACGCGTTTATATTGAGCACCTCAAATTCAGCACTGGTGAACACAGGATCATTAAAGTTTAAGGGCTCCTCATCACGATCCCCTACCAAGGCCTGAATTTCATATCCAGGGGCATGTTGCCGCAGAAATCTAAGCCAGTCGTGCTTGAATGAAGAAAGGGTCACCCGGGCAGGCGCAATACCGGATCGCGCCAGCTCCCTCAGCACCCGGGCCGGATGAAAGTTAGGTTCCGGTTCATTGCCATGATCCTTGAGCTCAATATTGATCCGCCAGTCAAGTTCTTTGGTCAAAACAAGACCGTCGTACAACGTGGGAATGGGTTCTTCTTTAAACGCGGCCAGAATATGTGGGGCAATCTCGGGAACAGTGGCGTAAGGGTCCTTTTGCTCAAACCACCCTCCGGCATCCAGCAATTGCAAGTCAATAAGGGGATGACTGTCCAACCGGTCTATGGCCCCGGGTCCGGGCCAGACTGTTTTTTCAGGTGCCTTGGAGTCATATCCAAACACCTGGGCGGCATTGGTACACCGGGTCAGGGTTTCATCATGGAAAAGCACCAGGTGCCCGTCCCGGGTCAGGACGGCATCTGTTTCCCACCGGTGAGCACCCAGTTTGTGCGCCAGACGGGCAGCCGCCAGGGTATTTTCGGGGGCCAGACTTCTGGCCCCGCGGTGGGCGATAATTTCAACACACCCGGGCATGATTATTCCGAGGCCCTAACCTCCCGGAACCGTATAAGTTTTGCACGTTCCGCTTGAGCAGGTACGTTCCTGGGTATGTACGCCCTGGGCAGAGTTTCCTGACGAACCCATGGCATAGTTGCTGGCCGAGACCACCCGCTGAAACTCCTTGGAACTACATTTGGGGCAGACAACCTCCCGGTCATCTTGTGACCCCATGACTATCACTTCAAAAAATTCTTCGCATTTACTGCATTTGAATTCATATATCGGCATATTCACTCCTTGTATAACGTTTGGATGAGAAGTCACCCATCTGCGACGTTGCATTTTTTTTTGCGCCTTGCATCTGGTCAACCTACTCGTCCAAACACGGGGCTTTCGTTCAGGCACTATATGTATATTTTTTATAAGAAAGTCTGGGTAAGTTACTCAGATCTTTCAACCTTTGTTGCGGGCTATGCCCGGCAGTTGAGATATCAACCCATGGTTTTTATATAGTTTACCAAATATAAGCAGTGACAGCGTTTGTCAAGACTCCTGTGCCGTATCAAGAAGTTCCCGGGCATGAACAAGAGTGGCATCGGTGATCCGGCTGCCGCCAATCATCCGGGCAAGTTCCTTGATCCTCTCTTCCTGACAGTTCAAGGGGGTTATGCGGGTGGCTGTTCTACCGTCCGACACCTCTTTGGTTATCCTGAACTGATGGTTGCCGTACCTGGCAATCTGGGCCAGATGGGTAATACAAATTACCTGTTGAACCCGCCCCAATTCTTTAAGTTTAAGCCCGACCTTGTCGGATGTCGCACCGCCAATACCGGCATCCACCTCATCAAAGATCAGGGTCTCAAAGGACTGGCCCCGGCAGAGCACCGCCTTAAGTGCCAGAACAATCCGGGACAGTTCTCCGCCCGAGGCGATTTTTGCCAAAGGCTTTGGGGTTTCCCCGGGGTTTGGACTGAGCAAAAACCGCACCCTGTCCATGCCTGTGATAAATATTTTTTCCTTATCTTCCGTCACAAGTTCGCTGGGATCATCGCATGGGTCGGTAGAAAAATCCACCTCAAAGGAGGCCCGGCCCATTTCAAGAACCCCAAGCTCTGCCTTTGCCTGCCTTGCCAGGGCCAGACCTTCTTTCTGCCGCCGCATGGACAGGGCCTTTGCCTTTTGGCGAATCTGGACCACCAAGCCCTTCTGCTCTTGTTCCAGCTGTTCTATCCGCCCATCAATCCCCTGGATATCAGCCACGGTCTGTGCCATGTTCCGGTATTGCTCAAATATGGTGTCAAGACTGCCCCCATATTTACGTTTAAGTCTTGCGATCTGATCCAGGCGCTGGTCCACCTGATCCAAGGACTGGGGGTCCAGATCAATACCTGCGGCAAAGGATCTGAACTCTGAGACCAGATCCTGAAGTTCATAGGATATTTCGTCCAGGCGCCGGGCCAGGGCTCCCAGTTTTTCATGGGTTCCGCAAAATCGGCCAAACCGGGCAGACAACCCTGAAATCTGATCCAGCACCGAGCCCTCCCGGTCATATAAATCATGCACAGCACCGTTTACAGCTTCAAAAATCTGCCCGGCATTCTGCAGTTGATCGCGTTTTTGAACCAGTTCTTCATCCTCTCCCGGCTGGATATTGGCGGTTTCAATCTCATTCACCTGAAATTGAAGCAGTTCTAATTCCTTTTCAGCCTTTTCCTTTCCGGCCTTTAAACCGGCGATCTCTTTTTTCAAAGGAAGAATCTGCCGGTACAGCGCTGCCACATCTTTTCGTAAATCAAGGGTCTGGGCAAACTCGTCCAGGATATCCAGGTGCTGATCTTCTTTAAGCAATCCCTGGTGGGCATGCTGGCTGGATACACCGGCCAAATTTTCAGTCACCTGTTTTAAAAAATCCAGAGTGGTTTGGCGGGCGTTGATATAAATTTTGCTTTTACCTTCGGCAGAAACCACCCGTCTGATGATCAGGCCTTCTTCAATATCCATATCCTGATCCGCCATGAGCCGGGCAGCATGAGAATCGGGGGCGATGTCAAACACAGCTTCCAGTTCGGCATTGTCCTTTCCGGTACGTACCAGATCAGCCGATGCCCGTGATCCCAAAAGCAAATTTACGGCCTGGATGATAATTGATTTTCCTGCCCCGGTTTCCCCTGTCAGCACAGAAAGGCCGGGACCGAATTCAATGCGCAAATCCTCAATGATCGCAAAGTTTTTTATGACCAGGGCGTGCAGCATAAAATCTCCTTGCCAAAGAAAACCCCATATGAAGCCAGGCAGCAGCCATGGCAGCCACAAGCCTGGGGACCCATAGCCAGAATGCAGGCAGACCCAAAGAGAGAAATAAGGACGGATCCTCAATCATGGCATGATTGACCCCGATGGAGAGATGAAGCCGGGTTAAGATCATGGGTTCATGACTACCGTTTTTTGTCTCTTCAACGATGACGGCAGCCCCGTAAGCCAGACCAAAGACCGCCGCGGTCATCCAAAGCAGCGCACAGGATCGCTCCAGCCCCAGCAACCTTAAAACAGGGGCTGTAATCCGCGTCACAGCCGCGATAATACGAAAGGTTCTTGCCAATTCCATGACCACCATCAACGTCATGATAATGCACAAAATTTTTAAGCACAGCCAGGCCGTGCCTGTGGCCCAGTCAATCAGCATGACGGCAAGCGGGCCCGGTGCCGCCTGCAAAGCCGCCACACCGGCCGGTCCGGCACTGTCGGGATCCACCCCCATGATCCATCCGCAGATCATTGTGACAACAAAGGACATGACCAGGCGAAAGGCAAACGCCGTTGAAAACCGCAATCCTGATTTGGCCTGAACCATGCTTTCCTGAATCAGATTATGGGAGATCAGGGTAAACACGGCGATCAGGATCATATGCGCCATGGAAAAGGACATAACAGACAGGGCAGCCACAGTGCCGTAGATACCTGTAAAAACGCCGATAACCAGAACAATGGCCGCAGATGCGGGTAGATGGATCATGCTCATCATGGGCTGTAAAAGAAAATCAAGGTGGTGCAAAAGCTGATAATGCACCATTAACGCCGTTGCAAAGGAGATCGGCACAAGAATTTTAACCAGCCAGATCAAGCCGTCCCACCCTTTTTTCAAACCTGCTTTAATTGCGGCCAGTACTCGCTTAAACACGCGGGATTCAGGCGTTCGGCGAACCAGATGAGGCATCTTGGGGCGTATCCAGATTCTTTTTCACAGTATCATTGACGGTCTTGTAGACATCCTTGAAAGATTCATGGACGTTGGAAGGCGACAGTCGGCCCATCTCAATGAACTTGACTATAATTTCCTTAGTGACTCGGAGTATGTGTTCGTCAACGGATTTCATAACTGGCTGAATACCAGAACCATTTGATAAGGTCAATATTTGACTTGAATTTATGTTGCCATGTGTTTTTAAATGTTTATAATACTATCTTCTTCTTAACTTTATCACTATAAAGGCAGTGTTGCACAATGAACGAAAACCCCATGGACCATAACGACATCCACATTCTTGACCGGGACGGCAAACAGATCATTCTTATCGGAACAGCCCATGTATCCCGGCACAGTGCCCAGCTGGTTTTGGACACCATAGAATCAGAACAGCCTGACACCGTATGTGTGGAGTTGTGCAGCAATCGACTGGCTGCCATCCGGGATAAGGACAGATGGCAGAACATGGATATTGTAAAGATCATCAAGGAAAAAAAGGCCCTGATGCTGTTTATGAATCTTTTGCTGGCCTCGTTCCAGAAAAAAATAGGCGATAAATTCGGCATCAAACCCGGCCAGGAGATGATCAATGCCATTGCTGCCGCAGAAAAAGCAGGTGCGGCTATCGTCCCTGCGGACAGGGAAATTCAGACCACTCTTTCCCGGATATGGCGGGGCATGGGATTCTGGGAAAAAACAAAACTGATATTTGCCATGGTGCTCTCATTTGGCCAATCCGAAGAGATTGAAGAGACAGACATTGAAAAGATGAAGCACCAGGACATCCTTCAATCCCTGCTTTCGGAAATCAAAGAGGATCATCCCATTATTGGGAAAGTGCTGATTAATGAACGGGACCAGTTCCTGGCCGAAAACATACGAAGTGCGCAGGGAGACAAAATCGTGGCGGTTGTGGGTGCGGCCCATATCCCCGGAATTTTAGAATATATCAATCAAGACACCCCTATAGACCTTGCCGCACTCAAAACACTCCCGCCTGCCGGTAACGTGGGAAAGGTATTAAAATGGCTTATCCCGGGCCTGATCGTCATGATTTTCATTGCCGGATTTCTCATGGAGGGTAAAGGCGCCGGAACCGACATGATCTGGATCTGGGTACTGGCCCATGGCATTTTTGCCGGCATCGGCGCACTCATCGCCCTGGCCCACCCATACACCATTTTATCATCCTTTGTGGCCGCCCCGATTACCTCCCTGAACCCCATGATCGCAGCAGGCTGGGTGGCAGGTCTTGTGGAGGCATTTTCACGCACACCCAAGGTGCGCGATCTTGAGGCTATCCCGGAGGATATCACGTCTGTCAAGGGATTCTGGCGGAATAATGTCACTAGGATTCTGCTGGTCGTGGTGTTCACCAATCTTGGCTCATCCATCGGCACCATGACGGCCCTGCCGTTGATGATTAAACTTTTGTCCTGATTAAAAAGGAGTTTCGGGTCCAATGGATATTTTTGTTGCACGCCAGCCTGTATTCACGTCAGATAAAAAAATTTTTGGTTATGAACTTTTATTCAGGCTCGGCCTGGATAATGTATTCCCAAATATCGACGGGTCTGTGGCCACATCCGGTGTACTGTCCAACACGTTTTTCACCTTTGGATTCATCAATGATATCCTTGCCGGCAAGCCGGGGTTGATCAACTTCACCCGGGACCTTCTGCTCAAGCAGACACCGCTTCTTTTCCCTAAAGACCATATTATCATTGAGGTATTGGAAGACATTGAACCTGAACCGGAAATCATTGATGCATTAAAGGTGCTTAAATCCCAAGGGTTCAGGATTGCCCTGGATGATTTTGTTTATGACCAAAAATTGAGTGAAATGATTCACCTGTGCGACATGATAAAGTTTGATATCATGGCTACGCCTTTGGACACCCTGGGGCCGGTCCTCAGATCCATGGGAAATGACCTCAAGCATATCACCCTGTTGTGTGAAAAGGTAGAAACCTACCAAAAGTTTGAACAGGCCAAGTCCATGGGATTCCAGCTTTTTCAGGGGTATTTTTTTTCAAAACCCGAAGTCCTGTCACGCAAATGCATGTTAGCCCACCAAGGCTCCAGCCTGAAACTGCTCAACGAAGTTTCAAAGCAGGAGATCTCCTTAGACCTTATTGAGGAGATGATTAAAAATGATGTTGGCATCTCTTTCAAGCTTTTAACGTTTATCAACTCAGCATATTTTAAGCGGCGCACTGCCTTAGACACGATCAAGGATGCCATCATATTTTTGGGCCTGCAGGACTTGAAAAAATTTATCAGTGTGGTGGCAGTATCGAATCTGAACCCGGACAAACCCAATGAATTGATCCGGTCTTCAATGATCAAGGCCCGAATGTACGAACAATGCGCTGATGTGATTAAAACCCGGCTTACGCCGGGAGAATTATTCACTGTGGGGCTGTTTTCAAGCATGGATGCCATTTTGGATATGCCCATGGAAGACATTCTTGAAAAAATTGCCCTGTCTGAAAAAATCAAGGATGCGCTTTTAGGCAAAGACCGCATGTTCAGCCAGCTCAATGACCTGGTCACAAGCTTTGAACAGGGAAAGTGGGACCATGAGCGGTTTCAGACAGACAAAGATTCTCAACTGATTCAAAAACTACCTGTCTTTTACATGGACGCCTTAAAAATGGCGGATTCTTTTTTTGCTTCTCCCTGATTTTTTGATTGCGCCAACCAGAAAATCCATCAGCGGGATTGGGCAAATTTCTGAATACAGGCAGGATAAAGTTCCCACTCCTTTTGCAGCCCTTTTGATTTAACATCTTCCAGTGTATCACCATCGGCTATTTCAAATGCCTTCTGGCCGATGATGGGACCTGTATCTTCCCCGTAGTCAACAAAGTGAACCGTGCATCCACCAATTTTGCAGCCATACCGGAAGGTCTCCCCGTATCCGTCGGTACCGGGGAATGCAGGCAGCAGGGCCGGATGGATATTCATGATCCGATGGCCCGAGGCGTTGGTATTAATCCGGTCAATAAAATAAGGGGTAAACACCCGCATGAACCCGGCCAGAACCAGCAAATCCATATCATAGGATTCAATATTGTCCAAAAGCTGCCGTTCGGCAATGACCCTGGATTTTATAAAAAACAGGGCTTTTTCACGATTCTTTTCCACATCCACCAGTCGCTGTTTTCCAAGAATCACGTCAAGGTCAAAATCTTTGGGAAGCAGGCTGTCAATATCCCGTGCCTTGCGACAATCGGCAATGATCCGGGCATAATTCACCACAAACGTGTCAATACCTGCTTTTTTTGCCCGCGCCAGGCCTTTCACGCCGTCAACGTCTGATCCGGTAAAAACAATTTGCGCATCAATGCGCCCCTGGTTGCAGGCATCAATAATGGCCTGCAGGTTGGTGCCGCCACCGGATATCAATGTGCCGACCTTTAATTTTTCAGCCATGGTGCTATTCCTTTCACTATTGGTTGCCATACCCGTTCTGAGCCCCGCAGTCGGGGCATTCCCATGTAATTCCGTTGCAGGTCATCCCCCACTGATTTTCATACATGCAGGATTGACACATGGAAAATCCGCACCGACACTGCCAGCAGAACATGACATCGGCACCGCAGCAATCACAGATTTTTGACCGGTTTTGCCGCCGCCGGGACTTTCGTTCAGACATAAGACTTCTCCTTTCCTTTAAAAGATAGTATATATGCCGCTAATTAAATAATAATTCAACAGACAATTTCCTTAAGGAAGCGACTATGGCGGCACAAAACACCATTTATCTAATTGACGGCAGCGCATTTTTATATCGAGCCTTTCATGCCATCCGCAGCCTCTCTACCTCAAAGGGACACCCCACCAATGCAACGTTCGGATTCACCCGGATCCTGCTTAAACTGATTAAGGACAAACAACCCAAATACGCAGGCGTTTTCTTTGATGTCAAAGGCCCCACCTTTCGCCATAAAATGTTTGATGAATATAAAGCCAACCGTCCGCCCATGCCCGAAGAACTGGCCATCCAGATCCCTGACATCAAAGCGATTATCAAGGCATTCAACATTCCCATTATAGAGAAACCCGGATATGAGGCCGATGATCTTGTGGGTACCTACGCCCGCATTGCCCAGGCCCAGGGATTCAAGGTGGTCATGGTCACAGGAGACAAAGATTTTATCCAGTTGATCACGGATGACTGCATCCTGTGGGATCCCATGAAGGATACCGTCACAGACCGGGCCGGGGTAAAAGAGGAAATGGGACTTGAACCCGAACAGTTCATTGACGTGCTGGGCCTTGCCGGAGACACCTCAGACAACATCCCCGGTGTAAAAGGCGTGGGCATGAAAACCGCAGTTGCACTGATTGCCGAATACGGCTCCATCAACAATATCTACACGAACCTGGACCAGCTGAAAAAAAAGAAAAAACTGCATGAAAACCTGACCGCATCCCAAAAGATGGTGGATTTAAGCAGAAATCTTGCCACCATTGACCGGGATGTGGATGTTGATCAGCCCCTAAGTGATTTTCAACTACAAGAACAGGATATTAACACCCGCAAAGCCTTTGAACTGTTCCAGTCATTTGAATTTAAAACACTTGCCTCGGAATTTTCTGAAACAACAGATAAATCAAAAAAAACATATAAAATGCTCCACACCGTTGCCGACATGGAACATCTGGCATCGGCGCTTGAAAAAAAAGGGGTGTTTGCCGTTGATACGGAGACCACAGACATCGACCCCATGCGGGCGGATCTTGTGGGCCTCTCCTTTTCATATATGGAAGATGCCGGTTTTTACATTCCGGTGGGACACACCAACACAGGCGGGATACAGATGCCGGAAAAAGAAGATCTCCTTCGTATTTTCAAGCCATTGCTTGAAAATCCTGACATCGCTAAAGTGGGCCAGAACATCAAATATGACTTCATCGTCCTGGCCCGATACGGCATTGAGATCAAAGGCATTGTGTTTGACACCATGATCGCCTCCCACCTGCTCAATCCCGGCACCCGGGGACATGGCTTAGACCGCATTGCCATGAACCTTTTCGGGTACAAAATGGTTTCCTACGAAGAGGTTACCGGCAAAGGAAAAAACCAGATCGGGTTCCAGGAGGTCCCCCTTGACCTTGCCGCAGAGTATGCGGCAGAAGACGCAGATCTGACATTGATGGCATACGGGGTATTGAAAAAACAGATCGAGGACAAGGGGCTGACCCCTTTGATGGAAACCATTGAAGTGCCTTTGATCTGCGTTCTGGCAAAAATGGAGATGGCAGGAATCCGTGTGGATACGGATGTGCTTGGCCAATTGTCCCTGGAGTTTGAGGAAGAACTGAAAACCCTTGAGCAAAAAATCTACGAACTTGCCGGGGAAGCGTTCAACATCAATTCATCCCAGCAGCTTGGGGTGATTCTGTTTGAAAAGTTAGGCCTCAAGACCGTTAAAAAGACCCGCAAAAGAACAGGGAATTCCACGGATGTCCAGGTACTCACTCAACTTGCCGAAACCCATGAATTGCCTGAAAAACTGTTACGGTACAGAACCCTGGACAAACTGAAATCCACTTATGTGGATTCCCTGTCTTCACTGGTACACCCGCAGACCGGACGCATCCACACCTCCTTTAACCAGACCATAACCGTCACCGGCCGCCTGTCATCGTCCAACCCTAATCTGCAGAACATTCCCATTCGCAAACCCGAAGGGAAAAAGATCCGGCAGGCCTTTATCCCGGCAGACGGCTGCATCCTCATCTCTGCGGATTATTCCCAGATTGAACTGCGGCTTCTGGCCCATTGTGCCATGGACCCCATTCTCATTGAATCCTTCCGGAAAGATGAGGATATTCATACCCGTACGGCCCTGGAAGTATTCCAGGTGCTGCCCGGTCTTGTGACGGATGAGATGCGCAGCCAGGCCAAAGCCATCAACTTCGGCATCATCTATGGCATGGGCGCATTTCGCCTGGCCAATGAGCTGGGCATCAGCCGGAAGATGGCCGATATTTACATTGACAATTATTTCAAGCGTTATGCCGGGGTAAAAACCTTTATTGATAAAACCATCATGCAGACCCGGGAAACCTGCGAGGTATCCACCCTGTTCGGCAGAAAACGAAGACTGGATGACATCCGTTCATCCAACGCCAATTTACGAAACTTCGCCCAAAGAGCTGCCGTGAATACGCCCATCCAGGGGAGTGCTGCGGATTTGATCAAGCTTGCCATGATCAAAATGCAGGCAGCCCTTGCAACGGAAAGAATGGCGTCAAAGATGCTCTTATCCGTGCACGATGAAATCATTTTTGAAGCCCCTGAACAGGAAAAAGAGAAACTCATGGCCATGGCAAAGCAGGTTATGGAAAACGTTACGCCTCTGAAGGTGCCTTTAAAAGTCAACTTTGGTGCCGGCGCCAACTGGGCCGAGGCGGAACATTAACCCCAAACAGACAAGAGGAAAAACGTGAGTAAGCAGCGCATCGGACTTGTAATAAAAGACGAAGATCACGCCCAGGAGAAAGCCCGGGAATTGATCCGGCACATAGGGGACAGGTGCCTGGTCATTGACACCCAGGCTCCGACGCCGCCACCCATCCCCGAAGATCTGATCTGCATTGTTGTGCTTGGCGGAGACGGCACATTTTTAAGTGTGGCCCGATATATCGGTGATTCGGACATCCCCCTGATGGGCGTCAAATTCGGTGAAGTCGGATTTCTTGCTGAAACCACGGAGGATCTTCTTTGCAAGGTGGTTGAGACAGTGTTTAACGGGGATTATCTTATCCGGGAACGCAGCCGCCTCAATATCCGGGTGATGCGGGACAGTCAGTGCATTGTGGACGAAGATGTGCTGAATGATGCGGTCATCAATAAGGCGGCCCTGTCGAGGCTTGCCTCATGCGCCGTCTATTTGGATGACACCTACTTGACCACCTACCGGGCCGATGGTCTGATTGTGGCCACGCCGACTGGATCGACGGCCTATTCCCTGGCCGCAGGCGGGCCTGTAGTTCATCCCGAGGTGCCATCCACCATTTTGACCCCGATCTGTCCCTTTACCCTGACCAACCGGCCGTTACTCATCCCGGACTATATCCAGATCGAAATCAGACTGAAAGGCAGCCCCGAGGATATGATTCTAACCCTGGACGGCCAGGAGGGTTTTGATATGGATACCGCCCGTGACAGGATCTATATTCAAAAAAGCCGCCACAGCGTAAAAATGATCTCCTTTGAACCCCACTCCTATTTCAGGGTGCTGAAAACACGGCTGCACTGGAGCGGCGGCAGGTCCTGACAGCCAGCTCCACTGTTTTATGCGGATTATAAAGGTATAATTCTTCCATGGAAGCATCCCTCGCCAGGGTCGAACAATGACGCTGACCGGAACGCCGCCCCTCAAACAACGCAATGCCATTGACGCGGCACGATGACCGGGGTGTTGCCGTTGCCTCAACAGCGCGTCAGCACTTGCAAAATAATTAGAATAATTAGGGTCAGAGTAAAATTATTTTCAAAATAATGGTTCAATTTATAGTTAAAATTAAAAAATTTAATTTTACTCTGACCCCATTTATATAAAAGAGAAACGCCGGACCAGTATTGGTCCGGCGAGAAATTCTCCATACTTTTAGTGAATTATTTAGCTGCAGGTTCAGGCTTCTGTTCCTGGGATGGTTCAGGCGCAGATTGCGTTTGACCATTGCTTGTTTGGCCTGCTATTCTGGCCGTAATTTTCTGGCTGATTTGCTGAATATAGCCCTTGTTCCAGGCAAAACCCAGGACCGTGAGCAGTATCAGCAGAAATACCCATCGTTTCCAGTGGGGTTTTTTTTCGGCAAAGGGATCGACCAGGGTCCGTTCGGCGCCTTTGGGCAACTCCGCCATCTTGGTGAGCGTAGCGCCGAACGGGATGTTGATACTGGCCTTGGTATTGACCGCCCAGCCGTTGGCGTCAAGAATAGGGCCGAGGTTGCGCTGCCGCAGCTTGAGAAAGGCGATCAGCATGGATGGACCTGAAATAACAAGTATTATGCCACCGAAAGCCAACGGCATTTGCCAAACAGGCAGGCCCATGAAGCCGCCAATAATCGCAGCGACTGCAGTTCCGATAGCACCCAAAGCCAAACCGATGGCTGCGAAGATACCAGCAAATTTGCCCACATCAAAAGGCGGAGCTGGTTTCGCACCGGCAGCGGCCTTATTTCCCACGTCGGCTATCCCGGCACTGGTGCCGCTGTCCACCGCTTTATCTTTCGCGGCGGCAAATTTTTCAAGCTGCTCGCCGATCATGCGGCCAATGCGTTTATAGGGTGACCAAAACGCCTGAGAGACGCTGATCGGATGGTCGATGATTTTGACGATTGTCGCATCCCAGTCATCACCCTTGGCATCGTAAAACACACCGTTTCGACCGACCATCAGGTTATCTGAGTCACCGCCGGTAAAAGCAGCGGCGATGATCATAGCCTCACTGCTGTTGCGACGCTTGCAGTTGCAGTACGCCAGGTATGTCCTGCTCAGACTGGCGAGCGGGCTATGGGTGTCGATACTTGCCACCCTGACACAAAGTTCGCAGGCCCGGCCATCAATAAAGAGCGTACCGGACTGGAAAATGGCTTTGCGGCCCTGGGCATAAAAATCGCGAAAAGCAACAAAATTATTGAGCAAACGGTAAAGATCCCGGTTGAAATGTACCAGCTTCTCAACCTTGACAATGGTATCAACCTGTTCTGTCAGTTCCAGATCACGTTCGATAAGTTCTTCCAGTCGTTCCCGCTGCGAGCTCTGCAGTATTGTCTGTATCCGCTCAAGACCCAGCGGTTCGACCTCCACCCCACTTTTTTCGGCGCTCCAAGCCTCGTAGGCGGCAAAATTGGCTTTGATCTGCTGCCATTGATCCTCGTCAATCTGCTCCAGCGATCCGAACGACGGAGCGACAATCATCTTTACGAACTGCTTCATGAGGCCAGCCCAGGCCGGGTTGAGCCCCTCCTTTAGTGGCAGGGCACGCCCAGCCTGAATGTGCGCCAGAGGAAAACGCTCCAGTTCTTCGGTCGCACCATGCAGATCCTGACCGGCAATGGCTTCGTAGGTGACAATCGAGGGATTGAGAGGCTCCTCGGCTTTAGCGTCAAAAGCCGCCAGGCTGCAGCGCACAAAGAAATCGTCAATTTTGTTCTTCAGTGAGCTGAACACTGCAGCGACATCCGTAGTGGTCTCACCAAATGGCAGGACAGCAGGATTGCTGGTCGCCTTTGCCCACCACTCTGTATACAATCGCGCAGACTCGAAAAAGAGGTCGATCCGTTCCCTGGAAATGCCTGGCAGACCGCTGCGATCCTCATCACTGCCGACACAGGTCATGATTTCCTCAATAAGCGTCCTTGTTTCTTCGTCCTCAGCCGAATGGGTCGGGATGATGCCATCGCCGTTGAAAGCTGAATCGTGAAGCAGCAGGGAGGTGTCGGCAACATCTTCAATGCTGATACGGTCAGCCTCCGATTTGCCAAGATAAGTAAGGAGTTGTCTGGCCGAAGCAAGCAGCTGCTGTCCCTCCGGATTACTGTCGTCGATAGCCTGCAGAGGCAGTTCGCTGGAACCAGCCATTACCGAATCCAGGCTATTGAGTACCGAACAGATCCAGTTTACTGCAGCCAGAACCTCCTGAACACGCACCCGCCCATCGGAATCACTGTCAAGCATAACCAGAGTTCTGGAATCGAATTCCAGACCATTAACCGGACAACTGAGCGCAGCCCAAAGTTTTTGATCAAGCTCCATCAGATGCTGAAGGTCTTCAGTTCTTTCCAGGCGTACCTGATCAAATCCACCCAGACGACAGAATCTCCAGCGATGTGTTGCATTAGAGGTATGTTCCATTTAAAGGTTTCCTTCTGTTAAAGGTTAAACGCGGAGAAGCAGAACCCTATAGTGATAAAAGATAAAGGTGCCGGAATTTATTTTTTGTCAGCCAAATCATAACCAATCCTCCAGAATCCGAAATATTATCCCCACCCTGATACAGGTACAACATAAAGTCATATTAAGTTCTAATAGATAACACCAACCCCCACCAACGACACGCCCCTGGGCCGTCACCGGCCTGGGGGTTTCTTATTGTCCTGATCCAATCTATCCAAATATCAGAATCCCATAAAATCCGCCACTCCAAAGATATGAAATGTTTATTTTTAACCGGTGAAAATACCCGGCTTTAATATTAAAAAAGTGAAGAATATTCGGATCAGAAAATTATTTTCGAACCCTGCACACACTGAAACTATAAGGCAAAATTTTTTTAAAAGTCGGAATGGTTATTATTTGACTTTTGTGGAGTTTATCAGTTGTTTTAACCTCAATAAATCTAATTTCTTTTCCCTTAACTATTATCAAATCCGGCCAGCCGCTCCTGTATGTATATGGATCTTCAGAAAACTTTTCTATGACGGCTACGAATATTTTTGTTTCGATGGCATCAAAAAGTGCTTCACAGCATTGAAATGAGAGTGCAGAATAGGCTCTTTTTATATACGGATGCATAAATATTTCATTAAGGTTGCTTAAATATCTTTTCTTAGTCGTTTTAAAAATTGAGTTAATAATTTCATTCAATTTGTCTTTGTGAATTGTTAATTGAGCTTCAAGATATCTTGCACAAGCGTCATTTCTGTCATTAAAGGTGTTTAGCTCGGCCAATTTATCCAGCATCAATGCTTTTAAAACCGTAAGAAAAGTGTACCCTTCAATATACGAGCCGACGTAACCTAAACTTTCATAATATCTAAGTAAAGCGATTTCGGGTTTTCCTTCATAGCTTAATTGGATTTCATTTAGCGGAAGAGATAGCTCTTCACACTGCTTTTCTAAAGACACTTTTTTCCTTGAAGACTTTTTCCCTTGAACCCGGTTCCCCCTCTCTTGAAACCAGCTGTAATGCTTTAAATTTGACTTTGGTATATTTTCTAAGGCAGATTGTATAATTCGAATTTCATCTTCTTTTCTTTTTGCTTTTCGATATAAAATCGCAAGGCGACGGTAAGTGAAGGGCGTGTCTACTTTTTGACTTACTAATTTTTCATATTGAACTATAGCCTCTTCTATTTTTCCTTCTTTTTCTAAAGCCTCAGCTGCAATATTCCCATTCGCAATTTCTGCGTATCCAGCCATTTGGTATTCAAGTTCAAGCTCATCAATGCTTCGCTCAACATCCTTAAGAGTGGTTAATTTCAAAAACGAATATTTTGCTGACAATTTTTTAATTTCAGTCAGCTTGTCTTTTGCAACATTAAGCCGAGAAATTTTTGTATCAGGATTTTTTGAATCATTAGATATTTTTAAGGATTCATTTATGACATCAGCAAGCCTCTGAGCGATTGAAGTGATTTCTTCAATCTCCCATCTTGATTCAATCTCTCGTTTTGATTCAATCGCACGACTTGAATAGTTGGTTGATTTCTTCTTTCTGAACAATTTGCTTAAAAGACCCATTGAAAAGTCCTTGATATTTATAGTGAGCAATCTTGATATTACTTTTCAAGCAGTTTGAAATATTCAATCACTTTCACAGTTTTATCAAATAATCAAGCAATTTTTCGCTGTAATTTCATGAAGTTGGAAAAGTGTAAGAAAAACTTAATAAACCTGATCCCTTTTCCGTATAATATAACCAAAGGGAACAGAAGGAACACCACCTCAAACCACAAAAACCGAATGATGGGGGGCCAAAAAAATGATTGATTTAAAGGAACACAAGGAACAACTGGTTATGCAGATTCAAAGCACCGCAGACTGGACAGCACAGAAGGCCGAAGAATACCCGAACGATGCCGCTATAAACTTGAATGCACAAGAAGCCTTGACTGAATTATCTGACCATATTGAGAATTTACCTGATGATCATCCATTATTTCAAGAGATGGAAGGTTTTTGGGATCGCCCCGGCGACAATGGGGATAGGATTTGTATGGAAGAAAACGACGATATCAGGGCATATGGTTTCCAGGTTTCTGCAGATCCAGAAGCCTTTGTCGTGAATCTTCTGTTACTTTATTCTACAAATTCGCTTAAACCGGCAATTTGACAAACCTGAACAACACCCCGGTTCACCATCCAGGGCCGGGGTAAACCATCAACCATAGGGGAGATCATGGCAAACCAAACTGAGAGACTGGAAAAGCAAATTGATGCTTCAAGTATGGAAATTGGTCCAGCAGAAGGATTAAGTAGATCACCCCAGGGGATTCAAACTGCTCAGGATATCCAGAATAACTGGGGTTATTATTTTGACCGCAGATTCTAATTGGGGTCACCCATTTATCCGAAAAATTACCTTATTTTTGGACAAAATTAGCAAAAAACATAAAACCCTCACAACCGTAAGGTGGTGAGGGGGGTTAAATTTTATGGGCATCCGGGCAACTTTGTGGGCATACGCCCCTCTTACGAGCCGTCCAAACACGCGGTTTTCGTTCAGGCGCTAATTAATAATTTTTATCTGCGAACTCTACCCAGCCGCCGGTTTTTACCAGGGTTTTGTCAAATTGTGAAACAGGAAATTCAAGTTTCAGTTCTTTGCCGCTGCCATTGGTTGCGGTGATGGTCTGGCTTTCCACATCTATGCAAAGCCGGGCATCTTTGCCCGCACCCAGCTCGAACAGGGCCTGGACCTTATCTTCAGGCAATTCAATGGCCATCATGCCGCAATTAAACATATTCTGCCTGAAAATCCGGGCAAAGTTTGGGGCGATGACCACATTGATGCCGTTAGCTTCCAGTGCCCAGGGCGCATGCTCCCTGGAAGAGCCACACCCGAAATTGCCCCGGGATAAAATCACACGGATATCTTTCAAATCGGTCTGGGGATTAAAACCATCCAGGATTAAATCTTCAAGCAGGTGTGGTTTCAAGGCGGATTTTGAACTTTCCGTCAGGTATCTGGCCGGAATAATTTCGTCGGTATTGATATCTGCCCGGTCCAGGCAGAGCATATTTCCTTCAAAGTCTTTCATAATATACCTCCCTAACTTTTAAACCGGTCAGAATGAGTGATCACACCATGGATTGCGGTGGCCGCCGCCGTGGCCGGGCTCATGAGATGAACCATGCCGCCTTTGCCCATTCGTCCGTTAAAATTTCTGTTGGTGGTGGACGCAGCCACCTCCCCTTCAGCCAGAACACCGTTACTCATACCAAGACAGGCCCCGCAGGTGGGGTTGGTCACGCAAAACCCGGCATCCATAAAAATTTTAATCAGTCCTTCATCCAGTGCCGCCTTAAAAATATCAGGTGTGGCAGGGGATACAATGGCCCGTACTCCGGGGCTGATTTTTTTACCTGCCACCTCGGCGGCTGCCTCGCGAAGATCCTCCAGACGCCCATTGGTACAGGAACCGATGTAAACCTGATCCACGTGCGTACCCGTCATCTGGGAGACCGGTTTAACATTGTCCGGTTTGAATCCAAAGGTCACCATGGGTTCAAGGCTGGTGACATCAATGGTTTTTGTCTTTGCATAGACGGCATCCGGATCGGAACTGAACCGGGAATATTGTGCCAGAGCCTCCTCGGGGCTTTCGAACTCATCCTTAATAAAAGGCCACAGATACTGTACCGTTGTCATGTCCGGCAGACAGATACCCGATGTGGCACCGGCCTCCACGGCCATATTGGCAAGGGTCATGCGCTGGTCCATGCCCATGGCATCCACCACAGGGCCGGTAAACTCAATGACCATATTGGTCGCCCCGTTCACTGAAATCTGACGAATCACCTCAAGAATAATATCCTTGGCATATACGCCCGGACGAAGGGTGCCGGTGATTTCAATTTTAAAGGTTTCCGGCTGTTTAAAGGTGCACACCCCCTTTAAAATGCCCACCTCCAGATCGGTGGTGCCCACGCCCGCGGCAAAGGCGCCAAATGCCCCGTGGGTGCAGGTATGGGAGTCCCCCATAATGATGGTGAATCCGGGACGGACAAACCCTTTTTCAGGAAACAGGGCATGGCAGACCCCGTTCTGGCCGATATCAAAAAAATCTTTTATACCGTGACGCAAGGCCCAGTCCCGCAGAATTTTTCCCTGCATGGCGGTTTTGGAATCCTTGGCCGGTGAAACATGATCAATCACCGCCTTGATTTTATCCGGATCAAACACCCGGTCTTTTCCCCGTGCAACCAGGTCCTGGATCGCAATCGGGGTGGTAATTTCATGACAAAAAACCCGATCCAGGCGCAGGACGCTGACATCCCCGAAGGGTTTGTCCACCAGATGGGCGTCAAAAATTTTCTCAGCAATTGTTTTTCCCATGGTACTCTCCATTACTTGTTATTTCCTTCACCAAAATAATCTTCACCGTCAGCCGGTGTGACAATCCAGTAGGCCTGAAACAAATCCTTACCGGTATTTTTAATCACATGGGGTATCTGTGACGAAAAAGAGAGGGTATCTCCATCACTGATATCGTAGACATCCCCGCCGTAAATCAACTGACCACAACCGTTAACCACAATCCCGAGTTCCCGGCCAAGATGGCCGTCATTCTCATCCCCCCGCTTCTGTCCCGGGGCAAGCTCAAGAAAAAAGGCGGTAAATGAGTGGTTGCCTTTGGACTGGCTGTATCCACTCAGGGTTTCATATTTAAACCCCTTGCGCTGGTAAACCCGGCGCTGGTCCTTTTTTATAATCTCCACCCGGTTCATGGTTTCATAATCTTTAAAAAACTTCTCCGGAGAGACCCCGTAGACTTCCAACAATTCCAGCAGGGTATCCAGAGACGGGGATATGCGGTTTCGTTCAATCTGGGACAACAAACTTGAACTGACCCCGGCTTTTGATGCCACCTCTTTGATGGTCAGATGCCGTGAATTTCGAATGGCCCGCAATAACGGGCCCAGTTTAATTTTCATTCATTTCCTAAATTCAGTATTTATTATTCTTGTTAAAGATTAGTGAATTTTTGCTTGGTGTCAATACTTTTTAGCCGGATGAAAAACAGATACAGGAAAAAATCTTTAGGGAGAAAACATCTGCCGTTAAAAAATCAGGCTGATATTTTGATATAATTGAGAAGCCCCTGGCGTTGGTATTGCGTGAGCATTGATTCCAGGGCCGACAGGTCCGACAACTCCACGACCAATTCATGGGTGACCCGCTCTTTATAATCCGTTCCGGAAATTGTGGTCTTCAGGGCACTGATGCGGTTTAAAAATGAATCATTCAGGCTGTAATCCAGGCAAATTCGGAAAGATTCCGTCTTTACCAGCCGGACCAGGGGAGCCTGGGCAATGGCTTCGGCCACAGCCAAGGCGTAGGCCTCAATCAGCCCCCGCACCCCGAGCTTCACCCCGCCGTAATACCGGGTAACAACCGCCGCAGTACAGGTCATATGATGGGATAAAAGGGTGTTGAGCATGGGCTTGCCGGCCGTACCCGGGGGTTCACCCGCATCTGAGCAATGACTGATCTGCCCGGAATCGCCCACCACATAAGCCCAACAGTTATGGGTGGCGGTTTTGTATTCTTTGGAAACTTTGGAGATAAATTCCTTTGCATCTTCAATGGTCTCAACATAGCTGAGCCGACAGACAAATACGGAGCGCTTGATTTTTATTTCCGCCCGGCGAACGGGATCGGAGATGGACCGCCCCACGGAATAAAAAACTGATTTTTCGCAATCCGTATTCATGGATCATGGTATAGTACAAATCAAACTCAAATAAAAGGCCGAATATGACCGTAGGATTGAGGAGGAGCCTATTTAGAGTGAAGGGTGAAGGCTTTAATCATCTGTTGTCTGAATCTCTGGATATATGACAGTGTATTTTGGTCCGGATCCGGTGTTTTTTCATCCCAATCCACATAAAGCATAGAGACTATTTTGCCGTCCACAAATACGGGGAAAATGCCGAACCCCTTTACCAGAAATGGGCAGGCTATCTTTTCCATGTACCAGGAAGGAATCTGCTGCCGGGAAAACTCTTTTTGAGTATCTTTGACAATGATATCGGTTTTCCGGTCGATGGCATTGTTAAAAATGTCCGATGCCGATTCAATTTTGAATCCCATAACTTGACCGAATCCCTCCGGCCGTTTCTCGCCCCGGACAAAACGCGGCACCATGGTGTTGTTCTCTTTTTTTTTGATACTGATGACAATCTGCTTAAAATAAAAGCACTGCGCCATGGTGTCGATTAGCCGGGTAAAAATTTCATGAATGCTCAGCCCTTCACCCAAGGCCTCTTCCACGCGACTGATACCCAGATCCAGTTTCACTTTGTTCTTTATCCCCGGATCGCTTTTCACAGGAGGGGTGAACACAGGATCAATGCCTAGAATTTCGGCATGCCGAATCACCCGATCCATGGCCGTACAGGTCAACGTCAGTGCCTGCCGGGCATCAAAATCCAAAAGGCCGCGATACTTATCCACAAGCGTACCTGCAGCATCAAGGGATACAGCGTCATTTTCCAACGCAGGAATATTGCATAGTTCATAGACAAAGGCACAGAGGTATCTGGTCTCCTCTTTTGGGGCAATCTTCAGACTCTGCCCAGCAGTCAACGAAACCGGCCGCATGGCCTGGACGATCTTCTGGGGCAAATTAAACTTCAAAGCAACCATCTGACCGAGTTCAAAATAGGTTACGCCTAAAATCATTTTAGCCGCAGTTTCCCTTGATACTCCCTCTTCTTCCAAGGCGACCTCCACCCTGATGTAAGTATCCGGATCCAGAAGCGCCACCAGATATTCTCCGAACTCATACAACATGGCTGAAATGGGGAAGGCATCCGAAGTTCTACCGCCCTTTTCCCTTTCAATCTGCCTGGCAACGGCACTCCGATGAAGGCTTCTGAGCATTTTATCCCTCAAGACCATGGAATTGGCCCTTGACTTCATCATCTCAAAAATCTTAAGCCCGGCGGCCAGTTCCCGGATTTCATCCGTACCCAATATGATCATAGCCTCGGAAAGGGTTGAAATGCCTTTGTCTGAAAACTGCCGGTAAATTGAGGAATTCACAAGTTTCAGCACCTGGGCGGTCAAACTCAGGTCTTTAAGAATCACCCGGGCAATATCCCCTGCAGAGCTATAGTCCATACTCAGTATCCGGTTAACGTTATTGATCTGTTGGGCAAAGGTTAAAAACGCATCCTTGCCCTGCATTCTTTTTATAATACCATTTAAATAGACCCGATAATCATTGGGGTCCGAACGTATGCTGTCCTGAAATTTTTCCGGAGCACCTTCATCTCTTGTAAGCAGTTCGCTGATGCAGATAATATCCAAATCAATGCCGGTATGGGAGGATTCCCTGTCGCCCATTCATGCTCCATGTTAAAACTTGGCTTGAAAATAATAAAAAATCGTTCTTATAATATCACTATAATCTTAGACATGTTGTATTATCTTTTCAAATGATTTACTCACCTATAAAACCGGGACAGGGCATGCGCGACGCTTCAGCACCCACAAAAAACACCCTGGCGGCCAAGCTTACCAGGATGAAAGCGGCCTTTTCCAACTACAACGTGGTGAGAATGCGTGAGGCCTTGCGTTACCTTTCAGAGCCCAAGCTTGAACTTTTTATCAAAATTCCTTTTCTCATCCACATTAACCATCCGCAATTCGAGGGGTATGTGCCTGAAGCGCCTGAAGCCTGCGGCATCTATAACTTTAAGAACTCTGGATTTTATAAAGCGGTGCTGGACATGGAAGAGGTACCCGGGGATATTCTTGAAACCCAAACGGACATCAAAGATCCCTGCGTGCTTGGTTTTTACCACATCGGTTCCTTAGGCACCTTTACCCAATCCGCCCAGTCGGACTTTGATTACTGGGTCATCATTGACAGAACCGGCTTTACGGAACAACGATATTACAACTTTGAAAAAAAACTCAACCACATTGTTAAATTTGCCAGGGAAAACTTTGATCAGGAAGTGACGTTTTTCATCATGGATCAGGCCGACATCCGGAAAGACTGCTATGCCGGGTTTGAAGAACCTGAAACAATGATTGCCCCCAAACTGTTCCTCAAAGAAGAATTTTACCGGACCTTGTTAATGATTGCCGGCAAGATTCCGATATGGACCATTTTGCCGGCAAATATGCCGCAGGGAACATACGACCGTTTGGTTGGACATCTGTTCCGTCAGCCTGAACTGGCTTTTTTATTAAAAGATTTTCTTGACCTTGGAAAGGTAGAAATGCCATCCGTCAAAGACATTTACCAGGGCATCCGCTGGCACATCTGCAAATCCAAAGAAGATCCGGTCAAGGCGCTGCTTAAGGCCACCATGATCCTTTCCCACATAACGAACGAAAAAGATAGCGCCATGCTCCTGTGCGACCAACTCAAGCAGAAATTTGCAAAAGCCGGCATTGACGACTGCGAAAGTGATCCTTACAAAATTGTGTTTGACAGAGTGCTCCACTACCACCAGGTTCATGCCCCGGATGGGCTAAAACTTATAAAAACCGCGATATTTTTCAGGCTCTGCGGCTACCCCAAAGTCAGGCTGCCTGAACCGGGTTCACCCAAAAAACAGCTGATAGACAAATACATCCGAACCTGGAACGTTCCTTCGTCCCAGGTCAAAAAACTGATCTCATATCCAAACTGGCCTGAGCAAGGAAAACAGCTTCTTGATTCAACCTTAATCCAACGTCTGGCCGGGATGTACGAACAGATCAGTGCCAAAGGAAAAGCCATTGAAAAAAACCTGCCCCCGGCGGAACAAAGAAATATGAAAATCCTCAACAACAAAGTCAAGGAGCGCCTGAACAAGGAAGCCGGCAAAATTCCGTCAAGTTCAAATTTTTTGACCCGACATTCCTTTCCATTTCTTTCGATAAAAGAAAATTCAATGGGGGAGTGGATTTTAAGCGCTGCGCTTTCAAATACAATACATGACAGCGTTCTCCACACATCAAAAACCTTCCTGGGCCTGATGGGATGGATCATGGAAAACCGGCTTTATCAGAGGGATAAGACCCAGATCAAACTGAAAACCAGGCTTAAACTCTATGAAAGCAAGGCCCATGCTGTCTCCACAGATGCCCTCTACCTGATCATGCAGCCGGTCAAACCTCTTTTTGACGGCTGTTTTGAATACGATGCCCGGTGGACCAAAATACTGATTCTGCTCGTATGCCCGTCTGCCCGCTGCGGTGTGACGCAAGTTGAGCTGTTGGCCCTCAATTCCTGGGGGGAACTGTTTCTGGATCTCTTGAGGCTTGACACCGAAGGGGTCTTGGATGATAGGTATAGAAAAATAGCCGATAAAATTAACCAGTATGCCGGCGAAGAGATCCGTCTGTTCTTTTTTCAGATGGCACAAAACCGGGATGAAAATGCCGTATACGGAATCAAACAGTTTTTGGCGGAGCGTTTTCTGATGCACCGACCGGGAACAGCTAAAAGGACTCGTCCAATGCTGGACAAATTATAGGAATGTATATGCCCCACCCCTCAATTCTCACCATCACCGAAGACACCATGGAGCAGGACAGACTTTTAACAGCCCTGAAAAAGGTCGGCTACACCAATATGATAACGGCCGACAGCGCAGACAAGGGGTGGACCGTATTGAAAACATCCGACATCGGATGTGTTATTGCTGCCTATGATATGAGCGATATGTCCGGACTGGCCCTGTTGAAAATTTTGAGGAAAGAAGAACGCTTGGGGGAGCTGCCTTTTTTTTTAACAGACAGCGCATTTACCAAAATCAAGGTCATCAAAGCAGGTCAGGCAGGTGTCAGCGGGCTCTTTGTCATCCCCTATGATCCCAAGTCCTTGAAAATGAGGTTGATCACAGCCTTAGGAAAGCTAAAAGATCCTGTCATCCACCAGGTCGAGCTACGTGTAAAAAAAGGCCTCGAACTCATTGAAAAAAAAGAATACAAAAAGGCGCTGGGGTTATTCCAAACCCTGGTGACCCAGAGAGAAAATCCGGAATACTATTACAATATCGGATACATCAAAACGGCTCAAAACAAGCATCCCGAAGCCATAGAAGCCTTTTCCAAGGCAACGAGCCTGGACCGGCTTTTTGTCAAGGCATACAAAGCCATGGCCGTGGTATACAGGGCCATGGGGGACCTTGAAAAGGCCGAAGAGCACACCCAGATCGCCGCAGAAATCTATATGGATACCGATAAACTGGGAAAAGCCGAGGATCTGCTCAATGAGCTGTTGGCTTCCGGGAGCAACTCACTGAACGTATTCAACACCTTAGGCGTGCTTTACCGGAAAAAGGGTGACACAAAAGAAGCCATGAAACAGTACAAAAAAGCGTTGAAAGTCCACCCGGACGAGCCCTATATCTATTACAATATCGGCCGCCTTTATCTAGATGACAAAAACACCAGCAAAGCCAAAACCTATTTCCAGGCCGCCCTTGACAAAGACCACGGTTTTACCGAGGCCAAACAGGTGATTAAAGCCATTGATCTGGGGATGATCTGAGAGCTTGTTTGGTAATTAGGGGATCAGCATATCTCCGGGATAATTTTATAGACCTTCAATTGATGGCTTTTTCCTTTCAGGGTCATGGTCCCCAGATCATGAACGGACTTGATGTTCTCCATGGTATTGAGATCCTTGCCTGTCCTCTCCAACACACTCTCGGAAATAAAAATTTCATTGCCGCCTGCCATTGACTGAAGCCGTTGCGCAGAATTCACCGTATCACCGATCACCGTATAGTCCAGGTGGTTCTGCTCGCCGATGAAACCTACAATCAATTCACCGAAATTGATACCCACCGTCATCTTCAGGTGCTGGTATACTCCGCCTTTTTTATCCTTCAACCGGTTAAAGACAACGAACATTTCCAGGGCGGTTTTCACCGCATGATAACAGTCTTTTTTATCATCAATGGGCGCGCCGAACACGGTCATAATACAATCCCCGATAAGCTTATCCAATGTCCCGTGATTTTGGAATACAATGGGAATCATGTAGTGGAAAAAATTATTGAGCACCTCTACCACCTGCTCTGATGCAAGTTGCTCAGACAACGCTGTAAACCCCTGGAGGTCGGCAAATAATACGCAGGCCTTTTTACGCTCTCCGCCCAGCCTGGGTGCGCTGCTTTCCAGGATTTTTTTCACAACACCCTTTGAGAAAAACCTGGACAATTGGCTGATATGTCTTTCCTCTTCTATTTTCTCAAAATAAAACCGCTGAAACGCAATGGTATTTATCAAATGGTCACGGACAATTGAAAAAAAACTGATATCGGTTTTTGGAAAACCGTCAATAAGATTCCTGAACAAAATTAATGCACCAATGCTTTCATCTCCCGATACCAGCGGCAGTGCCAACATGGAGCCGTTTATCATATTCAGTTTACCATGCTTACCCAGATCGGCAACCAGGATCGGTTCTTTTTCATTAACAATTGTGTCAAGGACCTGTGCCCCCCGCAGGAGGTCTGCATAATCGGTGGTATGGTCAAAACTCAGGGCATAAAATTTTTCTTTCTGCTCCTGTCTTGTTCCAATATAGTATAGTACCGCACCTGACAGGCTCTTATACCGGATAAGGCTTTCCAGCTGTTTGTGCCAGATCAGCTCCTGGTCTGCAAGGGTCAAGGAAGTCACTGACTCGATCAATTCTTTTAGAATTGACAGTTCATTTATCCTGTGTTCGTATTTGGCAAGGAGATTAAGATAGTTATTCTTAAGCAGCTCAAACTGCCTGCCGTCCGGAGCGCTCTCTTGATCTATGTCTCTAATCATCGGCTATTGATCCGATCATTGTTGCGTGTTCCTGCATGAATCGATCCGCCTGAACTTTTTTATCGGCAATCATCTCTTTTGAAATATTTCCCAGAGTGGTCTGAAGGACATCAATAAGACCCTTATTCATTAAATTCACAGACATGCTTTTCACTGCCCCAGGGGTATCCTCTGCGGTGCTCATATGGTTCAGACTGTCCGCAAATCCCACGATCGCTGCAAGTTCCTGGTATTCCGAGGCATCCGGCGGATAATGATGAAACGATATGGCCTGCACCAGGGAGTCGGGCAGATTCCACTTTTTAGTGATGATGCCTCCCACCACGCCGTGGTTTAATCCAAAAACATCTTCTTCTGCCGCATATACAGGCATCTGCATTTCCCCGGCCACCAACATCACTCGTTTATATAATTCCGGAAAATTCTGGATCAAAAACAGCTTGCCGATATCATGCAGCACACAGGCCGTAAATGCCACTTTGAATTCGTCATCCGTGAGATCTTCACACAAAAAACGGCCTATAACGGCAACCTCCACGGCATGCCGCCGAAGCGATACCGGGTCTATCAGTCCCTTTATACCGACCCCGGAAAAAGAGCCGGCCAGGCTCAGGCCAAATGCCAATTGTGCAATTTCCTCCATCCCCAGGATGATGATCCCTTCTCTGATGGAATCAACTTTCCGACCCAACCCGTAAAAAGGAGAATTCACAAGTTTTAATATCTTTAAGGCAAGTCCCTGGTCCGTGGAAAGCACTTTTTGAACATCTTCAATGTCAGACGCCGGATCGATTGACAGTTGATACACCTGCATGGCAACCGCGGGAATAACGGGCAGCGATTCTATCCGGTTAAGCATCCCGACAACCGTGGTCCTGTTGCGCTGCCTTTCGATCATCCCCTTTTCAAACTGCATCCCTGCAGAAAGGCAGCCAATTTCTTCCCTGGCGGTCTGTACATCCCGGACCTCTGCCTGGCTTTTAATTTTCCCTGACAGATAATCAACCAATTTAGAGTCATGGGGAAGTTTTGACATAAACCGTTTCTGTTCCTTGATGGTCATATTTTTTACACCGGACCACACTGTTTCGGGAGACAGGGCTAACAGTTTATAAAAAAAGCTTCCTTTTGCATCTTTAAAAAACGCATCCGACTCAAAAGCGTCAAAAACAGGCCCAACCATCGGTGCTGACAGGATATCGTTTTCCTCCCGCACCGGCTCTGGATCTGATACCTTTGATTTTTTTACCCATTTTTTATTCATTCCAAAATTTTTCTTTACCTGGCGCATAATATCAGGCAAAGAATACCCGTCTTTGGGAAACACAGCCTCACCAAATTTAATTTCGGCATCCTTTCCCACAATGCCCTGTACCGCCTTTTTCAATTTTGGAATTAAAAAGTGCAGCCCTTCATTATCCGTGGCAAATCCTAAAAACAACAAGGACCTTTCATCGATAATAAAAATAAAATCGCTGAGACGAAACGAATCTACAAGTTCTTCCCCCCTGCCGATTAATGACTCACCCAGGAAAAACTCATTTTCATTCCCGGCAACCATAAAAACAAATGCAGCATCCGTTCCGGCCCTCAATGTCATATTCAAAATTTTTAAAATCAGCCGATGCGTTGCCTGGTCAATATAAAAAAGAAAGTTCTCCTCTTTAACAAGTTTATGAACACTGAAGTCAATATTGGCCGATTTTAAAACTTTTAAGATTTTTTTTAATTTGCTGCCATGATGTCCCTCATAAATTATGCGCGGCAGAAATCTGACAAAATCATCTACACTCTTTAAGGTGTAATTAAATTCGTTTTCCAGAATTTGAGAAAAAACCTCCATACGTTCTGGAACAAGCTTGTTTACGATGATTCTGTATAATACTTTTTTCATTTTTTAAAAACAGCGCACCTCTCCTGACCAGCAATTAAGACAATACAAACGCTAATTTTTTCACACTGCAGAACCAATGACGATCAGTGGCGTGTTGCATAAACCCCTTTACGGTGCCATGGTCCCACCCGGGCAAGAATGGCGGTTACCCCCAGGAGCATGGCAGCGGCCAGATGTGTCCAGTCAACAAGCATCACCGTCATGGGACTAAAACCGTGGTCGGGCAGATTCTTTACCGTTCGCAGCATTCCGGTCACCACGATCAGCGCCAGAATAACCAAACGCACCCAGCCCATAGCTGTGAGCCGCCACGTTTTGCGGTGGTTTAACAGGTAAACCGTAGCCATCCAGAAAAGCAGGGCCAGGAAAACAGCTGCGGCAATATAGTGTATTTTGTGGGTGGTATAAAAGGCTGCCAGCCAACCAAGCCCTGGGATGTCCGCAATGTAATACCGTTTGAAAATAGGCATCTGTGCCATCCCGGTCAAGGCCAAAAGCGTTATGACGGCCAGCAGGATCCGGTTCAGCCACCTGGGAAACAGGCTATTCATGGGTTGCCTCCTCGTCTTTTTGTCCCGACTTGATAAATTTTGCCCCGGCAGTCAACAGTCCTGCAGCCACTCCGGCCAGCGGAGCCGCCAAAGCGGCAAGCCCCAGAAATTCGTCCTGGGCCATCATATCCTTCACCGGATCCATATGCGGACTGCCCGGACCTGTTTCCAAGGCCTTGGCCAGCAAAGGAATGGGGACGGGAGAGACATAGATGGTATTGGTGCCGCCGTTTTCATGTTCACCATAGATGAAATCATTCTCATCAGCGTCACCGGCAAAGGTTTTAGCCAGCGCATGGGCCCGGACCAGGATATCCTGCCTGGGGCCGATGAACTGAACCTCTTCCGGACACTCACTGACACAGGCCGGCACACCACCGTCAGCCAGAAGTTCAAAGCAACGGTCACATTTATACATAACACCATTTCCGGCAAAAGCGGGCAGAAGCTTAAGGTAAAGACCAACGCCTGTCTGGCGTTCGGGAATATCCCAGGGACAAACCGACTTGCACTTGGAACCGCCCAGGCAGATATCGGTATTAATGCGCACCACCCCATTGTCCTCCCGGGCACAGGCCCCCCAGGGACATAAATTGGCACAGGGGGGATTTTGGCAGTGCATACAGCGCCGGGGAATATTGATTTCATAGGACTGCCCCTGCCAATCGACCTCTACGGTTTGGATTGTCAACCAGTTGTAAGGCGTAAGCCTCTCCTGAACATCCCGGCGGTCTGACCAGTCCGCCACCTTGACCCTGCCGGGGTACATCTTTGGAAAGGGTTTTTGGGGGTCAGGATATTTACCCCCGTTCTGTTCGGAGCAGGCTGAAACGCATTCTCCGCAACCGATGCACTTTGACAGGTCATGCAGGGAGGCCAACGCATTACCTTGCCGGGATGCCCTGACCGTACCGGGCAGAAGCATGGATGCGCCGCCAACAGCCACCCCTTTTAAAAACCCACGGCGGCTTACGCTCACCCTTTCATCGTCCTTCATATCGTCCTCCTGAAGTCGCATGTTGATTATTTTAAGAATTTAAAGCCGCTTTTCCGCTCGCCTTTTGGCCCTTAAAACCTCCCGTTCGAGGGACTGATCTTTAAAATTTCACCGATATCCATAATTTTAAAAAGGGATGGATCTATGTCCTGAGTCTGGATAAAGCGTTTAAGTTCAAGGCCGGGAAAGCCTGCAGGTTCGCTGCCCAGGTGAAAGGTGCCCCACTGGGTGGGGATAAAATATTTTGCCCCCAATTCCTTAAAGCCTTTGACAGCTTCCGGGATGTTCATGTGCTGGTAGTGCATGAACCATCTGGGATGGTAGGCTGTGGTGGCGATGAAGGCATAATCGATGCCCGGATATTTCTTCCCGGTCTCTTTGAACCCTTTGAAATAGCCGGTATCCCCGCCAAAATAAAAAGTTGCGGACGGCGTTATCAGCAGCCAGGCCACCCACAGGCTTTTGTTTCGGCCCTGGTTGATGCGCATGGACCAGTGCTGGGTGGGAAGACAGACCAGCTTTATACCGGGGCTTAAGGTTTTTTCCTCCCACCAGTCCATCTCCAGGGTATGGGGTTTATTCATCTTTTTCACCATAACCGCCAGTCCTTTGGGCACAAAGACCCGGGATGCATTCGGCAGGCCTTTTATAGATCCACGATCCAGGTGGTCGTAATGGTTGTGGGAGATGAGAATATTGGGGACTTTGACCAGGGTGTTAATCTCTTCGAGGGTCAGGGCAGGTGGTGTCTTGCGCCCGGGAATAAGGGCGCGTTTTGAAAAAATGGGATCTGTGAGCCAGTATTGTTCTCCTGTCCGGACAAGAAAGGTATTGTGCCCGATCCAGAGGATGAAATCCCCCCGGGTTTTTTGAACACGCTGCAGGGTTTGGGGCAAAATTTTGGGCAGAAATTCCCTTTCCTCTTTTGTATAATTCGTTTTTGAAAAAAACTTCCAGCCCAGGACATCGAGAAAGCTTTTATCCGGCATTTTCATCCAGGGGGCAAAATATCGGTCATCTTTTTTGTGCGGGGCATAAAAATCTTTTTCCTGGGTCCGGGATACTTCTTTTTCCCACACATCTTCTGAAAAGGTTTGCTTCTCCTCGGGTGAACACCCCAGAAGGAACACAAGCATGAGAAGCGGTAGCAGGATGCATGACCGACAAGGGACAAAACATCTCATATATACTAAAAAGTCACTCAACGGCTTCTGCCGTTATTTGGTATTGCTCTGTCTAATACTTTCCAGTCTTTCACAGTAATGTCCGGTTAGGTTTTTGCATACACTAAAAAATGTTGTTTTTTGTGTTTTTTAGTAAAATTTTGATAGATTGGTGCAACTCGGTTAAACGTTACACAAACCCCTTTTCACTGATCAACAGTAAAATCTGCTGAACCGCTTCATCCGGGGTCAGGTTGGAGGTGTCAATGGACAACTCCGGGTTTGACGGTTCCTCATATGGGTCATCCACGCCGGTGAAGCCTTTGAGCAGTCCTGCCTTGGCTTTTGCATACATACCTTTGCGGTCCCTTTTTTCGCACACGCTGATGGGGGTGGCCACATGGATTTCAAAAAATCCGCCATGGGCTTCGATGGATGTACGTATTTTTGACCTTGTACGCTCGTAAGGAGCAATGGGAGCGCAAATGGCGATACCTCTGTTCTTGGTGATCTCGGAAGCCACAAACCCGATGCGCCGGACATTAATATCACGGTGCTCCTTGGAAAAACTAAGTTCTGAAGAGAGATTGCGCCGGACAATGTCGCCGTCTAAAAGGGTTACGGGCCGGGTGCCGATTTCCATAAATTTTGAATAGAGGACTTTGGCAATGGTAGATTTCCCGGCCCCGGAAAATCCTGTAAGAAACACTGTAAATCCCTGGGTGGCAGGGGACGGATAGGAGCGGCGCAACTCTTTGATCACATCCGGAAAGCTGGCCCATTCCGGTATATGTTTGCCCTTTCTGACCCGGTCACGGATATGGTCATTGGTAAAAGAGAGCGTTTCCTGGCCGTCCGTCACCTCACTGGCCAGCTTAAACTCATCCTCAAAGGGCAGATATACCATCTCTTCAAAAAAGACCGGTTCAATACCGATCTCTTCCCCGGCCTGCTCAGCCAACGCCCTGACCTGGGGAGTATCGTAGAACGGATTGCCGCAACTGTCACTTCCCGGGGTTGCGTGGTTATGGCCGATGACAAAGTGAGTACACCCGAAATTTTTTCCGATGATCATGTGAAGCACGGCATCTCTTGGACCTGCCAGCCTTGTGGATAAAGGCAACAGATTAAGCATATAGGTGTCCGGGGGATAATACGCCGCCACCTTCTGATAACAGCGCATCCGGGTATAATGGTCAAAATCTCCGGGTCTGGGGATGCCCGCGATGGGCAGCATCAACAGGTTTGCCTTTGCCTTTTTCATGGCCTGGATGGTCAGCTCGAACTGGGGACGATGGATGGGCTGGCGGGTCTGAAACCCCACAATTCGCTTCCATCCCAGTTTGTAAAACTGTTGCCGCACCTCTAAAGGCGTGTTGCGGATCTGCTTAAAATCGGAATGAATCGGCAGATTCAACGCTTCAATATTGCCGCCAACATAGTATCGGTCGCGTCCATCCTGAAGCCGGGCCACCTCATCATGGGTCATATCTGTGGTGCCGTAAACCGCCATGGCCTCTTTTTCCCGATCCGCCTGCCAGATGTCCTCAATGGCCATGATACCTAAGGGAAATCCTTCAGGGTCTCGAAGAACAGCCGACTGTCCCGCCTCAAACCTGTCGGCACGATCCCTGGAAACATCAAGACAGATGGGCACAGGCCAGATTTCGCCGGAAGGCAGACGCATGCGGTCCAGGACACTCTCGTAGGCCTCCTGGGTCATAAATCCTTTCAGTGGAGTGAACACGCCTGTGGTCAAAAGTTCAAAATCACATATCTGGCGCAGATTCAATGTGATATCCGGTAAAGAGGATAATAATTGTTTAAGTGCGATATGACGTTCCTGATCCACCAGAAGATTGACAAGAGATGTGTCTTGGGCCATCTAACTATCCTTTAAATAGTAGTAGTGAGTAGTGAGATTAAAATAAGCTGTTTTCCTCACTACTCAATACTCAAAACTAACATCTTTCATTGTTTGTTGTGTCCGTCAGGACATGGCCGTTATTACTATTTCATTAATTCCTTATGGCTGTTAATCAGGGTTCCCACAACGCCGGGATCTGACAGGGTCGATATATCGCCAAGCTGATCATGCTCATCCGTTGCAATCTTTCTTAAGATGCGCCTCATGATCTTGCCGGATCGGGTCTTGGGCAGATCCGAGGCAAAATTGATGATATCCGGTGTGGCAATGGGCCCGATTTCACTTCTCACATGTTTTTTCAGTTCAGCCATCAGTTCATCGGACGGGGAGACGCCGATATTCAGGGTAACAAACGCATAAATTCCCTGCCCTTTGATGTCATGGGGATATCCGATGACTGCAGCCTCGGCCACATCAACGTGACTGCCCAGGGCAGATTCCACTTCTGCGGTACTCATACGGTGTCCGGACACGTTGATAACGTCATCCACACGGCCCGTGATCCAAAAATAACCGTCTTCATCCCTGCGGCAGCCGTCGCCGGCAAAATAGTATCCGTCAAACATCTGGAAATAGGTCATTTCAAACCGGTCATGGCTGTTATAAACCGTACGCATCTGACCGGGCCAGGGTTCCTTGATCGCAAGGATTCCCTGGCAGGCCCCTTCCTGCTCTTTACCTTCTTCACTGAGGACCACAGGCTGCACAGAGAAAAACGGCAGGGTGGCGGAGCCGGGTTTCTGGCCAATGGCATAGGGCAAGGCAGAAATCATGATGCCGCCGGTCTCTGTCTGCCACCACGTATCTACAATGGGGCACTGCCCCTTTCCCACATATTTATGATACCACAGCCACGCCTCGGGGTTAATGGGTTCACCCACTGATCCCAAAAGCCGCAGAGAAGACAGGTCATATTTTGTCACCCATTCATCTCCCTGGGCCATGAGCGCCCGAATGGCGGTGGGAGCGGTGTAAAACTGGTTGACCTTCCATTTATCAATAGTGGCCCAAAACCTGCCGGGATCCGGATAGGTGGGCACGCCTTCAAATATAATGGATGTGGCACCCTGGGAAAGCGGGCCGTAAACAATATATGAATGTCCCGTAACCCAGCCGATATCCGCCGTGCACCAGAAAACGTCGCCATCGTGGTAGTCAAATATGTATTTAAAGGTGGTTCCGGTATACACCATATATCCGCCGACATTGTGCTGAACCCCCTTGGGCGTGCCTGTGGAGCCTGATGTATAAAGGATGAACAGCGGATCCTCGGCATCCATCCATTCCACCGGGCATTGAGCACTCTGGGCCTGGGCGGCCTCGTGCCACCAGACATCCCGGTTCGCTACCATATTAACGTCAGAACCGGTTCGTTTGACCACAAAACAGGTTTCAAGGGTGTGCCCATGGTCTTCGCACAGCTTGAGGGCCCTATCCGCATTGCCCTTGAGGGGAACGGCCTTGGCCCCGCGCATGACACCGTCCGATGTCACCAGAACCTTACAAAGGGAATCCAAAATTCTGTTGGCCAGGGCCTCGGAGGAAAAGCCTCCGAATACAATGGAGTGGATGGCCCCTATCCTGGCACAGGCCATCATGGTTATGGCCAGTTCAGGGATCATCGGCAGGTATATGGCCACACGATCGCCCTTGCCTACCCCGCTTTTTTTCAGGGCATTGGCAAAGCGGCACACTTTTTCATGGAGTTCACGGTAGGTGATCACCATCTCCTCATCCGGACTGTTTCCCTCCCAGATGAAAGCAGCCTGGTCACCCCGGGTATCCAGGTGACGATCCAGACAATTATATGTAATATTGGTCTTGGCATTTTTAAACCATTCAATGAACACCGGCCCCTTGGACATGCTGTAGTTAAAATCCCGGACTTTATCCCATTTTTTTTCCCAGTAAAAAGTTTGTGCAATTTCACCCCAGAACCCTTCAGGATCTTCCACGGATCTTTTGTACATGGCTTTGTATTCGTCCATGGATTTAATCCAGGCATTTTCACGAAATTTATCCGGTGCATGAAACATGTTGTCACTCATATTCAGAAGCTCCTTTTCTTATTTATAATAATGTAGCTGTAATTTATTTTTAACCATTTTATCATCGATAATTAGAGCAAACTTTGTACCGGGAACAACATATATGCATAACATATTGATAGCAAACATAATATTTGAAGAAACAGATCTCATTCAATCAAAGTCCAGCTACAATAAAAATTGTTAAACTTTCCGGATAAAAACCTTAAAAACCATTTAAAACAGGAAGATAGATCAAATTACAATAAATATTGTAGATACAATTTAGTTGTAGCTGGACAGAACTATCCCTCTTCACGAAGTTTTTGAAGTCGCTTGCTGAGCGCCTGCTGGGAAATGCCCAGAATTTTGGCCGCAGCAGACTGATTCCCCCCTGTATGGGCCATGGCTTTTTCCACCAGTGCATTGGCAGCCTGCTTCAAAGTCGGAAGTTCCGGATCTACCGACATAGACGCCCCCACCCCATGATCGGTATGGATGGAAATATTAAACAAATCAGCAGAGATGGCACCGCCCTGGTATCTGGACATGGCATCGTAAACCATGGACTTCAACTCCCTGATATTCCCCTTGAACGGATGCGTTTCCATGATTTCAATAAGACGTTTCGGGATATCAGGCACAGGCTTGTCCAGTTCATCGGCAGCCTGGCAGATAAAGCGATCCAGAAGCAGGGGAAGGTCCAAAAGGCGTTCCCGCAACGGAGGTATGGTCAGCCGATGTGTGGAGAGGCGGTAAATCAGATCCTTTCTGAATTTACCCTGTTTTTCGAGTGCCCACAGATCCTGATTGGTGGAAGCAATGATCCGGGTATCCGAATGCCGGGTAATATCCGACCCCAGCGCCAGATAATCACCTTCCTGGAGCAGTCTGAGCAGCTTAACCTGGGAGGATAATGCCAAATCGCCGATCTCATCGAGCATCAAAGTTCCCCCGGAAGCCTGAAGAATCAGGCCGGGCCGGGCGTTCCGGGCGCTGGTAAACGCGCCGGGCACATGGCCGAACAAAGTGTCTGAAAACATATTATCATCCAACCCTGCCACGTTGACCTTTACCAATTTGCCCTTACGACCGCTTAAGTTGTGAATGCACTGGCCAATCAACTCCTTGCCTACCCCTGTTTCCCCAAAGATGAGCACCGGCTGGGGAGACGGCGCCACAGCTTCCACATAATGGAAAATGGCATGCATCTGACTGTCCTGGGTAATAATCGCGCTGAAGGCTGCAGGTTTTTTTATCTGGGCAAACAACTCCTGGTGCAGGGAAGGAGAAAGCTGCCCCAGGGCCTGTCCGCCATCAAGCGCCTGTTTTACCGACTTAATCAGGCGATCCGAATCAACGGGCTTAAGGATATAATCCATGGCCCCGATCTTCATGCATTTAACAGCCGTATCCACCTCAATATTACTTGTGAGCACAATAACAGGTATTCTTGGCCAGGTCTTGCGGATACTTTTCAACAGGTAGGCGCCGTTGATATGAGGCATATTTAAATCCAGAAGGACCAGCCCGGGAATTCTACGTTCCATGGTCCTGATCACATCCCTTGAATCCTGGATGGCAGTGATGTTGTCAAAACCGGCTATTCGCAGAATCGTTTCTACTGCAGCAAGAATCTTTGGATCGTCATCCACTATGAATATGGGGTTATCCGGATTTGGGGAATTCAAAACGATTAAAACCTCCTTTTTACCGGCACAATTTAAGGGTTAGGCCACCCTACCTTTATCCTGAAAAAAGAATCCCATGTCAACTGCTGTTCAAAAAACCTGACAAAAATCGAAACAAAAATGTAAATTTCTGGCCGGTTATTCCGATAATAACATCAAGGGGTTTCTAACAATAGAGACAAAATCCACTCCATAAGCCCGGTTATCTTTGAAGTTTACCACTTTTGAATAATTCTAAAATACAATGGCATAAAACATGCTTTATATATAATTTTAAGCACACAAGTCAAAAATATATTAAAAAAAAGGAATATTAAAATGGAGAGCAACAAAAAAATATTTGAAGTAAAAAAAACATTTGGACTCAGTGTACTGCTCAAACTAACCCGTAAAACCATAGACGGGATAGAGATCAGTGAAATGAACGGAAAATACCGTTCCAATCTTAACTTAGACGAGATGAACCAGGCCGTTACCCGCACCATGGCTTCACACAATATTCAGTTGAAAATCGGATAGCCTTTTGTCATCCCCCCTTTTTGCCGGGCATGTAGTATCTTCCCGGCAAAATCTGATATATAAAGGACACCGGAAAGGCCGAATGCTTTTCCGGTGTTTTTTTATCTCAAAAACCACCATCAGGACGAAATTGATACATTAATGTGAGATATTTAACCGGTTAATATAGAAATGATCAAAATAGCAATAGTCGGATTAGGCGGCGCCATAGGCGCCATGTGCCGATTTCTGGTGTACGAAGGTTATATCAATGCCTTAAAAAACACATCGCTTCCCTTAGGAACCATTACCGTCAATGTTTTAGGATGCTTTATCATCGGATTTTTAGGCGGTATTGCCGATACACGGCAAGTCTTTGCCCCGGAAGTCAGACTACTTATTTTTACCGGATTCTTAGGCGGATTCACCACGTTTTCCACCTTTGGATTTGAACTGTTTTTATATATGCGCAACGGACAGATCGGTCTGGCCGTTTTGAACGGGCTTATCCAGTTAAGCGCCGGACTGATTTTTGTGTGGATTGGATTCGAGTTATCAAAAGCCATTTGAAAAATAATTATACATTTTTGTTGCTTCTCAATACAAGGTCTTTGCAGATACTTGCAATCTCAAACTCTTCATCCGTGGGGACCACCCAGACCTCCACAGCGCTGTCATCGGTTGAGATACGAGCGGATTTACCCCTTAAACCGGCGTTAACTTCTTGATCCACTATAATGCCGAGATGCTCAAGCCCTTCCAGGCACTTACCCCGGACTTTCGCGTCGTTTTCCCCAATGCCGGCGGTAAAGGCGATCGCATCCAGGCGTCCCAGCACGGCATAGTAAGCCCCGATATATTTTTTAATACCGTGGCACAGCATCTCAAAGGCAAGCCTGGCATTGTCGTCACCCAAGGCCATGGCTTTGTGGATATCCCGCATGTCGTTCATACCGCAGATACCGGCAAGACCGCTTTCACGATCAAGAACGGTCTGAATTTGTGCAGCACTTTTCCCGGTACAGGAGGCAAGGTAAGCAGGCAGCGAAGGATCGATGTCACCGCACCGGGTTCCCATGATCAAACCGGAAGTCGGCGTCATGCCCATGGAGGTTTCCCGGCACACGCCGCCTTTGACCGCGGTTATCGAAGACCCGTTACCCAGGTGGCACACAATATTGCTCAACTCATTTAAAGGTTTTCCCATGAGACCGGCAAGCGTTCTGGTGACATAGGCGTGGGAGGCGCCGTGGAATCCGTACCGCCTGACTTTATATTGAGTGTAATAAGCTGCGGGCAACGCATACCGGTACACATAATCAGGGAGATGGCTTGCAAACAGCGTGTCAAACACCGCAACCGAAGGCACGCCGGGGAAATGCGCCATGGCCGCTTCAATACCGGCCAGGTTGGCCGGGTTATGCAAGGGCGCCAGCACGATGTTCTCCCGGATCCCCTCAATGGCCCAGTCATCCACAATGCAGTTTTCCTTGAAAATTTCACCACCCTGGGCCACCCGATGCCCAATGGCCACAAGTTCCTGTGCAGATTTAACAAGCGGCTCATCACCCGCCATAAGTAAAGCGGCCACCTTTTCGATGGCCTGGGTATGATTTTCAAAACGTTCAAACAACTCGGTTTTTTCACCGGACCCGGAGTCCGTGTACAAGGTATGGGTCAAACTGCTCTCGGGACTGCCGATTCGCTCCACCAGCCCCGCACATATTGCCCTGGGACCGGCTAAATCAAACAATTTATACTTCAGGGAGGAACTTCCTGAATTAATGACAAGTACTTTCATTTTTTCAACTTTCGCTTAATTGAATTAATTATACCCGGATACATTCAGGGCATTCAGGCAGTTACACTTTAAGCTCATGCACCATTTCAATTTTTTAAACATCCCATGGCAGCATATCTTAAAGCTTCCGGCTTAAAGGAGTCCGGGGAAATCAGTTTCTCAGGGTAGCAATCAACCGTTTAGGATTTTCAAAAAAGGCAAATAGATCCAGAATATGCCGGATCATCACATCGGCGGACATCAGGGCCGGCAAGGCCATCCCTTCCTCCCCAAGCACTGCAACACCCAACCTTGCATGTTTAAGCATCAAGGCATCATTAACCCCGTTGCCCACAGCCATGGTGCTCTCCGGGCCGATGTGATTGAGTACATCCAGTTTTTTTTGATCCTGTTCCTGATTTGAAATGAGCACAACTTCAGCCTTCACACCTTCAAGCTGTGCCCGGACCGAGCCAAAGGTATCGGCTGTTACCACATGAAAATCAAGGCGGTGGGCAAGCCGGTTCATGGCCGGCCCTACCCCGTCAAGAAGACGGCCGTCCGCAGCAATGGTGCCGTTGTAGTCAAAGATTACATTCTGAATATTAACCGGACCGGTGCCGGGAATTTCAATGCGAATCATGCCCTCCCCTGGAAATCTATAGATATGGTGCAATTATTGTTTTTAAAAATCCTTATACTCCACACCAGGTAATAACATTTTCCACATCCTCCCGCGGACTGATCACCTGGTTTGCAGGAAAATCCCAGTCAGGGTACCCGATTGCAATGGCACCCAGTAATCGCTTATCATCGGGGATTTGAACAATCTCTCTGATGACGTCGGAATAGATGATACCCTGGTTCTCGATACAGGTAGCAAGCCCGAAATCAACGGCAGCCAGGCAGATATTTTGAATAACCAACCCGGCATCCATATATATGCCTTCAATGGGCCGTGATTTATCGCCAGCAAGGATGATTGCTGCAGGGGCGTCAAAATACCGGAATCCGCGTTCCATCCACGCCATCCGTTTGGCTTTATCTTCCCGTTCGATACCCATAACATTAAACAATCGTTTTGCTATATCTACCTGCCGTTCACGGTACACAGTGCCTTTTTCCGGTTCAATCAGGATATGAGCCATCTCGTCAGGGGGATCTTCAGAACTGCGGAATCTTTCCACATTGGCACGTTTAAGCTGTTCCAAAGGTTCTTCGGCAACCACATAAAAATGCCAGGGTTGTGTATTTTTCGTAGACGGTGCCCTGGTAGCGATGGCAAGAATCCGGGTCAGCATCTCTTTGGGCACCGGTTTGGGTAAATATCCGCGGACACTTCTTCTTTGTTCAATGACGTCCTTTAATTCCATTATTTCATCCTTGGCTAACTATGAAATCCCATGTATCAAAACTTGCAAATTGATGCCGGGCAGTTTAATGTGAAGCGCAACAAATATTCAACACTATTTTATGCAAATTTAGGACAGAGCCTTGGTTGCCCACAAAACAACTCTTTATCAAAAAGGGTATCCAATGTATAAGCTTTTATTATTATGATGACCACAAAACATATCACCAATCTACATGCAGCGGATCAGGACCCGGCTATTCATCACCTTGAGGCCAGGGTATATTATGAAGATACGGATCACTCCGGGGTGGTTTACCACGCCAATTATCTGAAATTTTTTGAACGGGCCAGAGAAGACATATTCGGTATTGAGACCCTGGTCCGGATGTGGCACGACAAAGGCATCGGCTTTGCCGTATACAAAGCTGAGATCGGCTACCACGAGGGGGCGCAATTCGGGGATCTCCTGGATATCCGAACCACCTGGGAAAAACAGGGGCCATACCGGGTGGTGTTTTACCACAGCGCCTGGCGCCCGGGCCAAAACAAGCCCGCGGTAACCTGCACCCTGGACCTGGTTTGCCTGGGGCCGGGAAAAAAACTTTTGCCCATTCCGGAATTCGATTTTCTGGATTAGGGACTCAGATTTTACAACACAGCCTCCTTTTCCAGAATGCTCAACCCAATGACTTTGTGTCCGGGATGCCGTCCTTGTTCAGGATCTGAAATATGTCGAATTTCCACCCTGTACGCCTCCAAAGAAAGGCGGATCCCCTCCCGGCGGAGGGTCACTGAAAATATTTGACCCTCTTGGATATGATCCAATATCTTGGAATCTTGTCTTGCCAGGATACCCAAGCCAGTGTAAGTCCAGTCCCGCAAGGGAAACTGGTAAACCATCACGGAACCTGGGAACGCAAATTCAACACTGGCACCGTCCGCAGCCGCTGTTCTTAACTGTGTGCGAAGATCTTCGTTTTCTGAATTATTCTCTTTTTCCATAATCAGCCTGATAGTTAGACAAAATAAAAATTAACGCACATATTAAGGCCTTTTACCTAATCAAATCAACAAATTATTATTCCGTACGACAATTGTATAATCAAAATATTTAAGTTTTTTACAAATTGTTGTAAAATATTGTAAAATATTCATTATCAAGGAGGTGCCCGTGAAAGACGACCATATGTTGCCTGAAACGCAACAAAAAAAAGCAGGAGTTACCAGGCGATGCTTCCTGAAAACCGTTGCCGGTGCCGCAGCCGGCATTGGTGTGTCCCAGATGGTGAACCCGACGCTGGTTAAAGCCCTTGAAAAAGAACTTAAACGGCATCCGGTTCTCTGGATCCAGGGACAGGCATGCACAGGCTGTTCGGTCAGCCTGCTCAACAGCGTTGATCCCAGCATTGCAGATGTGCTTTTGAAAGTCATCAGTCTGCAATATCATCCCACAATAATGGCCGGAGAAGGCAAAACTGCCCTCGAGAACCTGTTTGGCATTGCCAAGGAATACAAGGGGAAATTTTCTCTTGTTGTGGAAGGCGCCATCCCTACGGCAGCAGAGGGCAAGTACTGTGGTGTTGGTGAATACGCGCATAAAGAGTACACCATGGTTGACCTGGTCAAGGAAGTGGCTCCCATGGCCGCCTCCTGTCTTGCTGTAGGCACCTGTGCCGCATACGGCGGCATTCCCGCGGCCAAAGGCAATGTCACCGGTGCCACCGGATGCAGAGACTTTTTCGCAGCTAACGGCATTAACACCCCGATCGTCAATATCCCGGGCTGTCCGCCCCATCCGGCCTGGATCGTCCTTTCGATCGTACATCTCCTGGAAAAGGGCATTCCTGAATTGGATGATGAAGGACGCCCCATGCTCTTCTTTGGAGAAAACATCCATGACAACTGCCCCAGGCTGAAAATGTATGAGGCGGACCAACTGTCCCAGACCCTGTCAGACCCCAACGGCTGCCGTATAAACCTGGGCTGCAAGGGACCTTCCACATATGCGGACTGCTACAAGAGAAAATGGAACAGCGGCCTGAACTGGTGTGTGGATAATGCGGTCTGTATCGCTTGCGTTGAACCCGGTTTCCCGGATCAATCATCACCCTTTTATGAACCCGCATAATTCACCGGAACAGATTCAGACAAGGAGAAATATTTATGTCAGGCAGCAAACCCACTACCGAATCAGTCGGGGTCGATAGCACTAAAAAACTTAAAATAAGCATTGACCCGATCACAAGGATCGAAGGCCACCTGAAAGCCGAGGTGGAAGTTAAAAATGGCGTTGTTGTGGACGCCCGCATGTCAGGCGGCATGTACCGCGGATTTGAGCAAATTCTTGTGGGCCGCGACCCCAGAGATGCCGTCCAGATCACCCAGAGAATCTGCGGGGTATGCCCCACAGCCCATGCCACGGCATCATCCCTTGCCCTGGATGACGCATTCGGCGTAACACTTACGGACAACGGACGAATTGCCAGAAATCTGATCCTGGGGGCCAACTTCATCCAGTCCCATATCCTGCATTTCTACCATCTGGCAGCACTTGACTATGTGAACGGTCCGGACACGGCGCCTTTTATTCCCAGATATAAAAACAATGACATCCGGGTCTCCAAGGAGATTAACGACCTATGCGTCGCCCAGTACCTTGAAGCCCTTGAAATACGTAAAATCTGCCATGAAATGGTGGCGCTTCTGGGCGGCAAAATGCCCCATGTCCAAGGCATTGTGGTGGGCGGAACAACGGAAATTCCCACCAGAGAAGCCCTGAATGCCTATAACGAACGGTTCAAAAAAGTCAAAAAATTCGTCATGGAAAAACATATTCCAGTGATCTACACCCTGGCAGGGCCCTACGGCGATCTGCTCAAAACCGGTGTGGGCCACAAAAACCTGGTCTCCTGGGGTGTATTCCCCATGGACAGCAAAGGCAAAACCCTGCTGAAACCAGGTGTTTATACAGACGGGGAAGACTATAAAGTGGACCCGTCTCAGATCAAGGAATATGTTAAATACTCCTGGTTTGAAGACGGCACCACAGGTTTGAATCCCACCAGGGGCCGGACCCGGCCGGAACCGGGCAAAGCCGGTGCCTACTCCTTTATCAAGGCGCCCAGATACAATGGCAAGCCCCATGAAGGTGGGCCTTTGGCCAGAATGTGGGCCACCAACCCGGAACTGTCCAAAACCGGCCAGGAAGCACTGGGGGTTAAAAAACTGCGCGATATTGGCGATGCCTGTTTCTCAATTTTGGGCCGCCATGTGGCAAGGGCCGAAGAGACCGTCCTGGTTGCCAAAGCGGTTGAACAATGGCTTGCCGAAGCCACCCCGGGCAAAGAGACCTTTGTTCCGGCGGCTATCCCCGAAAACGCGGAAGGTCTTGGTATGACAGAAGCCCCCAGGGGCGCGCTTCTCCACTATGTGGAGATCAAGGACTCCGTGATATCCAATTACCAGATCACCTCTGCCACCATCTGGAACGCCAACCCCAGGGATGACATGGGCCAGAGAGGCCCCATTGAAGAAGCCCTGATCGGCGTCCCCGTACCGGACGTGGACAATCCGGTGAATGTCGGGCGCCTGATACGCGCCTACGACCCCTGACTGGGCTGCGCCGTCCACGTGCTGGACGCAGATACCGGCAAGGAAATCAAAGTGGAAGTTCCCCTGTAAATGAAAAAATTACTGGTGCTTGGTGTGGGAAATATCCTGATGCAGGACGAAGGCATGGGCGTCCACGCCATCAATGAACTCTGGAAGGAAAAAGAGACCTGGAAAGATGCGGACGTGGAGTTCATCGACGGCGGCACCTTTACCCAGGATATCTTTTACCTGTTTGAAGGGTATGAAAACGTTCTGGTACTGGATATCGTCCGGGCCAACCAGGCACCCGGCACCATCTTTTCCCTGGAAGAAAACCACCTGAGAAAAGATAAAAAGCAGATGCTCTCTTTACACGACATTGATCTTTTAGACTCTTTAGGTATGGCTGAAATGCGTGGACACAGGCCCTATCTGAGGGTAGTGGGGATTGAACCGGCCACCATTGACTGGGGAACGGAACTTACCCCGCCTTTGGCAGCCGCCCTTTCCGATTATTTGAAGGTCGTTCGAAAACACATCAATGAGATCCTTGGGTCATCCGACACGGTGTGATACGGCGCCCCTGTGGGCAATTAATTTTCAGGTATCCACAAGCCACTCCCTGTTGGCGCAAAATTGATAAGCCAGGAATTATCCTTCCCCCAATAGACCGCTGCCCCCCCGTTCCTGACCGTAAATCAAAGAAAAATACGAAAGTTAATCTGTACAGTTCAGAAGGAAAATGATAATAAACAGGCAGAATCGACAGTAAGCCTAATCCAAACTCCTTGATTTTCTATGGTTTCTTATAATGGACAACATACTGAGTCTCCCCAGTGATTCTGATATCAAAAAAGTCCTGAAAAGAAATGACAAGGAACTACCGGGATTTGCCCAGGTTATGGCCAAAATGCTCACCCTTTGCAATGACCCTGACGCTACCATTGGAGATGTGGCCAAACTGGTTGAAACAGACCCGAGCATCACCGCAAAGGTGCTGGGTATTGTAAACTCTGCTTTTTTCAATCTAAGATCCAGGATCTCGGCCATTTCAGAGGCCGTGCTCTTTCTGGGACTTGATGAGGTCAAAAAAATTTGCTTGGGTGCAACTTTTTTTGAAAAAATGGTTAAATCCGGACGCCAAAAACAATTTGACCGAACGTTTTTCTGGCGTCACTGCCTGTGCGTGGCAAGTCTCAGTCAGGCCCTTGCCGCGGAGATAGGATATCCCAACCCTGAGGACGCTTATACGGCAGGCTTGCTCCATGATTTTGGAAAAATTGCCCTGGACCGTTTCGGCCGGGTGAATTATGCTGTTTTTTGCAAAAACGCCTTCAACTGCACCGGCCCCTCGGTTGAAGCAGAAAGGGATGTCATGGGGATCGGGCACGATGACCTGGGGGCCTATTACGGACATCGCTGGGGATTTCCCCAAAAGCTTTCCCTGGCCATACAATACCACCACCGTCGTTTTAACCATCTGGATCTTTGCAAAGAAGATATGCAGTTTATTTGCATTGTCTGCCTGGCTGATTTTCTGGCCTGGACCCAGGGCATGGGCTCTGTGGATGCCATTTCCCCACTATCGCTACAGCCCGAAGTTGAACAAAATATTCAGCTTGACCGTATAAACTTTGAAGCCGTGATCCAAAAAATGGATGAAGAGATTGAAAATACGGCCAAGTTTTATGAATTCAAATTTCCTTCTTCTGACCAGTACCGAGCCAACCTGCTCAAGGCCAATTTGAAATTGAGCTCCATTAACTCGGCCTATTTTTCCCCCAAACAAAAAGAAATCCATGAGAAAAAGCGCTCTATGACTGCAAGCATCACCGCACCCCACTGCAGCCTGGAGCCCGAAAAGATACTATCGGCGACTTTGAAAGCCATTTGCCAAGATTTTGGTTTTGACAGGGTTTATATATTAAGGGCAGTCTCCCCTTTACGCCGCCTTCAGGTTGTAAAGTGCCTGCAACAGGACGGTTTTTCAAACCGGTTGGCATCTCACTATATCTCCACGGATAAGGTGGATAACGGTTTCCTCCAGTGCCTGAGAAATAAAGAGCCGGTTGTCATCAACGGCACCCTGCCAGGCGAAAAGGAGGTGCTGGAACGGTTTTCAGTATCCCAGATGCTTGTTGTTCCTTTTTGCAGTCATGATAAGGTAATCGGACTTCTGGGAATGGATTATGCCGTATCCGGACAAAAAATTGAGCCGGGTCTGTTTTCATCCATTGCGCTTGTGGCCAATGAGCTTGGGCTTGCGCTGGAAAATGCCTCGGCCTATAAAAAGGCCAAGTCCGCATCTCTTCACGACGGGTTGACCGGACTGCTGAACAGGGTGGCCGTTGATGATCTGTTAAAAGAATCTTTTATAAAAGCGGTCAGTGAAGATACGCCCCTTTCCGTTGCTATGATTGATGTGGATTTTTTTAAAAAATTTAATGATATGTTCGGCCACCAGGCTGGAGACAGCGTCCTCAAGCTCATCGCAAAAGCCTTAAAAAAAATGTCCCGCCCCACAGACTATGTCGGCCGATACGGTGGAGAGGAGTTTATCGTTGTCCTGAATAACACAGACCCCGCCAAAGCGGTTGTGTATGCCGAACGTATTCGAAAGGAGATCGAACGTCTGGGCCATCTGCTTTCTGATCGTTTTCCAGGGCTTGGCCTGACCGTGAGTATCGGCATCAGCAAATTTGAAAATGATATGAAAAACAAGGAAGCTCTGGTGTCAAAGGCGGATGAGGCCCTGTACAAAGCAAAGAAAGCCGGTCGGAATCGGGTGGTTTCACAATGAGAACAGAGTCTGCCGGTAATTGAAGAGGTACAACCATTAAAAGACCCGGGCTGGGCTGATAAACGGATTTATGATCATTCTTCCCCGAAGAGGATATAGTTGACGACACAACTATGTTCACACGACACACACGTCATTCGTGCGGTTTTTTACTTGACACCTTGTCCTGCTCGGATAGAATGCACATATTTTTAATTTTTAACATATTTACATTGTAATCACTTTTTTTGGAGGTACCATGAAGAAATGGTCTGTATTGCTGGCTCTTTTACTTTGTCTGTCGTGGGCATCCCATGTTTCAGCCAAAACCACCTTTCGATACTCCAATTTTTTCCCGCCCACACATATCCAAAGCCAGCTTGCTGAAAGCTGGTGCAAGGAAGTTGAAAAAAGAACCAATGGAGAAGTGGTTATCCAGTATTTCCCGGCCTCCACTCTGACCAAAGCAGACCAAACCTACGGCGAGGTGGTGAGCGGGGGCATAGCCGACATCGGTATGACCGCTTTGGGATACTCCCGGGGCAGATTTCCGGTGGCAGAGGCCATTGACCTGCCCATGGGATACACTTCGGGGGTCCAGGCCACGGCCGTGGCCAATGCCATGTACGAGAAATTCAAACCCGAAGAGTTCAATGAAACTCACATCCTGTTCTTCCATGCCCATGGTCCGGGCCTGATCCACACCCGGGATAAGGAAATAAACACCCTTGAAGACTTAAAGGGCCTTAAGATCAGGAGTACAGGGACCAGCGGCCTGGTTATGGACGCTTTAGGCGCATCACCAGTGGGCACAAGCATGCGGGAGTGTTACCCGATGCTGCAAAAGGGCGTGGTAGACGGCTCCTGTCACCCCATTGAATCCAACAAAGGCTGGAAATTGGGCGAAGTGGTCCATTACATGATTCAGAACTTTTCCACCGCTTATACCACCACCTTTGGTGTATTTATGAACAAAAATCAGTGGAGCAAACTTACGCCGGAACAGCAAAATGCTATTATGGAAATAAACCGGGAATGGGCAGTAAAACACGCAGAAGCCTGGGACGAATCCGACAAGGAGGGCATGGCGTTTTTCAAGGAAAAAGGAGGGGTTGTCATCCCCCAGTCAGCAGACGAAGCTGAGAAGTGGCGTGAAGCTGTGCTGCCGGTTCTTGACAACTATATTAAAAAAGTATCTGAAAAGGGCGTAGATGGAAAGGCTGTTGTTGATTTTATAAAAGCCAACATGTAGCACGCCGATAGGGTTTAGATAAATCGCGCCCCCAAGGTGCAGTAGCAGTTTTATGGAAGAATTCGTTTTAACGGATTCTTCCTAATTTTTTGTTAACACATTTACAATAACAGGTTTTTGAATGACATTGCTGGACCGTATTTTAAACCGTATTTCTGACCTGCTCAGATCTGCCGGCGCCCTTTCCCTGACGCTGATGATGCTCATTACCGTGGCTGATGTGACAGGCCGTTTTTTCAAACACCCCATTTTCGGATCTGTGGAACTTGTGGGTTTTTTAGCTGTTGCCGTGGCTGCTGCGGCCATGCCCCACACCTATAAAGCGGGCGGACACGTGGGTGTGGAAATTATCACCCGTCTTTTGCCCCGCAAGACCCGTCTGCTGCTGGATCTATTTACCCGGACCCTGACGTTGATTTTTTTCTCAGTGGCTGCCTGGCAGATGTTTGTTTATGCCAAAGAGATGCAGCGGGCTGGCGAAGTTTCCATGAACCTGGAATTGCCTCTGCATTATATTGTCATTGTCCTGGCCATAAGCCTTGCTTTTTTTTCCAGCACCATCCTTCAGCAGATTGTTGCCACCGTCAACCAATTTAAAAAAGGCACAACCAGATGAGCCCCATTCTTACAGGAATTTTCGGCATTGCCGCCATGATCATCATGTTCATGACCCAGATGCCTGTCGCGTTTGTTATGGCCCTGGTAGGGTTTATCGGCGTTTCATTAATGGCAAGTCCCAATGCGGGGCTTATTCTTTTATCCAGAAGTTTTTATGACACCTTTGCCTCCTATGATCTGACCACCATTCCGCTGTTCATTCTCATGGGGCAGTTGGGATTCAATTCCGGCATATCCAAGCGCCTCTATTCAGCCGGGTATAAATTCTTGGGAAGCATACGCGGGGGCCTTGCCATGGCAACGGTGGCTGCCTGTACGGCATTCGGGGCCGTATGCGGCTCAAGTCCGGCCACGGCCGCCACTATGGCAACGGTGGGATTACCCGAGATGAAGCGGTTCAACTATGACGATGCACTGGCCACAGGCTCTGTGGCCTCGGGCGGCGGCATCGGCATGATCATGCCCCCGTCCGTGGTGCTGATCATCTACGGCATTTTAACGGAGCAGTCCATTGGCCAACTTTTTGTGGCCGGTATATTCCCGGCTCTTCTTGTTACCCTGCTTTTTATCGGTGCTATTTTTATCACCTGTCTTATGGACAAAAACGCCGGGCCTGCCGGGGAAAAATTTTCCTGGGCCGAGCGATTCAAAGGGCTTTTGGGCCTTGGCGAGACCCTGATTATCTTTGCCCTGGTGGTGGGCGGCATTTTCTACGGCCTGTTCACCCCCACGGAGGCTGCGTCTGTAGGCGCTTTCGGTGTTCTAATCATTGCTGTACTCAGACGCCAGCTCACCTGGAAGGGATTCGTAAAATCATTAATGGAAACATTGACCACCTCCTGCATGATTTTAATGCTGATCACAGGGGCGGTTATTTTCGGTAAATTCTTGGCTGTTACCCGGATTCCCTTTGAGATTGCATCCTGGGTGAGCGAACTTAATATGGCGCCGCCCCTGGTTATTGCCGTAATCATTTTTATCTATTTGCTGGGCGGCTGTTTTATGGATGCCCTGGCCTTTGTTACCCTCACGGTGCCTATATTTTTCCCGGTGGTCATGGAACTGGGGTATGACCCCATCTGGTTTGGCATTATCATTGTTATGGTCACGGAGATGGGGGTTATTACACCGCCTGTGGGCATCAATGTCTACGTGGTTTACGGGGTGGCCCAAAACGTGCTGTCCCATAACGTGGCCCTGGAAAAAATCTTTAAAGGCATTATCCCGTTTCTGATTGCCGTGATTGTCGGGATTATCATTCTTATTGCCTTTCCCTGGATCATTTTGTTCCTTCCCGAGTTGATGTACTCCTAAGAAATTGTAAAAAAATGACATATTCAAAAAAAACACCGGGGTGTGATTGAAAGATTTTAATACGCTGCTTGAAGGATCGGCGCAGGCCCATGGTCATCTGTGCCCGGGGCAGGTGATCGGGGTGCGCATGGCCATGCTTGGGTGTCGGCTCATTGGCTTAGATGAACCGTCAACATTGCCCCAGATCAAAAAAATCATTGTATATGTGGAGATGGACCGGTGTGCCACGGACGCCATCTCCTATGTTACAGGCGTAAAGCTTGGCAGACGGTCCTTGAAATTCATTGACAACGGCATCATGGCTGCCACCTTTGTGAACCTTGAAACAGGAAAGGCATTTAGAATCATTTCCACGGAAACAGCCCGGGACCTTGCCCCAAAATTGATGCCCCACATTGAAGATTCAAGACTTGCCCAACTCGAAGCTTATAAAATCATGAATGATTCAGATTTGTTTACGGTTTCCCGGGTAAAAGTAAATGTTCCCGCAGCGGAGATGCCCGGCCCCACACGGTTCAAGGCGGTATGTGCCCGGTGCGGCATTGTGGTCAGGGATAAAAAGGAAGTTTTAAAAAACAACCAGATCCTTTGCCGACCATGTGCTTTTGGATCCTATTATGAACCTGTGGACCCCTCATGAACACAACCAAATAGACTGATCTTTTCTTTTTAATCTCGCACAAAGCCTCAAAGACACAAAGGTTCACAAAGTTGAATAAAAATCTTTGTGTCTTAGTGTCTTTGTGCGAGTTTTTCAACTGAAACGCTTCATATTGAAAATTGCTGGTTCGATTTAAAATCAATCGATATATTACTTTATATATTTTTTGAAAATAGTAATGAAATAAATATTGACACGATATTCTTTAGACATATTTTATTCTCAAACAAACGGGAGGCAGATTGAAACGAGCCAACCGACAAAAAAAAGCAACCAATAAAAAGGAGTATGAACTATGTTTACAAGAATGAATGAAATCGACAGAATGTTTGGGGCCATGGATCTGCTCCGCACCAAAATGGACAGACTCTTCAACGAAATGGGAAGACCTTATCTGCATGGACCGGCATTAACCTTAGGGACCAATTCACCCAGAACCAATCTTATGGAAAACGGTGACAAATTTGAAGTCCGGGCAGAACTCCCCGGCATTTCAAAGGATGACATCAGCATTAAAATCCAGGGCAATTACCTTGAAATCAGCGGAAAAAGAGCAATTGACCCCCCCGAAGGGTACAAGGCCCACAGAAATGAAAGGTCCGCCACCACATTCTCACGCAGCTTTACCCTGCCCGATGAGATTGATGCGGAAAAAGTTGATGCAACGCTTAAAGACGGCATTTTGTATCTGACACTGCCCAAATCAGAGGCCGCCAAACCCAGACAGATCACCATTAACTAAATATCAAATGAACAACAAAAATAAAACCCATGAGGTTACCATGACTGACAGAAAAGATATCACTAAAACCGAAAACAAGGCCATTGAGAAAACCCGTGAACTAAGGACCGCCACCCCGTCAGTGGACATTTATGAAAATGAAAATGAGATCCTGCTTTTTGCGGACATGCCCGGGGTTCACAAGGATGATATCACGGTAAACATTGAAAACGGCAAGCTCGCCATCTCCGGCGTCCGACGGCTTGATCACCAGGGCGTGTCAAACTGGGAGGAATTTGTGGACGTTGAATATGTCAGAAGCTTTTCCATCCCCCAAACCATTAATGTAGAAGATGTGGAAGCCAAGCTCAAAGATGGGGTGCTTACCCTCCATCTGCCCAAATCCGAAGCAGCCAAACCCAGATTGATTGAAATCAAAGCTGCCTAAGACAAGGAAACTATCTTCTTTGTGCCAGTATCAGGATGGCTGCGGCAAAACAAATGAGCCGCAGCCATCCCAGGCCCTCAACCATAAAAACCAAAGGAGATGAGACATGAATATTAAAGACCGACAACCGGACAAACCACAAATTCCCAAGGAGGCAGATAATGGACCAGGCAAAACCCAAAGGTGCCGGCAAAAGCAGTTTTGAACTGATTGACACGCAGATTTTAGAACAGCTGCTGCCAATTCACAAGGGCTCGGTAATTCTGGATCTGGCCTGCGGTAAAGGGCTGTATTCACTGTTTCTATCACAGCTTTCGGGACCGAGCGGCCTGGTATATGCCGTGGATCTCTGGGAAGAGGGGCTTGAAATACTGGAACAAGACGCGCTGAAAAAAGAGGCCGCAAATATTTTAACCATCAAGGCGGATGTCACCAGGGAAATAGACATTGAAGCTCATAGCTTGGATTTGTGCCTGATGGCCACAGTACTGCATGACTTCAAGGAGATGAACGCCGACCAGACAGTTTTAAAACAAGTGCTAAACCTTCTTATACCCGGGGGATGCCTGGCCGTAATTGAATTCAAAAAGATGGATGGACCTCCCGGTCCGCCAGCACATATACGCCTGTCCCAGGAAGAGACGGAAAAACTGGTCACCGGAGTGGGATTTAAAAAAATAAATACTACGGAGATCGGTGACTACAACTATCTGACAACTTTCAAGTCACCGATGTAAAACCTGCTTCATTCTCCAAACAAAAATCAAAAAGGCTTTTCAGAAAATTCTGAAAAACCTTTATTTTTTTATCATCAACCCTTCATATCATCCAAAAACTCTGAGGCTGGGTCAACACTTGTCACAAGAAGTTGATCCCTGGCCCGTGTGCAGGCGACGTAAAGAAGATGTCTCTCAGTGTTGTAAACCTCTTCCAGATCTGAATCATCGGCCACGGATTCAATCCGTTTCTGGAGAGGGATGACTTCATCATCACAGGCCATGACAACAACGACTCTAAACTCAAGCCCTTTGGCCAAGTGCATGGTACTGACTGAGACCTTTCCAAAAGATGTATCAACATTCTCATCAAGAATAATGACTTCAAGCCCGGCGTTTTTAACAGCAGTTTTTGCCCGGGTCAGCTCGGCCTCAGAACGGACAAACACTCCAATTTCATGGGGCTTTATCCCTTCAGCCGTTTTGTCGGTAATCCATTTTCCAACGGCTTGAATTTCATCGTTTTCAGATCCCAGGGCCATGATTATAGGCTTGGGGCCATTGAACACGGATATGGTTCCTTTCCGTTGTTCCGTATTGCCGTCAACATCGGATAATTCAGGTCCGAGCAACCGGTCCGCCTGCATACGGATCTGGTGGGATGTCCGATAATTGACCCTCAAGGTTCTGGATCGGCCCCTGATATCAACCCCAAGGGCTTTCCATGAAAACGGCTGTTGAAAAATTCTCTGGCCTAGGTCACCGGCAAAGAAAATGCTGTTGGGATTTTCAAAAGATATAAAAGCAGACAAAAACCGTAACTGTTGAACGCTGATATCCTGAGCTTCATCCACCACGATGAAATCAAAAGGTTTGCGTTTGCTTTCGGCCAGATGAGATGCAACTTTGCTAAATATCCCGGGTTCCGTAATTTGGTTTGTCGCCTGAAGATGGATGCGGACCTGATCGAAAATGTCCCAGAGAATCGCCCGCTGTCTCTCAGGAAGACGGGTTTTTCTACCAAGCCGCTTTGCATCCCGGTAGTCTTCCCAAGATTGGATTTGCCATGCATCTACCACATCCTCCCATTCGGTAAGAAGAAAATGGGAGGGAAACCGATGGCCTTCTGTTTTTTTTGCCACATCATCCAGCAATTTTCTGATATCGTCGCGGCATATTATCCGGACCCGTCCAAAATTCAGTTCATAGATCCGTTTGCCAATGTCATTCATGGCGTATATTTCAAGACGTTCGCCAATCCGGGGTTCATTGTTGATCAGCCGCCTTAGTTTTGTTCCGAGGGCATTGGCCATGGCCCCTGAAAAAGTGGTCAGAAGAATTCTGGCATCCGGATTTGTCCGGGCAAGAAACACAGCCCTATGAAGCGCCACAATGGTTTTCCCCGTGCCTGCCGAACCGGAGACTCGGACTGGGCCGCCATAATCCTTTTCAACAATCTGCCTTTGGTCGGGATGAAGAAAAACCGTCCATTTTTCCCAGGGAAAATCAAGGGCGCTTGCCAATTCTTCCATATTGCCCATGATGCGAAAACGGCGCTTGGCATCTGGATGGCTGAACGGGTCTGATCCGGCAACAGGTTTTAAAACAGGTTTCGGTTTTGATCCGACGGCAATTTCCAGCAAGGCTTCAGCCGCTTCTTCAGGCAGATGCTCCAGCAGAACAAGGAGGGCTTCTTCACCGACCTGGTGCACATCATTAAGCCATTCGACAGGCACGCCATAGGTCAGAAGCTCTTCATTGGAAATATATTCAAAAGGAAGGAGCTTTTTCGAGGTTCCCTTTTCAGGTTCAAGGTATTGGGGAATTGTTATTTCCTTGACCGTTTCCCGTATTTCAACAATCTGGGCAGCCCCTGTTTTTGGGTGTGTTTCCAGTTTTCGTTTCTGCGCCCATCGGTAAGCATCCTCATGGTGGCCCACATAGCATATCAAAAGGCTTTCCGGGGTCCGGTGAACGATGAGGCGAATATCCAGATTCACCCGCACCGACCAGAAATTCGGGTCTTTGGCATTCTCAAGCCTGTGAAACTGAAATCCCGGATTGGCCGGATTCATCTGAAGATCAAAGGCCGTGGTCTTGACCAGTTTCTGTTCCTGATCGGTCAGCCGGGCCAGGCTGTCCATAAATGTGCCGGATATCCGGAATTCCATGATAACTCCCTTTTAGAAGGATTATACCTTGAACACCTTCATTACCTCATCACCCAGATGGTTGATGACCTTGACGGCGATTCGTCCGGATGCAGGTCTGGCAAAGGGCCGGGATGTGTCGCTGTTCAGGGTGTCCCAGGCTTCCTTGTTGATCTCGGCTTTCAATGTGGTTTTCAGGGATTTGTAAGGGTCGCTTGCTCCGAGAAAATAGGCATGGCGGACAAAAAAGCTTTCCTCGTTGTAATCGGTATCGATGAACCAGCAGGCAATGCCGTCGGCTCCGTCGCTGCGGACTTCCCCGGTGTTGGGGTGAAAGACGTCCACGCCGTTGATCTTTACCTGGATCAGATCCTTATCTGTTTTCATGATATCAATATCCGGTTCCCCGAATATGACAAACAAATTGCCCTTGCCTGTATTCTTGAGGTCGTCGGCCATGTGAAGATCGGCGTTCATCCGGGCTTTGAGAACCGGAATACTGCCAAGGTTCTTGAAATCCGAGGAATGGGCATCATAATTGAACGCGCAGGTGATCAAGGCCTCAAAACCAGCATCTCCGGCTTCCCTGGCAGCAGCCACCAGATCCGGACGGGACACGGTTCCAAATTCCGGGCCGATAAAAATCCCGGCACGTTTTTCCCGGCCTTCCTCTTCACTGCCTTCCCAATACCGTCCCTCGGCACAGATATAATGGCCGGGCCAGGGGGTGATGGAAGAAAAGGTTATTTTGTCCTCCTTGTGGGCCTGCTGAACCCCGGATGTTTTCAGGTTCTCCAGGATCACCCGGGCAAAATCATATTCCCCGCCATAACCGCTTTGGGATTCGGTCACGGTGTCCAGGAGTTCGTCATCCGCCCCCACAGCCAGAACCCGGTGGGGTGAAAGGCTTTCCACGGTAAACGGCCCAGCCACCCGGACCTTTTTTTTGTCTTCATAGGGCTTGTCATACAGGTATTCGGAATCAGCCTTGGCGGCAATGGATGCGTCAATCTCCCTCTGGCGGGCGATGCGGTGTTTCCACCAGTCTGCATGTGCTTGTTTTGCCTCCTCCGGCCAAATTTTATCGGCATCACGGGGGATTTCCCATTCTTCCCAGGTTTTGCCGAGATTTGAGTTCAGGGATTTCCGCAGGGGCTCCAGGATTCTCTGGAATTTATCCCAGATCACATCGATTTCCGTGTTGTTGGCAATGGATTTCAGGGTGATATGGGGAACGCGTTCGTACACAAATCCTTGGCGGATATTGCCGTAAACCGGTTTGCTTGAAGGGGCTGTGCGGGTGATCTCCGCTTCTTTTGCCTGGCCTTCCCGGCTGTCCGCCAGGAGGTAATAGGAATACCGTGCTCCCATGATCCGGGCTCGGGCCAGGGCCAGTGCCACACGGGAGGTATCAATGGTAATCCAGCGACGGCCCCATTGTTCGGCAACATAGGCAGTAGTGCCGGAACCGCAGGTGGGATCGAGAACAAGGTCGCCGGGGTCTGTGGACATGAGGATGCAGCGCTCAATAACACCAGGTGCGGTTTGGACTACATATGTAAGTTCACGACCAATCTGGACGCTGTCCCAACGATCATCAATGGGTAGAACAGAAAAATCATTAACAAATCTTTTATACCAAACAGTGCTTCCTTGATTGACGATTCTGTTGGCATGGTTAAGACGAACTCCTCCAACTGATGGGTCAGTTTTCCAGTGTTTACCGTGTCTTAATGAATAATCAATTCCATTAAAAAAGAAATGCTTTTTCTCACTGGGAACGCCATCGGATAGAAGAGTGGTTAGGCGACAACGCTCTCCTTCTGGTAAAGGTTCTTCTCCTCGAATGCTTTTAGCAGTGATTCGTTTAAGCTCGCTTAGTTGTGTTGCAACATAGTCATATCGATCAAGAGCTGCGGTACCTTGCAATCTATTTTTATACAATTGTCTATATTTAGCCAAAGTTTTAGCTTTTGAATACCAGACAATATAGTCCACTGTTCCAGGGAGCATATTTCCAGAAAGGCTACCTGTCTTTTGAAAATTGATCAGGCATACAAAATTTTCATCCCCAAACACCTCATCCATCACAGTCCGGACTCGATGCACATTCTCATCCCCGATCTGCACAAAGATCGACCCGGAATCCGTCAACAAGTCCCGGGCCACGGTCAGCCGATCCCGCAGATAGGTCAGATAGGAATGAATCCCGTCCCGCCATGTGTCCCGGAAGGCCTTGACCTGTTCGGGCTCGCGGGTGATGTGGTCGGTGTTGCCGTCTTTCACATCCCGGCTGGTGGTGGACCACTGGAAATTGGAATTGAACTTGATGCCGTAAGGCGGGTCAAAATAGATACACTGGACTTTCCCCCGCAGCCCCTCCCGTTCGGCCAGGGAAGCCATGACCTGAAGGCTGTCCCCAAGGATCATGCGGTTGGTCCAGTTGGCATCGTGCTGGTAAAACTCGGTTTTTGCCCCTTCATCGGGCAGACCGTTGAAATCGGCAAACAGATCGAGCTGCTCCATCTGCCCTTTTTTTTCTTTTTCCCGAGTCTGTTTCAAGAGATCGTCAATCAGAACCTTGGGATGAACCTTTTCCTGAATATACAAAGGCGGCGCATGAACCACCAGGTCGGACCAGTCCTGCTCATCTTTTCCCCGCCATACAAGCTGGGGGTCCAGATCCCGGTTCCGCCGTTCATAGGCAATACGGACCGGGTTCAGTTCATCTTTGCGCATGACCGACTGGAATTCAGCGGTGGGAATGTTTTTCCGGGTTGCGTCATCGTGCTTGATGGATTCTACGGTCAGCGGGGTTTGTTTTTTTGCCATTTTTTCACTCTTCGGGATAATCATTCAATTCTTTTTGTATAAATACTTTTCACTATTACAAGGTATTCACTGATTCCGGCAAGGATCAAATGTAATAATCCGCTCAATGTCGCTGATCACCGTTGCTGTGAACGACTTGTTTGATCATCCGGTCAAATTCATCTTCTACCTTTTTCCCAAATTCGGCCTGCATCGCAAAAATATCGGTAAATTCGGCAAAGGCCCATCTGCCATATTGCTTATGGTTGTTTATTCCGGGTATCCAATAATTTTCCATGGCGGATTTTTTCTCTTTGGCATCTTCTCGTCTATAACCCTTAATCTCAACAATCAGGTTCAGAGGGTCATCCTGTCCATCATCCACATGGACAATAAAATCCGGTAAGTATGTCCGTATTTCAGACCCATAGCGGTAGGGGACTTCCAGACCGAGGCTGTGGTTTTTGACATAGGCACGTACTCTGGGATGGGCTTCGGCCACCCGGCAGAATTCTGCTTCCCAATCGCTGTCAAGGACCACATAATTGATATGGCACCGTCTGGAATCGGTCTGCCACCTGTCCTTTTTTGATGTAAAAAAATTTACGTGGATGGTTGAACCGGTTGGGTTATAGGAGTCAAGAACAGCTTTAATGGGCATTTCTCCAAACAAGGACCGGGTGATGCCGTCGGTAATCCGGCTGCACGCCATGTCTGCCAGCGTCTGATACATGAGCTGGGCCGGGTATGTGCCACCTTTACAGACCAGATACTCGTCCAGCCATTGTTTGGCAATGCGTTTGAGTTGGCCGAACAGATGCAGCTTGGGCTCTTCACCAGGGTCACGCCATTTTGTATTGATCAGACGATGCGTTAAATGAAACAGCAGCGTGGATTTTCTCAAGTCTTTTGTATGGATAAGGCTTAAATCAACATCCTTGCCAATGATCCCCTGGTTTTTGGTTATGGATGGACCTACCAGATCAGGGGTCAGTTCCATTACAGAATCTTCATTAAAACTTGCTGTCAGACGTTCTTCAGGCAGCTCCACCCTGTATCCTGCTACACGGGGAAAACGGATTTCAAGTTCATCTCGTTCAGGTCGGACAGCCTTGACATGGACCGTTTCCCGAGGAGGTTTGGGTTTGACAACCACAGGCTTGGCCGTAAAATCAAATGGGATTCCGAGAACATCGGCATATTCAGCATCAAACAAACCCTCATGATTCAACTCATAAGACTGGCGGCGAAGAGCCCGGCCAATAACCTGCTCGCACAGAAGCTGGGTTCCAAAGGCCCGTATGCCCAGGACATGGGTGACCGTATTGGCATCCCAGCCTTCAGTGAGCATCGAAACCGATACCACACACCGGATGGATTCACCCAGGCGGCCCACCTTTCCCACCGTGTTCATGACTTCGCGCAAAAGGTCATTGTCTGAAATATTTTCTCCCTGCCTGATGTCTCCAGTTCTTTCGACGATTTCGCGTCTGAATCGATCAATTTCATCAGACGCCATTTTGCGGAAATTGTCATCAAGGGATTCACCTGATTCAAGCTGTTCGCTGTCTATCAGCAGGGTATGGGGCCGGGGCATGGGGTTGCCGTGCTCATCAAAATTCCTGAACAGTTCAAGTCTGCCGTTTTCAAGGGAAGATGACCCGTCCTCATGCTCGCGGTTAAACCCGGAGATATAGTCATACACCAGCTTGGATGTTGAGGTATTGTTGCACACAACGATAAAGCACGGAGGTGTCTTAATGCCTTCTTCATTCCAGATATCAAATGTCTTTTTGTAATGCCCGTAAAGCGCTTCAAGGGCTGTCTGTAATTCCACGGGAAGACTTAAAGGGTCAAGGTTTTTTGCTTTACCCCTTCCCTTTTTCGGCATTCGCAATCGGATATGTTCCCACAGATTTCTGAACATGGGCATGTCTGCACCGGGGATATTATCTGCTACCGGCACACGGGGAAGTTTGACGATCCCGCATTCAATGGCATCCATCAGGGAAAAATCGCTCATGGTCCAGGGGAAAAGAGTTCCTTCCACGTAACCGGAACCGCTCAGAAAAAAAGGCGTGGCTGAAAGATCCATGACGCGGGTAATTCCGATTTTGCGATTGACTGCTTCAAGCCCTGAAATCCAGAGACGAGCCGCTTCATTATTTCTCTTGGCTTCTTCCTTTTCATCCCCTTTCAGTTCATGATCCAACGAGGTTCCGGGTTTTTCCCGGTAGCAATGGTGCGCTTCATCATTAAATACCATGATGTTCTTGAACCCCATCAGGTCCGGCATGACCCGCTGAATCATCTGGCCTTCTGTTTCAAGAGTCTCCAGTGCTTCACCTCTTCCCTGGAGCAACGCGCGTCCGCCTTTTGATATGGGAATCCGTTCCCGTTGTTTGAAGGCATGATAATTGGTGATGACAATTTTTGCCCGTTCCAGATCCGAAAGCATATCGGCAGGCACCAGTTCACGACTTTTGTAATAGCTGTAAGGATCATTGGGCTGAAGTACCTGAAGCCGGTCGCGGATGGTCAACCCCGGAGTAACCACCAGAAACCCGCGGGTGAATTTTTTGCTGGAGGGCCTGCGTACTGCGTTGATGGTCTGCCAGGCTATGAGCATTGCCATGACGGTTGTTTTTCCGGCTCCGGTGGCCAGTTTCAGGGCAAGTCGCATAAGTTCGGGATTGGCATCATGGTTGGCGTTTTCAAGATGTTTCAGAAATCCCCGTCCTGAACTTGTCTGGGGCGCAACTTCAGAAAGCCAGATAGCGGTCTCAACCGCTTCCACCTGACAGAAAAACGGGCGGATACTGCTGAAGCGATGATGGCGCCAATGCTGAAGAAGACGGGCGGTTTCAGGTGTGACTTTCCAGTCAGTGGGGTTTTTAAAGGTTCGCCATTGATCCACATCTCGACGGATACTGTTAATGATGGAAGTGGGATCATATTGCTGTTGCTGGGTTGAAATCCCTACACCATCAAATTGAAACTCAAATTGCTGCTGGGCTGATTTGCTTTTCCTCGGCTTTGGAATTGGAGTGATGAATTTGGCAATCCGGCGGCGTTCAATAATTTTTTGCGTCGGCTGTCCCAGATCATCCAGCTCCCAATGCCTTAACGGATAATCGTATGGGGTATTAAGAACCGGTTTTTCAAAAAACTGATTATCCATATTCAAACCTGTATGATTAGTCTAACTACATTTATTAAATATTGTTTGCCATAAAGTTTTCAATAAAGCCGGGAACCATCCTATCTCCAACTATTTAAAATTCAAACAAACAATAAATTCTGACAACATATATTTCAGGGTAGAGTAGAGTACTGATTCGGCCGGTTTCTTCAGCCCTTTTTATATTCGAGACGCCTTGCCGCACGCGGCTACTACGTGTTCCAAAGGCCTTGCATCCTCAGTGCTCCCTCATCAAACCGTGCATACGGTTTTCCCGTACACGGCTTT
>Ga0209467_1000425_pt1 | contig 61033 bp, 60 predicted proteins | sample Higcelwee11metaG_FD_187175 | JGI IMG/M metagenome (GOLD analysis project Ga0209467, IMG submission 187175) | Freshwater pond sediment microbial communities from the University of Edinburgh, under environmental carbon perturbations - High... | ecosystem: Environmental > Aquatic > Freshwater >... | reverse complement strand
TTCAAAAATCTCGACAATCTCATAGGGAAAATCATCAACCCACTTGAATGATCCCCTTTTCTGATCCCAGAGCCAGTAGTGCGATTTCGCCACCGCGATGTCAACAGCGATTCCGTACGAGTGCGGACTCAGCCTTCCCGTATCCTCGATGACGCGCCAGTTGAAGCCCGCCGGTTTTCGCGCGTAGGCACGAAGCTTCGCGGGCAGCTTTTCGAGCCTTTCGGAGACACGCTGCAGTTTATCCGAGACCCCGTTGATCCTGGTCACCTGCAGCTTTGTGCCGTCATACTTCGGCATCCAGCTGACAGTGACAAGGTTTTTCTGCACAACCTGTTTTGTCGAACCGTACATCTTCTGAAAAAACGGCTGATAGCGGATCCGCCCCGGATCGTGATTTTCAGCAGGCGCCTCAGGTCTTCCCTTCGGGTAGCTCTGCGTCATCTGGTCAAAGAGCGTCGGTGAATCGAGCATCGTTTCAAATTCAACTGCGCGTGGAAGATAATCCATAACTGTTCCGTCATACATCTCAATCGATGAAGGAGTCACCTTGCGAATCATATCGGGGTAGGCCCGCTGCAGCTGCGAAAGTTCGGCGGGGATTTCCGCATTAATCGGCGCAGCAGCTGCATCTCTTCCGCCGGCACTGCATGAGAGGGGCGCGAGAAGGGTAATCGACAGCAGCACTTTTGCAAAAAAAAGTTCAAAAAGAATATATCGCGGCGCGCTGTTATGCGAATGGGCTGCTTCCTGCGGTGCTCTCGGGGGGATCACTGATGAACTCCTGACTGGTCATAAAATATGCGACACACACCAGTTGCTTTTATCATCACTATTCGTCAAACACGAATCGATTTGGCGGCAAACTATGATGCGGCAAGGAAATACTGGTCATCATGGAAATGTGCAAAACCGTCAGCCGGGGCGTTATTTCTCTGTTATCCCCCTTTTTATACCCTTTATAAAAAAAATATTGATAAAAAGGGGCGTTCTGCCACCCTGCGGCAATCCTCTGTTCGGTTTACTATGGGTTCCGCACGATTTATTTCGCGTTCGTGGCGGGCGAAAAAATGCGGGGGGATCACATCCGCAAATCCGGCAGTATCCCAATCTCAGAACCCGGAGCGGCCTTTACTTACTACTGGAGCAGGCAAATGGACCAGTCACTTTTTCAAATAATCATCGCAGCTGCGAGCGTCACCTCTCTGGGGCTGCTCTTCGGCATTATTCTTTCTGTCGCAAAAAAGAAACTTCACGTTGAAAAGGATCCGCGAATCGATCAGGTTATCGCGGCACTTCCCGGTGCAAATTGCGGTGCGTGCGGCTTTGCCGGGTGCGGGGGATACGCCGATAAAATCGTGACTGCGGGCGCGGATGTTGATCTTTGCCCTGTCGGCGGCGCGGATTGCGCCGCGAAAATCGCTGCCATAATGGGTGTCGAGTTGGGGACCTTTATCAAGCTTCTGGCCAGGGTGCACTGTCAGGGCGGTCTTTTTAATACAGTCAATAAATTTGAATATCAAGGGCCTCTCTCCTGTGCGGCGGCTCAACAGGTGGGGGGCGGTTTCCGCGTCTGTTCGTACGGCTGCCTCGGGCTGGGGGACTGTGTCAGGGCCTGTCCGTTTGATGCGATTACGATGGGTGACGACCGGCTTCCCAAAATTAACATAGAGAAGTGCACCGGCTGCGGCAAGTGCGGTGAAGCCTGTCCCCGTATGCTGATAAGCCTTACTGCGGCCATGCAGGAAGTTTACGTCAAGTGCAGCAACAAGGAGAAGGGCGCAATCATGAAAGAGGGATGCGCTGTCGGCTGTATCGGATGCAAGATCTGCGTGAACAAGGCGTGCAAGCTCGTTTTTGCCGATAATCCCCAGATTGAATCTGCGATCAGTGTCGACAATTTTCTCGCACGTGTCGACGGAAATCTCTGCATAAATTGCGGCAAGTGCGCCGAATTGTGTCCGCAGAGTGTTATAACGCATCCATCGCCCGCCCCAGCACAATCGAAGAGCTGACGCCGCATGAATAAGTGCGAAAAAAATCAGAGTATGCGCCGGGCGGCAGCGTTTCTGATCGCTATCGGTCCGTCGGCAGCCGCTGATGTTATGCGCAACTTCGACGAGGATACCGTTGTACGACTGACCTCTGAGATGGCAAGAATCGAGTCGTTATCAGCCTCAGAAAAAGAGGAGATTATCGGTGATTTCATGGTCGAGATCAACCGGATAAAAAATACAAGCTACGGCGGAGAAGCCTTTGCAAAAAAAATCCTTGTTGAATCACTCGGTTCAGAGCGGGCGGGCGAAATTTTTTCAAAAGCGCAGCAGCTTTCGCCCCGTGAGCAGTTTTCGTTTCTAAAAGAGATTCCGCCTGAAACGATCCGGCAGCTTCTCGATGGTGAGCAGCAGCAGACAGTAGCTGTCGTCCTCGCTTATATCGCCCCGGAGAAGGCGGCTCCGGTGCTGAAACTTATCGGAAGCGACGCTCCTGAAGTCGCACTGCGCATTGCGCGTATGAGCAAGGTTGCGCCTGAAGCGGTCTACCGTATATCTCAGGCCTTAAAGAAAAAATACGAGAAAATGCAAAGCGTGGATTTCGGCGATTCACCCGGCGGAATCGATGCTCTTTCGGATATTCTCAACCATCTTGACGGCGGTACAGAACAGAATATTCTTGATCACCTCGAAAAATCGGTTCCTGATGAAGCCCGCAGAATCCAGGAAAAGATTTACATGTTTGAGAATGTCACCGGCCTTTCGAATGCTGAAATACGAATCCTGATCGATGAGCTTAACGATGATACCATGATAGCGCTCGCTCTCAAGGGTGCCGGCGATGAGATCAGATTCCGCTTTTTGCGAAATATGTCCAACAACAGAGCAACAGATATAATTAACGAAATGGAGGATATGGGGGCGGTGCGCATGTCAGAGATTCTTGACGCAAGGCGCCGTATCACTTCGGTAATGCGTATGCTCAACGATGAGGGTAGAATTTTCCTGAGGAAAGACCGGGATACGCTCGTCGAGTAAATTGATTCACTGCTTATCCTCCTCAACGATACCATCCCCCTCTTCAGGAATCAATTGCGCAAGTGTTCGTTGCGCGAGGATGCCTATCGCTGATTCGCTGAGAGCGAGTCTCTTGAGAGTTACAATATCCGCGTTTTCAGCCTCACCCGTTTCCGCAGTGAGTTCTCTTATTCTGTCAAGCGTCAACGCATCGGATACCATTTCCCTGTCATCGCTGTAACCGCGGTTGATCCACTTTCCCTTCGCAAGGCTTCCACTCTCCCGGTAAACATCGACCTGCAGCCAGTTTTCCCTTTCGCTTGTAACGATCGCGATACATCCCGCGAGCGCGTGAGAAGCGGCAGCACCCTCATCGGCTCTGTTGTGGAGAGGAACCCCTTCGTCAACAATAACAACCGCCCGAAGTGCGAAAAAACGCATCTCCCTGAAACCCTTGCGGCCGTCCGAGAGTTTAATATGTGCCATACGCAAGGGTGCTGAATTTTCCACTTTGAACGGGTGGGCAAGCTCTTCAAGAAGGGTAACACTCTCACCTTTCTGCAGTGTTGAGATGCGTCTTTCCATCAAAATGTCACCGTATATGAGAATCGTACTGCGGGCGATACGCACTGCCTGAACTGCAGGGGGGGAAGATATCTCATTTGCCTGCGCGCGGTCTGTCGGCAAAAAATCCGGACATCCCGAAAAAATTAAAATCAACAAAAAAGGGGCAATTATACCGCAAAATATTTTCAAACTATTCATTGTTGCGAAAACGTACTCATCAATGAGATTCGGTCAATATAAAATTTACCTGATTGGTGTATATCCGGATCTCGGCATTTACTGCTATTTTTAAAGCGGGATGATTGAGCGGGAACAGAGTATCCCGTCGTCGGCCGGTTCGAAATGGTTCATCAAATGAAATTGATTGAGCTTAATTTTATTTTGAATAATATTTGACAACAGATTGGTGAATTTGTAAGTAAAATTGAAACAAAAACTCTTTGGGATTGCAAAAAATATAGTAGTTATCCTTGATGAATAACAATGCGGGTATTGTGTATACCAATCAGATAATCATTTTCAGGAAATAAATCGTTTTTTATACTGAGAGGGGCAAAATATCATAAAACCAATTTCATTTCTTTACTTTTTCTTGAATTGACTCTGAACGGCCCTATATATTGGTATAACATTTTCTCGGGGGGGTTTCAATGAAATGGTTTAATAACCTCAAAGTAGCACAGAAGGTGCTGCTCGCGTGTATGGTATTCATTTTAATTATAGTCGGCATATCGGTACAGGGAATTACCCGTGCGATATCAGACGTTCAGCGGTTTCAGAAATTCTATGATACCGAGTATGAAGCAGTTGCCCAGCTCAACCGCATGATGAACAGTATCCTGCAGATACGGGTAAACATGCAGGAGGTATATCTCGGAGCCCTCACCGATGATCAGAAAAAGATTGATGAGGGGCGTGACAACAATAAATTGCTGACGGATGCATACTTCAAAGAGTGGGAGGCTTATAAAAAGACTCTGTATTCGGACGAGGGAAAAAAACTGGCCGCGGAGTGGGAAGAGATACGCAAAGTGCCAGCTGCTGACCGTGTCCGCTTTGACGAGATGGTCGATGCGAGAAATACGGTCGAGGCGTACAGCAGCCTGCAGAAGTGGACTGTCGGCTACCTCAAGTTACGCGATAAGACTGATGAAATGATTGTGATGAAAGATACGGTTGCGAAACAGGATTTGCAGGACACAATTGAAGAATCAAAGACGGTGCAGATTTTCAGTTATGCGGTGCTTGCCGTCTCCATATTTGTGGGAATCATAATCACCATTCTTCTCTCCTCTTCCGTATCAAAGCCGGTCAACAAGGGGCTCGCCTTCGCCAATCGCATTGCCGAGGGTGATTTTACCGACCGTATCGATTTGGATCAGAATGACGAACTGGGACTTCTGGGCAAGGCACTCAACAAGGCGGCCGATGATCTCGAGAAGACCATATCTGAGATTATCGTCGGCATGCAGAATCTCACCCAGGCGGTACAGGAGATATCTTCGGGAAACGAAAATCTCTCACAGCGCACATCAGAACAGGCATCTTCTCTTGAGGAGATCGCATCGACGATCGAACAGAGCAGCGCGACAATAAACCAGAATGCAGATAACTCCCGTGAGGCAAATAAGCTCTCACAGAATACCTCTGTCATCGCCCGCGAAGGCGGAAATGTAATGACGGACGCGGTCTCCGCGATTAATGAGATAAATGTCTCAAGTAAAAAGATTGCCGAGATCATCACGGTCATCAATGATATCTCCTTTCAGACCAATCTGCTGGCGCTCAACGCGGCTGTCGAAGCGGCTCGTGCGGGCGAACAGGGAAGGGGATTTGCCGTTGTCGCCGGCGAAGTGCGCAATCTGGCGCAGCGTTCAGGCAATGCGGCAAAGGAGATTGCGGGACTGATTAAGGATTCGCTGACCAAAGTCGATCGGGGAACAGAGCTTGCGAATAAATCCGGTGAGTCTCTGAAAGAAATCATCGCTTCGATTGAAAGTGTGACGCGCTTTGTATCGGAGATCGCCGCTTCATCAGATGAACAGAAGCAGGGCACAGCGCAGATTAACACCGCGGTGGCTGAGCTCGATTCGATGACACAGCAGAACGCGAGCCTTGTAGAGGAGACCGCGTCAGCCTCAGAGGAAATGGCGAATCAGGCGCAGGAGCTGCTCGCATTGATGGAAAAATTCAAGATCCGTCAGAATTTGTATAATGATCTTTATCAGAAGAAACATACAGAGGTGCATCTGCGATCGTCACACGCTTCGACAGGAAATAGCGCGGTGAAGAAAAGTACCAGTACCGTGCGCCCGCAGCCTTCGCGCCAGATTCCGCAGTCGCAGGTAGCGGTCGCACAAAAATCAGCCTCCTCAGTACAATCGAAGGATAAGAGTATCGAAGATATTCTCACAAATGAAGGTTTTGAGGAATTTTGATCTGTGAAGTGTGTTTCATTAATGGGGACTTCGGCGAATATACGTTAGAAGTCCCCTCGTTTGATGTGATGAAGTCAGGGAGGATGTTTACTCATGTCTGATGATGCGGCAATTCTGGAAGTTTTTCAGCAGGAAGCAAGAGAGATACTGGAAAATATTGAGGCGGACATTGTTCTGCTTGAAGAGGCGTATTCCCCGGATACGATAAACTCTCTTTTCAGAGGATTTCATACTCTGAAGGGAAGCTCAGGTATTGCGGGCCTGCCGGAGGTCTCTTCATTTACTCATCACATTGAAACTCTTCTTGATTCAATTCGCTCAAGCGAGCTTGAGCTTAGTGCGGAGATCGTCGACTGTATTCTCGGAAGTGTGGATCTGGTCAGATTAATGATTTTTTCTCCCGGTGAAATTGATGATCCAGTCGCCGCTACGCAGAGAATTGTGGAACGGCTCAGCGGTCACGGAGTTCCCGCCGCAAAAGCCACACTTCAGAAGAGTGAGAGCGCTGCGAAGGATCACTATTTCAGAATCCGTGCCTCTTTCCGCCCGGACATATTCGAGTTCGGAATAGATCCCCTTATGTTGATCGAAGAACTCGTTACGATCGGTGATCTTATTGAGTTCCGGGTCATTAAAAACATCCCCCCGCTTGAAGAGATTGATCCCGAACGCTGCTATCTTTCATGGTTTATCATCGTGCACACAAATTACCCCGCTTCAAAACTTGATGAAATATTTCTTTTTGTCCGTGATGACAATCCGATCGAAATAATGGATATCAGCGAAGAGTATCGAGAGGATATTTCTCAAGACCTCAATTCGGATGTCAAGATCGGCAACATTCTTGTCAAGAAGGGGTTTCTCTCAGAAGATGAGCTTGCGCTTGCACTCGAAGATAAACGAGAAAACGAGAAGGTTGGGGCGCTTCTTGTCAGAAAAAAACTTGTTACAGAGAAGGATATTCAAAAGGCGCTCGGAATGCAGGAGGAGGTTCGAAAGAAGATTGAATCGACGACCATCCGCATCGAGACAGGTAAACTGAATAACCTCATGAATCTTCTGGGTGAGATTGTAATCGGTCAGTCGTCAATTGCGCGTTTTGCGGATGAACTTGATGAGGACCGGGGATACGCCCTTAAGAATGCGCTGCATACTCTGAACCGGTCGACCCGCCAGTTTCAGGAGCAGATAATGGCGATGCGTATGGTGACCATAGGCCCGACCTTCAGCCAGTTTAAACGTTTCGTCAGGGATATGGCTCGACAGATAGACAAGGATATTATTCTTGAAGTAAGGGGCAAGGAGACCGAGCTTGATAAGACTGTAATAGAAGAGATTACAGATCCTCTTAAACATATGATCCGTAATTCAATTGATCATGGAATAGAATCAAGAGAGGATCGATTGAAGAAGGGGAAATCCGCGCAGGGTATCGTTCAGTTGAATGCCTATCATCAGGAGGGCAGCGTATTTATCGAGGTCACTGATGACGGCCGCGGCCTTGATACGCAAAAGCTCTACGCGAAGGGCATCGAAAAGGGTATATTGGTAAAAGAGCGTGAATATACCGACGATGAGCTCTACAACCTGATTTTTTACCCGGGTTTTTCGACAAAAGAGCAGGTCGGCGACCTTTCCGGGCGGGGCGTGGGGATGGATGTAGTTAAAAGTAATATTGACTCGCTGCGCGGTTCAGTGCAAATTATAAATGAAAAAGATCGCAGCCTTACTTTTAGAATCAAGCTTCCCCTTACACTGGCCATCATTGACGGAATGATGATCAGAATCGGAAAGAGTATTTATATCATACCGCTTCTCTCTATACTCGAATCGCTTCGTCCTCGGCCCGAAGAGGTCAAGACAGTGAAAGGTCAGGGCGAGGTTGTCCTGGTTCGCGGTGAATATATTACGCTGGTCCGGCTGTATGATTATTTTACTGTGGCTCCCCAGCACACTAATCCATGCGAGGCTCTTGTGGTAATTGTCGAATCCAGCGGAGAAAAACTTGCACTGATGATTGACGATTTGATCGGACAGCAGCAGATTGTTATCAAGAGTCTTGACCGCTTCATAACGAACAAGCGTTCCGTATCCGGGGCGGCCATACTGGGTGATGGAAATGTTGCCCTGATAATTGATATTCACGGTCTGTTGTCAGAGATCAGCGTGGTGAGGAGGTAGCATGAGCGTTGTGACAGTCGCCGGGGAGACTTCGGTAAAAAATGTCGGTTCACTTCGCGAGCGGATTCTTAATGAGCTAAAAACATCTGATGAGATCGTGCTTGATTTTGTCGATGTGCACCATGTAGATCTTGCTGTAGCGCAGCTTATCCTTGCAGCTATGAAAAGTGCCAAGGCTCAGAAAAAAGTTGTACGGGTACACAATACCAATGAGCTGCTTAAGCGACAGTTTGTACTGACGGGGATTATGAAGTAATCGAAATTTTTGTGTATCGCAGTTCACTAGCGGGCGGCAGAAGCTAAATTGCATTAGTTTGAATACAGAAAACTGATCAATGCAGCCGCCTTTAGGATTGACCATATCGTATCCAAAGAAGTCAAGGAGAATGAAATGAAAAACATACTGGTCATAGACGATTCGCCGACCATCAGAACAAGTGTCCAGTTTGCCTTAAAATCACTGGGGCATAATATTCATCAGGCTGAGAATGGACAAAAAGGGCTTGAGTTGGCAGATATACTTATAGGGAAAAAAGAGGAACTCGCGATCTGTGTGGTTGATGTGAATATGCCGGAAATGGATGGAATCTCCTTTGTAAAAGAGTTTCGTAAACGGGATAAATTCACTCCCGTTCTGGTTCTGACAACAGAATCAGAAGACGCCAAAATGAAAGAAGGGAAAGAGGCCGGGGCCTCGGGGTGGATGGTTAAACCGTTTAAACCAAATGATCTTATATCTGTTGTTCAGAAACTCATACGATAGGCAAAGGAGTCTTTTATGACTGAGATAAACAAATATGATCGTTTAAAAAGCGGTCTCGCGTCAGTTGATGCCGGCGCGGATGAGAATCAGTTTGTCACTTTTCTGATCAATCAGGAGTCTTATGGTGTTGAGGTCCTCAAGGTAAAAGAGATTCTTGGAATGACTGATATCACACCGGTTCCAAATTCTCTTGTTTTCATGAAAGGGGTAATTAATCTGCGCGGTGAAGTTGTGCCTGTCGTTGATATGCGGCTTAAATTTGAAATGCAGGAAAAAGAATACGACGCATTTACCGTTATCATCATCGTCGAGGTTAAGAAACGGCTGATCGGCATGATCGTTGATGCGGTCTCTGATGTTGCAAGTATTCCGATCAGTTCAATACAACATACGCCGCATTTTACCAGTAAGATAGAAACCGATTTTATCAGCGGAATCGGACAGCTTAATGAGCAGTTGATAATCATTCTCGACGTTGACCGTATTTTGACAACAGATGAGTTTAACAGGATTGACAGTGATGAGTGATGGCAAGAGAAATTTACAATGAGCAGTTTCAGAAGATACAACACACCGTCTATCCGGGAGAATACGCTTATTCCGCCGAGGGACTGATTCACACGGTAACAGGCGATTGTTGCCTTCTGTGTTTGCATGATCCGGTTACGCACAGTGCCGGTTTGTGTTCATTTTTGCTTCCGGTAACAGGAAGCAAAAATGATGACAGCGATCTTATTCGTCAGTCGGTCGCATTCATTGAGCTTGTTATGGCTGATTTTGTGAAAGCTGGCGCACATCGATCTCGTTTGACAGCGAAGATTTTCGGACTTGGAGCGATATCAATTTCGTCTGATGTTGCGGCGGCGAACAGTGCCTTCATTGAACGGTATCTCGCAAATGAGCACATCAGACTGCTGACTTCGAGCACAGGGTCCGGCACTTTTCGTGAACTATTCCTGATACCCGAAACAGGTTGTGCATATCTCCGTCACTTTGACAAAACAGACGAATTGTCACACTGGAGTCAGGTCGAGGGTGAATATATCAGGAGTATCCATTCATCATTCACCACCCGGTTTGTACTTTTTTCACAAGGCTATTCGCTCCCATGATTATGCTCCGGAAGATGAGCGATGATGAATTTGAATTTTTCCGTGAGATAATTTATAATGAAACGGGGATCAAGCTAAGTGAGCATAAGCGCGCACTTTTGGAATCGCGCGTAATCAGACGAATGCGCATCCTAAAAGTGGATGATTATTCACTTTACAGAAAGTTTTTAAGCGCAAATTACTCCAGTGAGCTTACCGAATTCATCAACGTTGTGACAACAAACAAAACCGAGTTTTTCAGAGAGAAGCAACACTTTTCATTCATGCTCACTCATGCGCTGCCTCAATTGCAAGATGAGGAGGAGGTTCGTATCTGGAGTGCCGGCTGTTCGACCGGCGAAGAGGCATACTCAATTGCTATTACCGCATGCGAATTTTTTGGATCAAGAGCCGGCACTACTGTTAAAATTCTTGCGACAGATATTGACACTCAGGTCCTGCATAAAGGTCAGACTGGTCTTTACTCCCCGGATGTTGTTAAGATCATCGCACCGCATATCCGGGAAAAGTATTTTGTTAAGACAGAGAGCGGATATCAGACATCTGATGCACTCAAATCCATGATATCTTTCCGCCGCTTGAATCTCATGGATAACTATCCGATGAAAAAGAAATTCAAAATTATCTTTTGTAGAAATGTTGTCATTTACTTTGATAAAGATACGCAGAGAGAATTGTTTAAAAAAATATATGATTTTCTCGATGATGATGGTTACCTTTTTATCGGGCATTCTGAGAACCTTTCGGGGGTAAACAGTGATTTCAAAAATCTCGGTCATACGATTTATTCGAAAATAATAAACAGAACTCAATGATAAGAATTCCCGGTTACTACCATGCCGTGTCAGTGCAGTAATTTGTTATATGAATAGCAGGTAGGTTCCTCAAAATGATTCCCGGCGTTTTCACCGTCCCTTGGTCATCACGGAAATGCATCCGTTTATATGTTGTATAAAAAGATACGCATTGTTTCTCATTAGTTAGAATTTAAACGACATTTTATAGCTATTAAATAATATGATTAAAAAAATAGATCGCGCAACGGGACGCAATGTTGTGATAATATTTGCCGGTGAGCTTTATGTCTCGATGAGCAATGAGCTCGTAATGACAACAGTGGGTGGTTGTGTTTCAATTTGTATTTTAGGGAGAAATTGCGGGGGCATGAATCATTATCTTCTGCCTCAACCTAACAAAGATGTAGGCGACAAACAAAAGAAAATGAGTATACTTTACGGCGTCAATGCGATTACCGCCCTTATTACGGCGTTGGAACGTGAAGGATGTACCCGCAAAGAAATGAGAGCTACAATTGTAGGCGGGTCGGATTCTTTTACTAAACGCGAGTCTCCAAATGTACTGTTGGCTCGCCTCATGCTCGAGGCTGAGGATGTTCGTATTGATGCTGTTGATGTCGGTGGTAATTCAACTCGCAGAATAATTCTTGATCCGCTTAGCGGAATAGTGACTGTTCACAAACGAAAGGGGATAATTCACGATGGCAAAGATACGGGTCCTTACCGTTGACGATTCAGCGCTGATTCGAAAACTTATTTCAGAGGGACTTGGAACCACTGCCGATATTGAAGTGGTTGCCACTGCTCCTGACCCGTTCGTTGCCGCTGAAAAAATTAAAACACTTCAGCCGGATGTTCTTACCCTTGATATTGAGATGCCCCGTATGGACGGCATAACCTTTCTCTCTAAGCTCATGAAAATCCGCCCGATGCCCGTAATAATGGTCAGTTCTCTCACCGATCGGGGAGCACGGAAGACACTTGAGGCGATTGAAGCCGGAGCAACGGATTTTATCCTCAAGCCGGATCCCTCGGGCGGAGATAACAGCATCCGTGATTTTACGGAAACTCTAGCTGATAAAATCCGTTCAGCGCATATTTCAAAGGCTGCACATACCCTGCGAAAGCTTACGCCATTTGTTTGCGATGTGTGCAACAGCGGCACCGGCGAGCCCTCAACTTCGGTTATCGCTCTTGGCGCTTCGACGGGAGGAACTGAGGTCATAACCTGCATATTGCGATCCTTGCCGCAGAATATCCCGGGTATTCTGATTACGCAGCATATGCCGCCGAAGTTCACAAAGGCATTTGCCGATCGTATCAATACTTTGTCACAACTGACGGTTAAAGAGGCGCAGAACAATGATCGTGTTCAAAACGGTTTTGCGTATATTGCACCGGGGGGATTGCAGATGGAACTTGTCAGTGAAGGGGATTCGTTCCGTATTGATGTGAACGATGGACCGGCAAGAAATCGCCACAAACCTTCTGTTGATGTGCTCTTCGAGAGTGTCGCAAAAAGTGCCGGTTCAAGGGCACTCGGTATTATATGCACGGGGATGGGGGCCGATGGCGCAGAAGGAATGGCGCTTATGAAGGAGAAGGGCGCCGAGACGATCGCTCAGAATGAAGAATCATCCGTAATATTCGGAATGCCGAAAGAAGCTATCAAAAAAGGTGTTGTGGATCATATAGCAGATGTTGAGGGAATTGTGAAGTTGGTAATTTCATTACGTTCATTGCGATAAAGCGATGTTTTGCGGAAGCATGAGCGAAGGATGTGATATTCAGACTATCGATGAGTTGCTTATTTCAAAAAAATCAGTAAGCCTAGCGTTATCAAAAATGGATTTCAATGTTGAATTTATTTTTTTGACTACAATATTTCGGCCCCCTTCATTTAACTCGCGTTTTTTCCACATCAGGAGCCCGAGCAGTTCCGAAGGAAGGTAGACTGGGAGCGTGAGGTCGACATATATCACCATAACCCCGTCCTGAACGAGATTTTCAATAAAATTCTCAATTTCAATTTTATCCTCAAGCGAGGCGCGCTCATTGTGAATGACTATCGTAGAATTTTCGAGTGTAACCATTTTATTCCCGTTTTTGCAAAACTTTTCAGATAAACAACCGTCACGCTGTCAATTGAGAATTTATTGTCAATACAATAAATTTGCTGATACAGAGCGGGCACATCTCAAAATGTGACAATCCTCAAATAGAGAAATATATATCAGACCTGTTGCATAACTGAATAAATAAAGCCATTCGCCCCGCCGGAGGCGGGGCAAACACATCGTTTTATTGAGTTAAGCTACAAGTCTAATAATCTGAAAGACTGAAATACAACCCGTAATACTCAGCATCTTCTATGACAGCGCAAAAAACATTTCGAACACATTAAAGAAATTATTGAAAATCAGAATTTCAAATCTGCTCATGTTTTTTTTATGCGGTTATATCTTCAGTATAGCACTCATTTCAATAAATTCAAAAAAATTAACCAAAAATGATTCTGAACGAGCCGACTTTATATTTTCGTATTCAGTAATTTTCATTACCCTTAACCCGGAAAAGTGCAAAGTAAACATTTCAAAAATTATTTCAAAATGCTGCCGTTCCATTTCGACTCGCAGCAGCATGTCCGGCAGCGATATTGTGCACAACCCCCGCGAGAAAATTTTATCATTTGTGAATTGCGGCTCTCCGCCAATCCATACGGCAAAACGGCAGTGTTCTGCCGTACGGATCATTTCCCTGATTGCACTTTTGTGAAGTGTCGAGCAGTATTCCTTGCCAAGCCAATAAGTGACCGGTTTATCCAGCATTGATTCATGCATGAAATTATAAAGTGCCCGTCGCAGTTTCTTCGCACACGGCGCATGCAAACTGTTGTCTTGAACATCGTTTCGGGCAAAGTCAAATGATGTTTCATTACGGGGGGATGAACCTGCCCGGGACAAGTTCTTATAAAAAGAGCTGTGCACAGTCAGAGCAAAAGTATGCCAGTATCCTGAGGCAAGGCATCCTTCCGCAAAAAGCTGCCTAACCGCTTCGAGCGAGTTTGCTGTCTGCTCAACACTCTCTCCGGGAAATCCATGGATGAGATATGCGTGAACCAGTATGCCGTTTTGAGAGAAGTTGCCCGTCACCTTCGCTATCTCGGAGAGAGTGATCCCCTTGCAAATTTCGGTGAGACCACTATCATCGGCAATCTCAATTCCCCCCGAAACAGCAATCAGTCCCGAGAGTGCCAGAAGGCGGCACATTCCCTTTGTGAAACTTTTCTCAAAACGAATATTTGTCCACCATGTATAGCGTCGCCCTCTGCGCAGAAGCTCGATCGCGATTTTCATCAGCAGAGCGGGTGGTGCAGCCTCATCCACAAAATGGAACGAGAAGATACCTCCCTGTGCAAGTGCATCCATACGGTCAACTGTCAGAATAGGGTCAAATGGAACATAAGATCCGATGTAGTCAAGTGTGCCGTCACAAAAAGCACATTTAGCCCAGTAACAGCCGTAAGCGACTGCCAGCTTGTTCCAGCGTCCTTCTGACCATAATCTGAGTGCCCGGTTTGGTGTATCGCAGAATTGGATGTATAGCGACAAATCAAGTCCCGAATAATCTGGCGCGTAATGGGTAAAATCTTTATCAGTAGAATTCTGATTATAAAAACACACTTTGCCCTCATCGAGGGCAGCGCAGCGAATCAATTCGTTCTTCGATATTCTGTTTTCCATGTAGCTGATAAGACCTGCGATTGGAATCTCTCCGCTGTCATAGAAAAGAAAATCGCAATACGAAAAAAAGTCCGCTGATGATATTTCGCGCAACTCCGTTGAAACATACCCCCCGCCGGCACAAATTTTTGTTGAAGGACTCTCTCTGTGAATTCTTTCCATACACTGCAGTGCGGCAACCAGTGTCCCGGGAAACGGCAGTGAAAATCCAGCGATGTCGTAATCATCTATTGAAACAATTCGTACAATTTCATCAAGATATATCTCTGAGAGCAAGGTTCTTCTTTTAACGGATTCTTCGACTGCTGAGAACATGGATAATGACGGAGCAAGGGCACTGTCATAGCGAACCAGTGAGAAATTGGGGTCAATACTATCGCGAATTATATCCGCAAGTTCCTCAAACATCAGTGTTGCGCGAAAACGCGCCTGCTCCGACGGAGTATGGTTCAGCTCCAGCAATTCTGAAGCATTTTGTTCGCGCACGGTTTCGGGCAGAATTCCGCGAAGAACCTGCAGTTCGAATTCGGGATATATGCCGTCGATATAATCAAGAGCATATTTTATCACTGAATTCCATCTGTCGAACTGGTCCAGAAAAAGTCTGCCCGAATCGAGTTCTCTTAGTACCGCTGGTTTCATTTTATCGAGAAAAATAGAAGAGAAAAGTTTACGGACTGTAAATATTCCAAGGTCGATCTGTGTTACCTGATGTCCCGCCCTGCGCAGATAATTTGCAAGAAAAGGAACAGACGGGTAGGGTGTATTCAATTGCGTAAAGGGGGGGATGACAAGTAGTATCTTCATTTATGTAATAACCTATTCACTTCCGCAACGCTCTGACGTACGGATATCTCAGTGGTTGATTTTGAGAACAGAAGTTTTTTCCCGTTTAATATGATTGAGTAATAATGTTCAAGATAAAGCAAAAGATTGAAAATAATATTGCGGGTCGCCTCTGCCGGAAGGTTCTGGGTGTTACTGTATTTCCCGTTTAGTGCAGCGTTCATGAAGGTAAGTTCCTGCGGATAAAAGTTCAGCTCGATACAGCTTCTCTCAAGAGTGAGGATCACCGGCTGTGAAAAATCCGGCAGTATGCCTCCGTGTCGCAGTAAGTGCAGCAAAAAAAACATCATGAGAGTGTATGCGTCGCCTTCACCCGAAAGACGCTCAATTGCTTTTTGAAGGAAACTGAATAAATAGGCATCATGAGCTCCTTCACCGGTTGTTTTCCGAATAATTTCAACCATAAGATGAAGTATCAGGATTTTCTCGTAGGAAGCGGCGATAGGAGCGGGATGAAATATGATCCGGTAATCTGAAACGTAAGACGTCCCGCTGCCTTTGCGGTAACAGGAGAAATCTGCTATACTTCCCGGTTCCAGAATAGCCTGCGGACGGCGGTGTGATTTTTTTAGCGACTTGAATACAAAAGAGCAGATGCCCGATGTTTCAGTCAGAACATCAGCGGCAACATCACTCTCGTTAATCACACGTGATACAAGAATAATGCCCTTTGTATTATGAAGTGCCATTCACCGTTTTTTCCGGAAGAACCACAAGAATACGGTTAATCTTGGTTCCCTCGATATCCTTGATGGTAAAAGTGATGTTGTTATAGGTGGTTTTATCATTTTTGACGGGGATTCTACCGAATAGATCATACACCAGCCCGCCAATCGTATCAAATTCCTCTGCGGGAAGCGTAATCGAAAGTTCTTCTTCCAGGTCGCTTATCGATGTCCGTGAATCAACATCGTAAACACCGGGAGAAACGGCGATAATCTCAGGGAGCTCCTGTTCGTCAAACTCATCATTGATCTCGCCCACAATCTGCTCAAGAATATCCTCCATCGTGACAATCCCGGCTATCCCGCCATACTCATCGACGACAATGGCTAAATGCTGGCGTTTCTTTTTGAAATCAACCAGCAGCTCGTCAAGAGGCATTGTCTCTGGTATAAATAGCGGCTTATGTACTATCCGTGAGAGGTCAAATTTTTTGCGTTTATCCGCAATGATGAAATCAAGAAGATCCTTAACATAAAGAATACCAACGATCTGATCAATTGTTTTATCATACACCGGAATGCGGGAGTGACCGGCTTCGGAGGCGATCGTAACAGCCTCTTTCATTGAGGTTTCCCGGCCAATAGCAACGATATCAACGCGGGGTATCATAATCTCTCTCGCATAAAGCTCAGAGAGATCCATAATCCCCCTGATCATCTTCAGTTTTGACTCTTCGATATCTCCATTGAGAAAGTCAAAAATTTCCCGGTTTTGCGACTTGTCAGCCTTTTTCTTTTTGAAAAAATTGAAAAACGGGACGTCCGTACTCTTACTCGAGCCAGGTTCCATGAATTAATGTTTACTCCTGTACAACTGAAATATAGACAACTCTTAACAATACAAAGGGGGCTGTACGCAGGAAGTCTGTTGTCATCCCCCCTCCTTTGCTATCGCGTACTGATGAATAATTATAGTCGGCGATAGTGAGGGTCTACTGTCAATATATATTATGATACGGCAAAAAAACAATCCTTTAAACCCGCAGCTCACAGATGCAAGATGAAACCGTACCACAGACGGCTTTTGAACCGCCTTTACGCGTGCCAAATTGTAAATTTTTTAATTGTATCCAAAAAAGCATCCGATATCACCCGGCAGTCTTCGCGTCTGACACCGCAGTCGTTATAAAGGGTATCCGCCATGAATTTCTTGATCGCAAGGTATACGTCCTGAGTGGGATAAAAAATAAAGCTGAAATTGTCATCGTTTGCATTGACAATGGTGAATGTAGAATACAGAACAATCGGTCCCTTGGAAACATAGATATTTTCCTGTCGTTTCCCCTTGAATTGGTGGCATTCGTCAAAACGGTACGGGATTGAGAATCCGGAGTCCCTGTTGACCAGTTCTACGTAACTCTTGGGATATGAGGGGGGCTCGACAAGGATGTGACAGCGGTTTCCATCTGTTTTGAATGTAAGGCCTTCAGGTGAGTAAAATACATCTTTCACATTCTTGTATGCGGTCAGTTCATATATTGTATATATGCTGTTTCCGAGGAAAGAGGCTGAAACAATGAAACCGCCCTCATGCGGAAGTTGATTAGTCGTGTAAGCTTTCTCCAGAGACATCGCCTTTGCCATAGTGTCGCTCCTATTTTTGTTTATAATATAAGGTGGTATCTATTTCCAGCAATTGTTTTTTGAGACTCGGCTGAACAAATCAGAAAAAAAGCAATTTGATTACATCAGACATTGCAACGTCACATATAGCGCAGACGGGGGAAATTTACAAAATTAATGATCCCGCTAAGAAAAATATTATTGAATGCGAAATGATTTCTCACTTTTCGATAGTACGCCGATAATGAAAACAACGGCAGCAGAAGAGGAAAAGGGATGCGTTTCGTTCGTTTATTCAGCGGTACGGAGCAAAAAACTTTTTTATAAATTATAATTAGCGATAAAGTGAAAATTTTAACCCCGTTAAAAAAAAAAATCAGTACCGCTTAAGAAGCAAAAATAACTTGCAAATAGTCATATAAATGTTGTAAAATGACACAGATTTCCTGGTAATGCAATTTCAACCAATTTCAAGGAGTTAATTATATGAGTTTCCGGATATTCGCACTTTTATTGCTCACAGCGCTGTTTGTCGCACTTACAGCGTGCTCAACTACACCTCCGGTGCGTCAGGAGTTTGCTGATGCCGCTGCTGCCGGTAAAATCGACAAAGTCAAGGACATGGTCGAGTACAAGAATGTCAGTCCCAATGCAACGGATAGAAAGGGATATAGTGCTTTGCAGCATGCGACAAACCGGGGATATTTCGACGTAGTACAGTATCTTGGAAACAAAGAGGCTGATACGAAGTATCTTGATCCGGGAAAGGCAACAGCCCTTCATCACGCCGCTTTCAAAGGACACATGGAGCTTGTTCGGTATCTTGTAGAGACGAAGGCTGATGATGTCAATTTGCAGACAGAAAAGGGGTATACTCCTCTTGAGCGTGCGGCCTTCGGGGGACATACAGATGTGGTAAAATTCCTTATCTCGAAGAATGCGGATCCGACTATAGCATCGGCTACCGGTGATACTCCTCTTCATGTGGCAGCATTCAACGGAAATACAGAAATTGTCAAATATCTCGCTTCGTTGGACAAAGTAGATTCAAATGCAAAAGAGAGCAGAGGGTTTACTCCTCTTCATTATGCGGTTTATAACAACCATGATGATTGCGTTATCGCGCTGATTGAAGATGGTGCAGATGTTAATGCGATTTCTAATGATGGATTGTCTGTTCTTGCCATAGCTGAAATGACACAGAACAAAAAGGTAATTAAGGCACTTAAAGACAAAGGTGCGATAATTCCGGCAGCTGCACCTGCTCCGGCTGAGGAAAGTACTCCCTCCGAGGATGCCGGTGCATAATTTGAGAGTAAAGAGTAAGTAAGATCATAAAAAGGGCGATTCTTCAATCGCCCTTTTTTTATATAGGGTTCCGCGTAAATTATTCTGCAACACAAACCCGATCACCTTTTCTCAGGTGGTGTACTCGGCATTGATTTTCACATAATCATACGACAGGTCTGAAGTCCAATAGCTCCATGACGCTGTTCCAATATTTAAATCCACCGATACGGTGTACTCATCCTTATCCATTTCGGCAATGACGGTTGCTTTATCGAAAGGTGCCGGTTCCCCCTTTTCAAGAAGCTTAATTGACCCGATAGAAACATCAAGGCGTGACTGCTCAAGTTCGCACCCAGAATATCCAGCGGCGCAGGCGATTCGGCCCCAGTTAGGATCTTTTCCAAAAAAAGCAGTCTTAACAAGCAGAGATTCCGCGATTGATCGGGCGCATAATTTTGCATCCTGTTCGGTTTTCGCGTTCTTTACCTCAATTTTGACACAGTGGGTAGTCCCCTCCCCATCGCGGACCAGCATTACCGCACAGCGTTCGAGAATGGTTTTTAGGGCACTCTCGAATGCCGCAAGGTCAGATCCGGTTAAGTTATCCCCCCCCGCCCCCGAATAAGAAAGAAGAATAGCGGTATCGTTGGTTGACATATCACCGTCTATTGTTATTGCATTGAAAGAGCGCGAAATGTGGCGCTTGAAGATAACATCAAGATCGTTCTGGTCAATGGTCGCGTCTGTCACGAGAAAAGCAAGAAGTGTCGCCATATTCGGTGCGATCATTCCGGAGCCCTTGACAAATGCTCCGATCTTTTTTGTCCCCCGGGATGTGTCAAACTCATAGCAAATCTGTTTTGGTCTTGTGTCTGTTGTCATCATCGACTGGGCGAGCTGATCATGACCGGTTGCACTGACATTCTTTACGAGCTCTGGAAGCACTGCGTGCATTTTCTCGACGGGAAGCGGGACGCCGATGACTCCTGTCGAGCACATCAGAGCCGAGTTCGCTTTAATAGAAAGGAGTCGCTCGATTTCATTTAATAGAGTCAACGTATCACTGTGTCCGGCTGTGCCGGTGCATGCATTTGCATTGTTTGAATTAACCAGGATTGCCTGAATTGGTGTGTGTTTTCTTGATCGATCAACCATCACTGGCGCCGCAACAACCTTGTTTTGAGTGTATACTGCAGTGTGAATGCAGGCATTATCCGACACGATAAGACCCATGTCATATTTATCTTGGTATTTGATGCCGCATTTGATTCCTGAAAATTTAAAACCCGGTACGGGAAAAGAAGACTCTCTGACCGTCTGCATTACGTCCTCCCTATCAATATACTTACGTCCATCGTGACGGCGGTTGTTGAAAAATCAACACACAAAAGCACTAAAAAAAAAAGAGTTGCTAATTAGTATTGTTACTGTTTTTCTGTATCTACGTTAGTCGCCTTGTAAGATTAACTAATTTCTTTGCATTCGTTTCGCAGATCCAGTTTCAATTCAATTTGCCGGTTGTAACGTTTTTTTCGTATGACAGACACTTTAAGATATCCCTGTGGTGTTGTCATCTGCTTGTTTTTATGATTTGGAGATGGCAGAATCAATTACATTAACAGATAATCTGACCCAACTGAAAGGAGATAAGCCAAACATGGAACTTCAGGTTGAAGAATTTGAAAAAGTGACAATCATTCATGTTACCGGTGAGTTTCATATCGGCAATGTCAACAAGTTTGAGGAACTATGGCATACGCTGATCGAGAAACAGCCTCCGGTTATCGCGATCAATTGCAGCAAGCTGGAGTACATTGATTCGTCTGCGATAGGTACTCTGGTTAAGTTTTTGAACAATGCGATGACAAAGAAAATTAAACTTCTTTTTTACGATTTGAACGATGCCATACAAAGTATTTTCAAGACGGCGCGGCTTGATAATTTTTTTACAATTATGTCAAAAACGCAGCTCGAAAAAGAATATCTTTAAGGCGGTTCCAAAAGTCAACTGAAGCAAATGTTCTGACCGCGGTTTTAATGGAGTTTTGATAAAAGCGGGTTTTAGCTGTTCGCTTTTATGACAACTCCATTTAATTACTTTTATCTGATTTCCTTTCCGCCTCGCCGTTTTTTTTTATTGCGTCAATGCGCGTCTCTCGCAATATGCACATAAACGCTGCTTGCGTTTGCGTGTTGATATTCAATGCAGATTATATTTATATTGTGGTAGTATTCCTTGAGTATGGGGGATGACCAGTATCTGATTCGGGAGACAGCTGAATGGCACCTGCAAGAAATTATTACCTTCTTTTAATTTTGGTCTTTTTGACCTTAACCTCTTGCCCCGGATGGAAGGTGAGTGATCTTGAGAAAGATATTCTTATTCATGTGAAATCAGGAACTGCCCCTGAAGAGGTTTCTCTTGAATTCGGAAATAATGATATTTTAAGGCAGACCTTCGGTGTTCGTGTCAGTAACAAGCGTGTGATTTGTTCTGATAATGTTCAAAAGAAAATTCTTGTACTTAATTCATCAGGAGAACCCGAGCTGTATATCGGCCCCGCTGCAGTGCCGCTCTCTCACGCCAATGACGATCCTTTTAAGTTTGAAATGTTTTCATTCGGTGTGATCGGGAAAACGGTAGCTGACAAGGCTGGAAATATTTATGTGCAGAACAGCATCCTCCCTGATGAAGCGAACAGTCCGAAAAAAAGCTCTAAACTTCCCTCGTATATTCTTTGTTTTGACCCGGAGGGAAAAATTCTTTATACGCTTGGTCAGGATGGATCTCCCGATCTGCCCTTTTATAATATCTACAGCCTCTACACCGACAACAATAACCGTCTTTTCGTAACAATTAAGAACATGGATAACTGGTCAATAATGCGTTTTGAAGGAAAGCAAAAGGATTTTCTTGCGACATTTTCAAAGAACGATTTCATAGACAGGGATACAACAAAAGAGCAGGGTGAGTATGAGGGTAGAGTGGAAAACATCCTTCCTTTCATCAGCGGTGACAGACTGCTTCTTTCCGTTGCCTATTATGACACAACACGTTTCAAATACCGGAAAATATATGAATACTTCATTGATGATAAAAAACTTGGCAGAACTGTTCTTGATTTGCCGGACCCTAAAAATGAGCTTTTTGCTGTAATGGAAGATTCGTATATGGTGCTGTGGGATGTTGATCGCGAGGATATCCGTTTCTCAATTTGGAGTATGCAGGAAAATGTGGTCAATAATCTGCGAATCAAACTTACCTCGCCGCGTCCATATTATGAAGATGTTCTGATCGACGAGTCAGGACGTTTTTACTCGCTTGTTGTAAAGAGACAGCTGATTGAGATAAAGAGCTGGAAATGAATTTTGTCCTGAATGCCCAGCAGATGCGCGAACTTGACCGCCTTACGACCGAGCAGTTCGGACTTTCCGCGCGCATACTGATGGCCAATGCGGGAAGATTTGTCGCAGAATATATTTCGACAAATTATAGAAACTCCAAATGCGCTATTGTCTGCGGCGCCGGAAATAACGGCGGTGACGGTTATGCGTGTGCACTTTTTCTTTTTGGAATGGGGATACGTGCTGATGTGTATGAAGTGAGGGATTCGGCTCTTCCCGAAGATACTGCATATTTTAGAGAACAATTTCTTAGACATTCGTCAATTCAGTCCGCTTCACTATTTAACCAGACCAGTAATTATGAACTAATTGTCGACGCCCTGACAGGAACCGGTTTCACCGGTCCTCTTCGTGATGATCTTGCGTCGCTTGTCCGCAAGATCAATAAGAGTGCGGCGGCGGTCATCTCGATTGATCTTCCGTCCGGTCTGCCGTCCACTGAGCCGAGCAATCTGTGTGTTGACGCTGATGTCACGATTACACTCGGCTGTCACAAGCCGGTAACGGTGACTCTTCCGGGTAAAGATTTTTGCGGAGAGGTAATCCTTGCAGATATCGGATTTCCTCCAGTTATTGTTCAATCGATTAACGCAGATATCGCGCTTGTTAATCGTACAACTCTTTTGTCCGGGATTAAGACTTCGTGCAGAAAAGATATCAACAAGTACAGTAACGGCGCGGTTCTTATTCTTGCGGGATCCGAGGGAATGGAAGGTGCGGCAATGATGACAGCCTCGTCGCTTTTTGAGGCCGGATGCGGGATTGCAGTACTGGTGACTTCACGATCTGCCGCGAAAAATATCAGAGGCAGAATTCCCGAACTGATAATCCGTGATGTCGACAGCGAGGCGACTGCCGATGATATAGGTCAGGTACTTGAGCATTATATAGCAAAGGGCTTTACGACAGTACTTGCGGGGCCGGGTCTTGGCCGTGATAAATTCGCACAGAACTGCATGAATGCCCTCGTTTCTGTTTCCTCAAAAAAGGGCCTTTGTGTGATTGTCGATGGCGACGGACTCTTTTTTCTTTCACGCCTCGATCACTCTTTTTCATCACTCGTCATCACCCCGCACTTTGGTGAGGCGGCGATGCTGCTTGACTGTGAATCATCAAAACTTATGTCAAATCGTATCGATTGCGCAAGAGCTCTTGCGCAACGATATCAATGCGTCGCGCATCTCAAGGGACCGTATCCGCTGACCGCATCCCGGGATTTTACCTATGTTTCACCTTCGGCGGAAACACGCCTCGCCACCGCCGGTTCCGGCGATGTACTCTCCGGTGTAATCGCTTCATTTATCGCGAAAGATTCATTCGGGGGGATCACTGATGCAGTCGCCGCAGCTGCGGAGGTACACTCATATGCTGCAAGCTTTTCACATGCCCGCGCAATTCGTGCAGGGGATATAATCCGCCATCTGCGGGATTCAATTTCGACGCTTACTGATGGTTGATATCGGCTCTATCGTTATGCTGAGTGTATGATGATTGATGAAGTTCAATTGCAGGATAATCAGCAACTCTATCGTGATGCTACCTTCAGGATCGGCTTCTAAATGCGTAAACTACCATTGAACCGGTGAGCGGGATACCTCTTTTTTTAAAGTACCCCTTGAAATGGTAGACGGCGGTGTTGATACAGCGTAGATAATCAGAGATTCTGGTAAAAGATCCCCGCATCTTTTTAAGCTTGGGAATTAATCCGAAATCGACGGGGCGGAATATTTTAACCGATGTGAAACCTGCTGCAAGCAGTGCATTGGTAATTGTCTCTCCGGTAAAGTAGGAGAAATGGCCGGGAAGATAATAGTGATACTTCTCCGCCGCTTCAATCGCCTGCCATGAATGAAGATCGGCGGTTTGAACGACAAGTAGTCCGCTATTGCGAAGGGATGCAGCGCATTTGCGCAACACAAGCAGCGGATCTCTTGTGTGCTCAATCACCTCAATCATCGTAATTATATCGGCACTATTCTCTCCGATGTCCATATCCTCGGCCCGCGCTTTCTCAACACACATCCCCCTTTTTTTTGCATAATCGCACGCATAGGCCGAGGACTCTACACCCCGGCAGCTGAAATAGCGCGATGCAAAATCGATAAAACCGCCGAACGAACATCCGATATCGATGAGAGTTCCTTGCTTGACGTACCTGCGGATTGTGGAAAGCCGCGCCTTCCAGACATGGCGGCTGAATAGCTCGGTTTTCCGCTCATCAATATACGAGTAAGAAGATTGACCTGTATAGTAGCCCTCCGTGTAAAGTGCCGCCTCTTTTTCCGCAGAGGGAAGGGGATTCATAAATTGAAATAAGCAGGATTCACAGCGAAAAATGGTAAACGGATCCTCAAAGCGGGTAATTGTATAAAGGGGCGCAATAAGCTTTGATCCGCACAGCGGGCAATGTGCGACTGCCAAGGGGGCAACCGGGTTCATTTAACTGCCCTGAAAAACCAGTGGGAGATACGGCCTTTTTCCCCCAGCTGAGTGCGCTCACACAGGCCGTATGAAAAAGACGAAAATCTGCTGAATATGTCGTCAAGTTCATTCTCAGAGAAAAATGTTACCAGCAGAGGATCGAGCGAAGAGCTTCTGCACAACCATGAAGACTCCCGCCGCTCGATTCTTTCAAAGAATGTGTCGCTCTGCGAACGAAGGGTTCCGTATAGAAATCCCCCCGCAGAGAGAACACGGAAAATCTCGCCGATCTGTTTAGCCGTATCCTGACGAGAGCAGTAATGAAGACTGCCCCAGGAACAGACACAGTCAAAAGATTCACTTCTGAACGGGAGTGCGGTATTTTTGCACTGGACAAGCGTGTCTGAAAGGGTAATGCTGAGTTTAAGGGCGTTATGCGAAATATCTGAACCGACTGCCCGGTAGCCGAAAGACTCAAGCAGCGGTATATGCCGGCCGCTGCCGCAGCCCAGATCGAGAGCGGATGCCCCCTGCCGCACGTTGTCTTTTGCCAGCATACGCACCAGATTCTCGTCCGGAAAACTCAATGCAGATTTTTTTTTTGTATAATGAGAACTCCATGGTGAGGGCGATGCGGTTTTCATGTGATTTTTATATCCATCAACTTGGTGTACTCATCGGCACGGCTCAGCGCCATATCGCGAGTTTGGGCTTTGACCGCAATTACGCCGATACGGTCATGGTTCGATTTTGCATGAGTAACATGCGTACCCGGAGTGACAAACAGATGACTGGCTATAAGACCGGGAAGCTTTTTTGATAGGTGCGTAAACGAGCTGAAAATACCCTCTCTTGAAGCGGTCAGGTAGTGCACTACCACCGCCTGACGTGAACGGTATTGCTGAGGGAGTGTTATCTGGGCGTGTATCGAGGTGCGGATAGCATCTTTGAATATGTTGTACCCCGTTGAAGCGGGAATGAGAGATTCGGCGATTAGCTCTCCTCCGAATTCAGGAGCAGCCTCAATGACATAAATATTATTATCAATTCCCACTCGCATTTCAAAGAAGAGGGGCGAATTTATCATTTGTGCGGCATCTGCGATTGCCTGTCCGATAGCCTTGATCTCGGCATATCGAGAAGCATGTTTTGACGGTGAAACGTGCAGAAGATCACAGAAGAAGGGATGTTCTGTGGTAATCTTGTCGGTGATCTCGTAGAGGTAGAATCTTCCGGAATTAACGATGCCAAAGGCGATCAGCTCGTCGCCGTCGATGAACTCTTCAATAACGAGTTCATCTGCGTGTTCTTTCAGGTAACGAGAGAGAGAGTCGTTGTCGGTGATCAGCTGAACGCCTTCCTTCGCATGTCCAGTGACCGGTTTAACAATCAGGGGGAACTGTTCGGGTTTCTTTTTCGATTTGGAAAGCGGGATACTTTTGGGTGATGGAATTCCATGCTGTTGAAAAAGTGCTTTCATCTTTTTTTTAGACAGCAGGTCATTTGCCGTATCCACCGGAATATTTTGAAGCCCCGTTCTCGCGCACAGCTGTGCAACAGTAAGCGTCGCCATTCCGTATGATCTGGTCATAATTGCCACTATAGTGCCATTGAGCAGAAGTTCCTGAATCTTCGTGTAAATCTCTTCAATGTCCTCGATTGATTCTTGAATCCGTATGTCGGCACACAAAAAACCTGGAGCGGAACTATTCTGGTCAACCGCAATCACCGAGAGGCCGAGGTCTTTGGCCGCACGTATAAGCGGCAGCTGGTTCACGCCGGCACCTATTGAGACGAAGAACTTGACCTCTTTTTTCTTTTTTCGAAACAGTCTTCTAAACACGTTTCATCCTTTGAAAAGCGGATCAGTATCGAGAACATATTTGATCGCCCCCAGAGATGGTCCCTTATCCTCCTGCGTGACAAGGTGATACATTATGTTCTCTTTGAGCCCGGTATACCCGTATTTGTCTACCGTCTCCTTGATTATCGGTATAAGCAGCTCATGAGCATGAGAAAGCCCGCCTGCCAGAACAATAGCCTCGGGATTAAAGGCATTAATCAGGGTATTTATTCCCATTCCCAGTATGAATCCGGTATCGCGCATCATTTTGAGTGCAAATTCATCCCCTTTAAGCGCTTCAGCGAATATTGATTCTGAAGTGATTTCCACAGTGTTGAGTGATGAGCCGGGGAAATCTGTGATCTTTTCTCTGGCAATCTTTGCGACAGAGCTTGCTGAGGCATATCTCTCAAAACAACCTTTGTTGCCGCAGCTGCACTGCACACCGTTGATGTCGATGCTCATATGGCCGAACTCTGCAGCGTATCCGTCACGGCCGTTAAGCAGGCGGTTATCGACGATCGCACCGCCTCCGATACCCGTCCCGAGTGTCAGCATCAGCCAGTTCTTATATTTGCTGCCGTGACCCTTCCACCATTCACCCATCAGAGCAGCGGTTGCGTCATTAATCACATAGACCCGTTTCCCCGTGTGTTTGTGGATAGCGTCCGCGAGGTTGAAGTCATCAAGAGCACCGATATTCGGACTCTTTACAATATGTCCGGTCGAAGAGTTGACTGCGCCCGCGATGCCGATGCCGACGGGAAACAGAGTGTCAAGATTCTGTCCGTTGCGGGAAAGCAGAAGATCAATAGTCTTGTTAATGTTGAAGATAATTTCGTCCTTGGTTGTTCCTGTCGGTGTCTTCTGTGCATCAACTATCGTGCCCTCTCTGTCAGTAAGAACAGACTTTATGTTCGTACCGCCGATATCAAATCCAATGAACATACATGACTCCTTGTTGTGGTTTTATATGGGGAAATTACGGCATCCATTTACAAAATATCCGGCATCACTAAACAGACCCTCTTCAATCGGGATTCAGTCAGCGCAGATGCAGCGGTCAAAACAGAAAATGCGGTCCGCCGCATCAGAGCAGAAATCCTATTGTATAATGATCCAAACTATAAGGGGGAAACTGAAAATTTAAACCCTGATGTCTTGTTTCGCAATTAGTTGTATAAATATCAATTACATTTTTGACTTTGGCTTAGTAGAAATCGGAATCATATGTAGAAAAATATTGATTGTAGTAATCCCCCCGCATGACGCAGTATGTTATTGAGATAACTACAGCATCAATAAATCGTTTTGCGCACCCCTTGTGATATTATCAGCATATTTCAAGCGTTAACTGCGCAAAATGAGTTCATACTAAATAACAGAACGCAAGAGGTGCGGAGATTGCAACTGAACTGTATACGGCTGGGAAGATGAAAACTGATTGTGTCGACTTTCATATTCATACTGATCTTTCTGACGGTACTCTGAGTTCTGATCAACTGTTATCGCTTGCGGATTCAGGGGGAATCTCTGCCCTCTCATTCACCGATCATGACATTGCGGGTGATTGGCGCTCGCAGGGTGATGTCAAACTTGTTAACGGTATTGAACTGAGTATCCGTTCTCTGGGAGGTGATCTTCATCTGCTCGGATATAATTATAACTTCGGTGATTCAGCGATTGCATTGCTGATACAGGATCTGCAGAACAAGAGATTTGCAAGATTTTCGAAAATGATTGAAAAACTTGCGCTAGCGGGCCTCCCGATCTCAATCAACGATTTTCCGGTGATCCGTAACAGAAGTGTCGGCCGGCCGCATGTAGCGCGGTTGCTGGTAGAGCGCGGGTATGCAGATTCTGTCGATGACGCATTTTCAAGATATCTGCCATCGTCTGATTCATATCACAAGATCTCAGTTGAAGAGGGAATCCGTGCAATCAATGAGGCGGGGGGAATAGCGGTTCTGGCACATCCCCGGTCACTCGAGATGGACGCTGACGAATTCGCCTCGTTTCTCACTTATCTGAAAAAAACGGGACTTTGTGGTATCGAGGTTTATCACCCCATGCATGAAGACGGAGATATTTCTTTTTATGGTGAATGTGCCGAATCATTAGGTCTTCTAATTACGGGGGGAAGTGATTTCCATGATCCCCGGACAGATTGCGCGGGCTTTTACCGCCAAGGGTGTCCAATTAAGAAAGAACTGGTGACGAGATTTCTTGAACGGTTGGATATCGACTGATTAATCCCGTTTCGTTACAATGAAGATTGAGAAAATTCCTAATTTCCCATGCCTGCAAAACCGAGAAATGCGAGCGACAGCAGTCCCGCGATAATAAACGAGAGAGGAAAACCTCTGAGATTCTTAGGGATGGGAGCCAATTCAAGACGCTCACGAATTCCCGCCATAAGGAGAAGCGCGACGGTGAATCCCACCCCTCCGCCGAAACCCTGAACCATCGCTTTCAAAAGTCCGAGCTCGGCGGTAGCAAAGCCTGACTCGATGTTCAAAACCGCAACACCCAGAACCGCACAGTTGGTCGTAATCAGCGGAAGAAAAATCCCAAGCGACTGATAGAGAACCGGAGAAACCTTGTTGATGACCATTTCGACAAGCTGGACAACCGATGCGATGATGAGAATGAACGCGATCGTCCTTAAATACGCCAAATCATAGGGAAGAAGTATAAACTTATAAAAAAGGTAGGTTATAAAAGACGCAAGGGTCATGACAAAAATAACCGCGAGCCCCATACCGAGTGCTGAATCAACCTTTTTGGATACCCCGAGAAATGGACAGGTGCCGAGGGTCTGCGCCAGCACATAGTTGTTTATGAAAACTGTGCTGACTAGAATTGTAAAAAATATCTTGAATTCCATAGAGAATGCCTTATCTGTTTTTGAGTTTATTCATTATCCAGAGAGTCAATCCGAGTAAAATAAATGCTCCCGAAGACATCGCTATCATACCCACCGGATTGAATCCGGGAATAAAAGTATATCCCAAGAGTTTATTTGCCCCCAGCGTCTCGCGTACAAGGGCAAGAATTACAAGGGTGAAACAGAAACCCGCCCCCATGCCGAGCGCATCAAAAATACTGGCCAGAATTCCGTTTTTAGAGGCGAATTCTTCCGCACGGCCGAGAATTATACAGTTTACGACGATGAGGGGGATAAAAATACCGAGACTCTTGTATACGGCCGGCTGATAGGCTTCGAGTGTAAGTTCAACGATTGTAACAAATGCGGCGATAATCGTAATGAAAACAGGAATTCTTATGTGACCCGGCACGATTGAACGCACAAGAGAGATCATTATGTTCGAGCAGAGCAGTACAAATGTGGTCGCGAGTGCCATCCACAATGCATTGGAAAGAGAAGTGGTTACCGCAAGAGTAGGACACAGGCCGATTCCCAGTACAAGAACCGGATTTTTTTCGATTATTCCCTTCGTAAACTCATTATGCAGGCTCATTTGGTAATAACACTCCTGAAACGCTCAATACCGTTTTCCACCGCGTCTCGAACCGCCGCCGAAGTAATTGTAGCCCCGGTTATTGCCGATATCTCGTTATTTTGCAAAAGAGACTCTTTCATATTGTCCATGAAGTCTCCCTTTTTGACCACGGAAATCTTCTTTTCAGCAGAAAGGCCTCTGAACTGTTTCTGAAACCATGGCGTCGGGTCACTCTCCGGTACGGTTTTTCCGGTGACAAAATCGAGAAAGGTGTTGGATGAAGCAACTTCAACCGAGCGCGCACCAAGCCCGGGAGTCTCACTCTGGTTCAAAATCGAAATACCGATAATCCTTCCCGAATCATCGACACCTGCCATGACTCTTATTGTACCCGAATAACCGGATGCTTCACAGATAAAAGCCCATGCCTTCGATCCGTTTGTTCCCTCAGCCGTCCAGTATTTTGTGGAGGCATCTGAAGAATCGATTTGTGCCTCGCCGCTTATTGTGTACCCGGGTAAAACAAGCGAAAGGGCATCCTGCTCTTTTTGAAGATTGCGCTGTGAAATGACCGGTTTTGTAGTGGTGTAAACGAAAGCAAGTGCTACAGACGAGACAAGAGCTACGGCGCATAAAAGAGCGGTCGACTTAAGCGTCATTTTCATGACTTGCTCCTTTTTGTCCCGTAGATTTTCGGAACAGTCAGCTTGTCAATTAATGGAACCGCAGCATTCATCAGAAGTATCGAATACGATACCCCCTCGGGATATCCTCCGAACAGGCGGATAAGTGAAGCGATCAAACCGCCGCCGACGGCGAATATAATCATGCCGTTATTCGTCATCGGCGAGGTAACCATGTCCGTCGCCATGAAGAACGCCCCGAGAATGAGTCCGCCGGAGAGAAGATGATAAATGACTGCCGCAAAAGAGTATTCAAAGCCGGTTAAAGAATAAAACAAAGATATCACAATGGTAAATGATCCGATATAGAATACCGGAATGCGCCAGTTGACGATCTTCACCGCAATTAAAAACAGCGCGCCGATCAGAAGAAAAAGGGCGGAAGTTTCACCGATACATCCGCCCACGGTGCCTACTGCAAGTGATTTCAGCATCGGCAGCGAAAAGATCGTACCGTAATACTGATCAGGGGTAAAACCGTTTGCGGCAATTATCTGCGGCGCCTCTTTCAAGAGGGCGAGAGGTGTAGCGCCTGTAATCGCGTCAGAGAGGGGGACTGAACTGGCCGAGCTGACCGTATCAAGCCCCTGAGCTCCATCGGTAAGGTATTTGGCAAGCACATTGTTTTCAGAAAAATGGTGCCATTTTGTTGTCATCAGAGCCGGCCACGAGGCCATTAAGAATGCGCGTCCGGCCAGTGCCGGGTTGAAAATATTATAGCCTAGACCGCCGAAAAGCTCTTTTACCACTGTAATCGCGAAAAAAGAACCGAGAGCGGGAAGGTACAGGGGAACATCAGGCGGAAGGTTCATTCCGAGAAGAAGACCGGTCAGAAAAGCCGATCCGTCAAATATGGTCAGTGGCCGTTTCAGTAGTGCCCGGACAATCCATTCTGTTACGATTGCAGAAACAACGGCAGTAATAAGAACCATCAGCGCCGGAATTCCGAAAGTGACGATTGAAAATACGGTTGCAGGCATCAGAGCAATTACAACCAGCCACATAACCGCTTTGCCGTTTGCTCCGCTGCGAATATGTGGAGCCTGGGAAAGTATCAGCTTTGTTTCTTCGTTCATTATATTATTTCCACTAGCACTTCTTCATCATTTGCTTACGAGTATACTGCTGCACTACTTTCACGAAATGGCTGATCGGACGCTTCTGCGGGCAGACAAACGAGCAGGCACCGCACTGAATACAGTCCAGTGACTCTCCACGGGCGGCAATCTCCATGAGTCCGTGTTCAGCGGCAACCGACATTTCATGGGGCAGCAGGTTGACCGGACATGCACTGACGCATTTCCCGCAGCGGATGCAGGGCAGATACTCTTTTACTGAGCATTCTTTTTCTGAGAGAAAAAGAATGCCGGAAGTTCCTTTGACAACGGGGATATCCATTGTTGAAAGAGCCAGTCCGCACATTGGTCCGCCCATGATGATTTTGGCGGGATTACCCTTTAAACCACCGCACTCTGCAACGATATCAGAAATTCTGGTGCCGATCTTGATCCGGTAATCGCCGGGTTTGTTTATCAGTGATCCGCTGACCGTGATCAATCGATCAGTCAGCGGCTTCGCGAAGCATACTGCCTGCTGTATCGCGTAAATCGTACCGACATTCTGCACAACCACACCCGCGTCCATCGGCAATCCTCCCCGGGGAACCTGCCGTCTGCACAACGTTTCAATAAGCTGCTTTTCGGCACCCTGGGGATATTTTGTCTTAATCATTACTGTTCGTATGTTTGCGGAGGAGCTCTTCGCACTTTTTGAAACAGCAGCATAAGCGCTTTTCTTGTTCTCTTCGACCCCGATGACGGCTTTATCCACGCCAAGGATCTTCATCGTAATCTCAATGCCCTCTACTATCTCGTCCGGATATCGCTGAGTAAGATGATCATCGACGGTAAGGTAGGGCTCACATTCCGCCGCGTTGATAAGCAGATAATCAATTATTTTTGTTTCAGGAGGGGAAAGCTTTACGTGTGTCGGAAACGCAGCTCCGCCCATGCCGACAACTCCGGCGTCAGATATCCGTGAGAGCAGTAATTTCGGCTCTGTATTCCGCCAGTCAAAAGCAACATCCCTCTGAACCTGGGAAAAAGTTCCGAACGTTTCAATTACGATGCAACGACCAGTTGGCGAAACATGGGTTGGAAACTCAGCTATGGCAGTTATTTTGCCGGGAACCGGCGCATGTACATTAGCACTGACAAAACCGTCGGCCTTAGCGATAAGCTGGCCGTCGGTTACATATGATCCCACCTCGACAACAGGTACGGCCTCTTTGCCGATATGCTGCTGCAAAGGAACACGACACTCATGCGGTACAGATAACTGCTCGACCTGAGTAGTCTCGGTATACTTATTTTCAGGGGGATGTATTCCGCCCCTGAAGGAAGGGCGAAACATTGATCAAACATCCTTAGTGGAATAAATCTCGTCTTTAATCGGAAGCTCTTTTCGAAGGTTCTTGATGTAAGGAAAAAGCTCACCTGAATCAACGTAGCTGTCACAATCGTCCATAATGCGGCGCGCTACGGTAAAATACTTGTAGAGTTTCTCTTCGCCTGAGCGTTTGACCCATTTCTTTTTAGTACATTTTACACGAAGAACATATTTATCGGGTTCAGACTCGTGCTGACGAATAACAATGCAATTCATACAATTGGCACAAAAAATCTTCTCTTTTGTCATTGTTCCCTCTGAATGGTAAACTCATGATACAGATACAACAAATCCGGATTAAACATTAATTCTGTCAAAAAGGGTATCTGGAAACATGAAAAGCTTTTGCTTCTGAAGTGAAAAGAAGCATGAGCGGGTGATGGGAATCGGACCCACGCTATCAGCTTGGAAGGCTGAAGTTCTACCATTGAACTACACCCGCGTAACACGAGCAAGATAATTTCCTGGCCCGAATATTGTCAACAAAAAATAGGAAAGTGAATAAACTGGATCGAATTTTTCAATAATTGAAAATGGAAAACCTGATTATACCATGAAGTGTGCCCATTTATTAGCACTTCGAGTCATTAGGGCACCGTTATATAAGCTTTGTCTGGTTTATTTGGCATCAAAAGTACAAAAACGCATCAATTATTTCGCAAAGTGCAATAGGTTGCCTCAAAAGGTGATTTTTAGCACTTACCTTATTAAATGAATTTCCATACTTATTCCGATTATAAAGTAAGGGAATATTCTTCGGGTCGATGTGGCTGATGAAGCCGCCTCTCGCGAGATGGATTTTGTAAGTTGAGGATGACTATGAGAACAAATGATGATGTATGCCGGAAATCTGGTTCAAAAATGGGTGTTCAAAATAATGAACGTAAAGCCGCTCCATCAATTTCATGCCGAAGCACTGTTTTTTTCTCGCAACAGCACGGCGCAAAAGTGCGTCATGTTATTACCGCTTTCCTGCTGGTGTTGTTCGTCCTGGTTTTTTCGACATGTGAATATGAGGAGGAGGGCGGGACAGTGAAAAACAGGGAAGCCCGCGTTTCTTCGATCAACACCACGGGAACCATCGATGTAGCCGGTGAAGTGTATTCGTACGATGAGGATGGGCTGCTCTCCTCAGTGGTAAAGAGTGATGCTGACGGAAACACGATAATCACAACGTATGACTATGACAAAAAGTCCAGAGTATCGAAGATTACCGAGATTGCATCTGACGGGGCAACCGCGATAACAACGATTGAATATGATTCATCAGGAAATAAGATTCACACTGAAACGAAGGACCTGAATAATATTATCGATAACACTGTTGACTATTATTATGATGATCAGAACAGGCTAATCAAAAAAGAGATCAAAGAACCGTCAGGAGCTTTGCGCGGTTCAGCTACGTTCAACTACGAAGAGGAAAGATCCCGGGGTTTCGGAAAAGAACGCAATCAGATGATTATATTTATGCAATAGGGGCTCGTAAAATTACTTTCAACAAAGGGTTTTTCACGGTTTTCATAGGAATTTTTCGAGGTCCGAGTTGAAAAGGTTAATTTTGGAGATTTCCAATATCTTTTTGCATAAAATGTGTTTGGGCGGATGGTATATTGCCTCCGCCCGGTAAATCAGATTGCAAAAAGATCTACTGAAACAATCGTGTTGAGAGGGATAGCGGTAATCGTGTTCTTTTTGTCGAACATCACGATCGTTTCATTTTTTATTTCTCTGTTTTTAAGAAGTTCAACTTTTTGACCATCCTTAAGATAGACAATGATGTCGAGCCCTTTAATCGGCATGTATTTACCGAGCATTGTTCTGAAGTCATGTTTTGTTTTTTTTACTTTCATGCAGAATATCTCCTTGGTGTTTAAGCTGACAGGCACTTAAAAAATTCAGACCTTCGATATAATAACCAGCCTAATCTTATGTCTCATTAGATTCTCGACGCTATTCCCAAATCGCTTGAGCAGATTCTTCGGATCTGCGGAAAGAATTATTAAAAATGGCACACAATTATGAAAATTAATTAATAGTCGTGTTTTAGTGGGAGCGCTGACGGGTTTGATGCAGGTAAATCTGTCAGCTCTGCAAAAAAGGGATTAAACAAACTTCAGGGACCAATTGTCACGTGCTGCCAGTTCGTCCGTCAGAAAGCGGATTAACGAACAGTATAACTGTTCAAAACAACTGCAGGATGAGCAAATACGACAGATAATCACTTTCCCCCCTTTTTGCTCTTCAAATTATTTGTAAAGTATAACTGAACAGCGATATAGGCGGTTGCGGGAATGGACAGGAACATCCCCGCGCTGCCGACAATTGACTTTATGATTTCGACGAGGACCGGATTGTGAGAAAATATCATCATAATCGGCATTTGAAGATTAAATTTCAGTGAAACGAGCAATATGAGAGAAAGAGAACTTCCGATATAGGCAAGAATCAGCGTGTTGACCGTAGCGCCGAGGATGTCTGTTCCTACGGTTGTAACTGAGCGAAAGGCTGTTTTTTTGTCCAGATCAGGGTTTGCATTCCATATTTCTGCACTGGCAGACGCCAGCGATATCGCCACATCAATTACCGCTCCGAGCGCAGCTATAATCATTCCTGAAAGTGCGAGATCTTTCAAGTCGAGGTTCACATCGCTTATGTAAAAAACGGTGATCATCTCATCGGTTATTATCCCCGCCAAATGCATAAGGTATCCAAAGCTGAGGGCTATTATAGCAGAGAGGACTACCCCCGCAGAAGCACCGAGAATTGCCGCAAGGCTTTTTTTTGAAAATCCAGTTATAAGGGGGATGGTGATTGCGATCGAAAGGATACACACGATTATTGCTGCCGGCAGCGCGGGAAATCCTTTAAGTACGAGTGGAATAAAGCCGAGAAAAACCATCAGTGCAGTCGGGATAATAGATACAATTGCCATGACACCCTTGAAACGTCCTACGATAATTACCACCGTCAGCAGAAAAATTACTCCCGCAATGATACCGTAGCCGTTATCCACGTCGTATAAGGCAAAATAACGCTCAGTTTCCGCTCCCATCCCGATCCTGTTGTAGCCTGCAAAAACAGTGTCACCTTTTTTGTATTTTGCATAATCCGGCATGGAGTCCGTCCCCTTAAAGATAATTTCTCTGTTTTCGCCTTTAAACGGACCGTCAAGAATAAGGATGCTGAATTTGGTAACAGTAAGTTCATCATTATGTGTATCGATTATTGAAGTATGGTTTTCGGATTCCTGATTGGTCTGGTCATCTGAAATACCTGATAAATCGGGGGCAAAGGGATCCTTCTGCATCTGTTCGGAATTATTGCTTTCCGTCGTTTGCTCGGAGGGCTTCTCTTCTGGGATATCCTTTGTCTGAGTAATTTCGATAATCTTTACTCTCATGTAGGTTGTTTCCTGGCTAAACGATTGGGCAAAGGTTATTGATGAAGCCAAGATGGTATAAAACAGAATGAAAAATTTCTTGAGCATTGCATCCTCCGTAAAAAAACAGCTGTTTTGGCATCTATAATGACGCTTTGCCCGCCAGAAGTCCGCTCTTAGCGAACCATAAGTCCTCGGTTGCCCGCTGATTTATAAGGTGGCTCATAAACTAAACAATGATGACAATGACAAAATCATATTGATTTTTCAATCCTTACATGTATTATAGCAAAGGGTCTTGAAGATTGCATTTTATGTTTGTTCTACTCTAAGCCATTGACGGGCAAGAGATAATTACGGGTCGTAATATTTAAAGGGTGTCTATTATGTCAACAAATACCTTGGTTGCGCTGCAGGTGAAGGCATATATTCAGAGCTTTTCCTCCTCTCTGCTCTATTGTGTCTTTTTGGATCAGGAGCACTCTCAGCTTTTATTGCATTTTTGTTCAGTTATAGAGGGGGATGCTTTTTATCATGCGGATCTTTCAGAGAAACCGCGTGTCATGATCAGAACAATTCTGAACGCAAAGAATGAATATGTGGTTGATACCGAGGCCATCGGAAAGGTTCTCGATGCTTTTATTGTCGAATTGAAAGAAAAACCGATAGCATCTCTTTTCGAAAAACATAAAGAAAAGAACACCGGTGCGATTGATTTCTTTTTGAAAAAGGTTGTTGATCACGCATTCCAGATTGATGACTCAAAAATTATTCATGATATGAGCATTATTTCGCATGGCGAAATCGAACATATTAATGCCCTTGAGCGTGTGGAATCTCTGACGGTTGCACAGAGATACGATATCGCAAAAAAGTATATCGGGAGAGATTCTTCAGTAATCAAAGATGTGGTGGATTCTGGACGTGAGGATACCGTTATCGCGCTTTTTACCTGTGAAAAAGGAGGTGCAATCGTTGCGGCTGCTTCACTGATATTTAACAGGGTCTCCGGCAGGCTTCTTCGTTGTGCGGCCGTATCGGGTAACCTCCCGAATGATAAATTTTCTGCATCTTTAAATCCGGTCGATTTGTATCACTCGGTGGATGAGAGTTATAACGCAGAGACCGGAGCTCTACCTGAATCCAAGGCTTTGCAGAAAAAACTCGAAACCATAACCAGAGCAGATCTTGCAAAAGCCCTCGCGGACGATGATCCCTCCCGTTTCTCCGTGCTCATAACAAATACAGTCAAAGGAGCTCTTTCGTTCGATAATCTCAATGTGCATCTTCTCTCATATAATTGTGTTATTGCGGATATCATCTTTAATCCCCCTCTTAATTCCGCAGCTGAAGAGGATACAGAAAATGACCCGACTGCAAAAATTCCCGCGATAGCTGTTGATCTTGCATTATCGCCGACAAAAGGTGTAAAGCTCTCAGAACTGCAGCCGGGAAACCGCATTTATGTGATAATCAATGCATCCAACCCGATGGGAAGAAAAATTGTCAGCCAGCTCAACCTTATGGATGAGAACAACCGGGTGAAACCGGTTGGTGGAGTCGTTGAGAGTGTAACCAGGGACAAAAAAAATAATTTCGTTGTTCTCGTTCGTCTTTCATCTAAGCTGCTGGGGCGTGCTATAGAGGAGGAGGATATCAAAGTTAAGTCGGGTGATCCTGTCGCGGACAGGGTTATAAAGAAATCTTCTTCAATGCTCATCGTGGGGCTTATCACCGGTTTCTTCGTCATCGTGATAATCGCAGCGGCCCTGTTGATTTTTCTCTGATTTACAAAGTGTAAAACAAACGCCGTTGCGGCGTCGTTTGGGAAGATAATGAACCGAGAGTCGCTGCGCTCCTCTCAGTGTAAAACAAACGCCGTTGCGGCGTCGTTTGGGAAGATAATGAACCGAGAGTCGCTGCGCTCCCCTCAGTATAAAACAAACGCCATCGGGTGTGGATGGACATAGATGAGAACAATAGTGCTGATACTGCTTCTGTTCGCACTTGATCTGACTGCAGAAGAGGAGGTTCCATTTTTTTTCCGTCTGCATAGACTTGTCATCAAGATGCAGGATCCGGTTTTATATTCGAAAAACGTATACAAAAGGGAGTTGGAACAGCTGCTGCATTCAAAACGTCATTCCCGGATTGATACGGGGTATGATTACGTTACATATTCTCCACTCGAACTTGACCGGCAGTACAGGGGGGTTGTCAGCTACAGCAATTGGCTGCTTATACGCATCAACTCTTTTGCCGAAGAAGCGGCAATATCCCCCGAAAGATATGCTCTATACTCTATCAGCGGCACTTTGACGGATTTTCGCGTTGATCCCTCCTCGACATATCCCCTCATACTGTATTTAAGTGACGCGAGACTAAAAAAACTTGAAGAAAATTAGTCGGGTAATATAGTGACCCATCTTAACGGAGGGCCTATGTGCGGGATTGTCGGCTATACAGGCAGGAAAAGTGCCTCTAATATTCTTTTAAAAAATTTGAAACGCCTGGAATACCGGGGATATGACTCTTCGGGAATCGCACTGGTAAATAATTCATTCTTCGTTGAAAAAAAGAAAGGCAAAATATCGGTTCTCGAGGATACTTTAAAAGACAAGGATCTTTCTGAATTTACAACCGGTATTGCACATACCCGCTGGGCAACTCACGGTGAGCCTTCAGATTTGAATGCTCACCCCCATGTCAGCGAATCCGGCGATATCGCGATAATACACAATGGAATAATCGAAAATTACAGATCGCTTCGAAAAGTTCTGGAATCACAGGGTGTAAAGATTACGACTGAAACCGATTCCGAGGTGATAGCTCACCTTATTGAGTTGTACTATAAAAAGAGCAATAATCTTCTGGATGCCCTTCTGCAGACATTAACCAAGCTCGAGGGTACCTACGGTCTCGCCGTTGTATCAAGACATACTCCCGGAAGGATTATCGCTGCCAGAAAGGGGAGCCCTCTCATACTTGGTGTCGGCGACTGTGAAAATATGATCGCCTCGGATGCGAGTGCAATAATCGAACAGACACGTAAGGTGGTGTATATCGAAGACGGTGAGGTCATTGACCTGTATTGTGACCACTACGAGATTTATAATGCCCAGAAGGCGCTTCTCAATAAATCAGTTGAGACCATAGAGTGGGATCTTTCGAGCATAGAAAAGGCCGGTTTTGATCATTTCATGCTCAAAGAAATCTTTGAACAGTGCGAGACGATTAAAAGTACTTTTCGCGGGCGTGTACTGCCCGAAGTCGGAAATGTGCGTCTTGACGGTTTGAATCTGACAAGAGAGGATCTGGCTTCAATCAAGCGGATTATTTTTATTGCATGCGGAACTTCTTGGCACGCCAGTCTGATCGGTGAATACCTTATTGAAGAGTTCGGGCGAATTCCCGTTGATGTCGAGTATGCCTCGGAATTCCGTTATAAGAGACCCGTTCTATACCCGAGCGATCTGATTGTGGTGGTGAGCCAGTCGGGTGAGACTGCCGATTCGCTCGCAGCCTTGCGTGAGGCCAAACAGAAGGGAGTTCGTGTCGTCGGTATCACCAATGTCGTCGGCAGCACTATTGCCCGCGAAAGTGAGGGCGGTATCTACATACATGCGGGGCACGAAATCGGAGTCGCATCAACAAAGGCTTTCACCTCTCAAGTGACGGTAATGATAATGCTGGCGGTAATGTTTGCCAGACGCAGAGACATGACTCTTGAAGAGGGGCGTCACGCCATTGAAGAGTTGATGGCTGTTCCTGACCGTATTTCGACAATTCTTGCGCAGGCTGACAAGATCAGACTAATTGCGCAGGATTTCCGGGATACCACTAATTTTATCTACCTAGGGCGTGATGTTCACTTTCCCGTCGCGCTTGAAGGAGCGCTCAAGTTAAAAGAGATTTCATACATTCATGCAGAAGGTTATCCGGCCGCAGAGATGAAACACGGGCCGATTGCGCTGATTGATAAGAATATGCCGGTTGTCTTTGTCGCATTGAAAGATTCGATTTACCCGAAAGTTGTGTCAAATATGCAGGAAGTGCGTGCCCGCGGCGGAAGGATTATTGTCGTTGCCACAGAGGGCGATACGGAGATTCAGAATCTTGCAGATTATGTAATCTGGGTTCCTCAGACTGATAAGATAGTATCCCCTCTATTGACGGTAATACCGATGCAGCTGCTTGCCTACTACATTGCCTGTTTTAGGGGGTGTGATGTCGACCAACCCCGTAATCTCGCGAAAAGTGTAACAGTAGAGTAAATGTGCACTCGACTGGTTTACAAAATGGTCAGTGCACTTTGATCTAATTTCTGCCGTATTGGGGCGAAAGTATGGCAGAAATCCGCAAAATCTGTTTTTTCGGGTGACTACGATTAAACTCTGCAATAAAATCGCTATCGAATCAAAAAATAGTTTATAAAAAAAACCGCCTGGATAGAGTGGTTTCAATTCGTCGCGGGCGTTGGCTGTTTCTGTCGTTATTCTCCCGTTATTATGATCGCTGAGTACATTTTGCTTGAAGTTTCTTCAATTTAGTGTAATTTTACTTCACGGTCGGGCGGCGGTAATTCTGAATTTATGATTTGAATATTTTTTAGTGAGGAACAATATGATTATAATTGAAAGCTTTCATAGCATTAGTTTTACGGTATCAGATATTGAAAAATCAATCGCATTTTACCGGGATATTTTCGGTTTTGATATTGTTGAGCGGCATAGCGGTTCAAGCGAGGCCGTTATGCAGGTCGGTGATATACTGCTTCGGCTTATTGAGGATTCCTCTGTAAGCGAGCCGTTACGTGATGAAGATTACGTCGCTTTCTCAATTGATGACGATGATTTCGATGAAGCTCTCGATCAGATTGATGAAAACAATATTACTGTTATTTCCGGTCCTGATTCGTTGCGCAGCGGTAGAAAGATTATAATTACCGACCCTGACAAGAACAAAATCGCACTTATTTCGGCTGTTAACTGAAGCTTATCAATCGGAAACGTTTGTGAAATATCTTACCCTTCTTAAAAAGGCGCATGAAAAGCGCCTTTTATTTATTTCCCCGGTCGAAAATAACTCTTATCGGATGGTCAATGGTGATGCAGACTCTCTGCCGGGAGTTACCGTTGATGTGTACGGCAACTGGCTGCTGCTTCAGTATTTTACTGAAGAGGGTGGGGCCCTTGCACGCCAAATTGCCCCGATATTGTTCAATGATTTTTTTTCCACTTTTCACGTCGAGGGAATTCTGCTTAAAAACCGTACGAAAGAGTCGGGAGCGGAAACTGGATTTTACACCAGTGAGCTGCTGGCGGGAGTACTTCCCCCCCCGTTTTATTCGGTATTACACAATGGCATGCGGGCCGAAGTAGATCTTGTGAGTGCGCAGAATACGGGCGTCTTCATGGATATGCGGCGGATACGAGAAAAGCTTGTGCCATATTATCCAAAGTGCGCGGGGTTTTCCGGTGAGGGGAATTCGAGCCGGCTGCTCAACCTGTTCGCCTATACTTCGCTTTTTTCAGTTCATGCACTTTTGCACGGGATGCGCTCTGCTGAAAATGTTGATCTGTCCAATGTTGTACTTGGACGTTCAAAACAGAATTATCTGATCAATTCGTTGCCGGTTACAGAACGCGACTTTGTCCGGGCCGATTCAATTTCATATATTAAACAGGCGGCGCGCCGCAAACGCTTTTACGATCTGGTGATCATCGATCCGCCGACATTTTCCCGGTACAAAGGTTCTTCATTTTCGGTACAGCGCGACATGGACAGGGTGTTGTCGCTTGTCGGCGAGATTACGCGGGGATACGTTCTTTCTGCGGTGAACTGCCATCGTGTCTCAATTGATCAGTACCGCTCCTTTCATCCGTCATCGTGGACGAACCTCTTTATCGAGAGCGAATCGGCTGATTTTCAGGGATCTTTTTCATATCTTAAAGCCGGTCTGTGGAAGGTCGGATGAATAATCAGCATTTTCATTTTCAAACGAATGAAAATGCTGATTTTTCCACGCTTTGTGACCCGGGTTGCATGCTCAACGGCTTTGCCGCCAATAGCCGGGCAGTTGGCATCGCCAACGACCAGCCGCAAGGGAACATCAAACTTTAATTTTAGCGGTTCCCTTATATCTTTGAATGGCGCACGTCAAAACCCTTGATATAAAAAATGACTTTTTCAGCGATATTCGTTGCGTGGTCACCGATACGCTCAAGAGCCTTCGATATGTTCATCAGACAAAGTGCCTGGCTCATCGTGCGCGGGGTTTCAGCCATCAGTGCTGCAAGATCACGGCTGAGCTGCTCATTGAATTTATCCAGAATTTCATCCTTCTCAATTACCCGGCGCGCACGTTCAGAATCGCGCGATGAAATGGCCTCAATAGACTCCTTCAACATCTCAATAGCCACTTCCGACATACGCGGTATTTCGATCAGCGGTTTGATAAAGGCCTGGCCTTCCATCTTTTTTGTCTGCCGTGCGATGGTAACCGCGAGGTCACCGATTCTTTCGAGGTCTGAATTTATTTTCATAATTGATAGAACAAGCCGCATATCTGAAGCTGCCGGCTGGCGTGTGACCAGAAGAACCATGCACTCCTGATCAATGTCCATTTCGAGAGCATCGAGAAACCTGTCGTTTTCAATGATCTTTTCCGCCATGTGCGCATCCAGCTTTTTCAGGGCTTCAATGGAACGCTGCAACGATTCGATCGCAAGATCATGCATCTTGAACATCCTGCTTTTCGCCCTTTCAAGATCGATTTCCAGGTGTGTCTGCTGCATTGCTGGCCTCTCGTTGTGTATAATTTTGACTAAAAATTCATTTCCTGTGACCTGTTGCTGCTGCGGGTTGCCGGGGCAAGATCTCTTATCGGAAGCCAAGATCAAAGAGATCTTATTGATGTCCGTTTATCCGAATTTGCCGGTGATGTAGTTTTCGGTCATTTCATTGCGCGGATTGGTGAATATGATCTGTGTCCTGTCCGATTCGATAAGGCTTCCCATGTAGAAAAAGGCGGTATAATCGCTGACTCTGGCCGCCTGCTGCATGTTGTGTGTCACAACAATTACGGTATACTCCTCTTTCAGTTCCTGAATAAGTTCTTCAATTTTCTGGGTTGATATCGGATCAAGGTCCGATGCCGGCTCATCCATCAGAATTACTTCGGGGTCAACGGCCAGGGTTCGGGCGATACACAGTCGCTGCCGCTGTCCGGCGGTAAGTGCTAGTGCTGAGTCATCGAGGCGGTCTTTGACTTCGTTCCAGAGTGCCGTTGCCCTGAGAGTTTTTTCGATTTTTGTATTTATAATATTTTTATCAGAGATGCCGTTTATGCGCATTCCGTACGCGATGTTATCCCTGATTGATTTCGAAAAAGTATTATCCTTCTGAAAGACAATACCCACTTTTCTGCGCAGCTCAGTGACGTCATACTCTTTTTCAAGTACCGAACTGCCGTTGAGAAAAATCTTCCCTGAGGTGCGGGTTCCCGGTATAATATCGTTCATGCGGTTGAGGCAGCGCAGAAAAGTGGACTTGCCGCAGCCGGCGGGGCCGATCAATGCGAGTACCGAATTGGCCTGGGCGCTCAGTGTGATATCCTTGATCGCCGGGTCTGCGGCGTAATAAAACGAAAGATTCTCCGCCCTTATTTTATCTTTACCGTTTTCCATTGAGCCTCTCATTATACAATCGCGAATTCTGCACCAGATTTGCGCATCATCTGTAAAGTGATGCACCGTACAGATAATAATAAGACCGTTCACAAAACGATGATTTTGTATGATATTCCCCGCATCGAGGAAAATAACGGTAAAATGCCGTATTTCCGTCTCCTTGAACAGCATTTTTTGTGTTTGCGCTTTTTATAGCCCGAAAATGTATAGAAGAGGCGCAGAACTCAGAAGTTGCCGACAGAACGGAAAACCGGCTCGATCGTGTTTCAGTGTTAATCGTTGTTCTTTGATAAATCTGAAACATGAAATTTGCGAACAAATATAACGAATAATTAAGATTCTCTTTATAAATATTGAACAGTAGATCATTTACATAAGTTATGTCCGCTGAAGTTTTACAAAATGTGAAGGAGAATGAATATGTTCACCAGGATGCAATATATTCTTATCATATCGGTTGTCGCTGCCCTTTCGTGGGCTGCCTGCGGCAGTAACAAGACAGTCAAAATTGTGATCAAGGGGTCAACGACGGTGCTGCCGATTGCACAAAAGGCCTCAGAGGCATTTATGGATCTCAATGAGGATATTGATATTCTGCTCTCAGGCACCGGGTCGGGCGATGGGATCAGGTGTATTATCGAAGGCTCCTGCGATATAGCGAATTCATCGCGAACGATGAAGGACAAGGAGATCGATGATGCCAAAACCGCAGGCAAATCAATCAAAGAGATTGTCCTTGCCTACGATATGATCTGTCCGATTGTTCACCCCTCAAATATGGTCAGGGATCTTACGATTGACCAGCTGCGCGGGATATTCAGCGGAGATATCAAAAATTGGCGGGATGTCGGCGGAGCGGAAGGTGAGATAATCGTCGTCTCGCGCGACACCTCTTCGGGGACATATGAGTACTGGATGGAAACGGTGATAAAAAAAGATAAAAAACTGACTCCCGAGGCGGTTATACAGGCATCAAACGGAGCCGTGGCGAACTTTGTTTCGGAAAATGTGAACGCGATCGGATATGTCGGTCATGGATATCTGAATAATGCAGTCAAGCCGCTGAGTGTCAACGGCATTGAACCTTCTATAGAAAACGGCAAGAACGGCCTGTTTCCGATATTCCGTGAGCTGTATATGTACGTGGACGCATATAAACAGAGCAAGGCGACCAAGAATTATATAGACTTTCTGCTGGGCGTCGAAGGGCAGAAGGCGGTCAGTGACGCGGGGTTTATACCGCTATAAACAGATCAGGGTGTTAATTGTCATGCGAGGGGTAAGGGGGGAAGCTTCCCCCTTTTTACCATGAAGTACCGCTTGACATAATTTTATTGTTAACCGCTTGTGGCTGCATGGTTAACGAAAAACAGGCTAAGCTTCTTTCATATATTACCGACGAGCCTCTTTCAGGCGAGCTCCTCGCCGAACGTCTTGGCGTCTCCCGTGTTGCAGTCTGGAAGATGGTACAGTCGCTCGTGCAGCAGGGCTTCAGCATATCGGCTTCACCTGACGGGTATCGTTGCGGTGATGAGTACTATGACCTGAGCTCTCTTGAAAAATATTCGGTGAACTACCACTACCTGACCGCAAGCACAATGGATCTTCCTGTGCAAAGTGCGGAAGCAAGGCCGGCCCTTGTTCTTGCTGAGCGTCAAAGCGGAGGAAAGGGGCGTAACGACCGCTCGTGGATTTCCGCTGCGGGCGGAGTCTACCTGACATTTTATCCGCAGATAAAGATCCCCTTCGCTTTGCTCTATCGCGCCGTTTTCGGTATGGCGCTGGCTATCGCTTCAACAATTCAGAGCTATGGTGTTTTCGCCCAGGTTAAGTGGCCCAATGACATCCTTGTCGAGGAGCGAAAAATCGCGGGTGTTCTGACTCGTGCATCCGGCAATATGGATCACATTGAAACTATTGCTCTTGGCGCGGGAATCAATCTCAACAATCATGATCTTCCGCAGGGAGCGGTCTGCCTCTCGGATCTGACACGCAATCATATCAATCGAACACACTTCACACAACGTCTGCTCTCGAAATGGAGCGAGTACCTCGATACGCTTAATTCAGACGCAATCGACCGCCTCTGGGAGAAAAATTCTGCAACGATCGGACACGAGGTGCGAATACTCCAGCAGGGGACAAGCATCGAAGGTGTCGCCCTCTCTCTCGGCCCTGGAGGTGCCCTGGTCGTGCGGCGCGGCGCAGTCGAACAATACGCTCTCTACGGCGATTGCCTTCATATTTAACTTTGAGAGATTTCCTGAATGTATAAAGCACCCTGACTGAAATTCTGTTATTACATATATTGCTTTCGCAGCATTAATATGGATCAAATATTTCGCAAACCGCTATAGGCGGCAGGATATCAAAACAGCAGGCAGTACATGCCGATGTTGATCAGACAGGTCGTTTAATAAAAATTGTATAAAAGGATATTGTGTGAAAAAAGAAGAGATACTTCATATTACGGTCACCGCTCTGTGCGTGATTCTTATCATCGGCGGGGCATACCTTACAATTAATCTTCCGGTAACCCCTGTCCCGATTGTGCTGCAGGATATGATGATCATCGTATCGGTGCTTCTGCTCGGACCGCGGTGGGGTCTGGCGTGCGTCGGCACCTATCTACTGCTGGGGCTACTGAACTTTCCGGTTTTCTCGGGGGGAAGAGGGGGATTCGCCGTCATTCTCGGGCCGACAGGAGGGTATCTCGCGGGATATCTTCTTGTCGCGGTCGTATCCGGCACAATCAGTCTGCGAAGAAAATTATCAACAGATATAATCGCATGGGTGTGTGCGGTCGTACTGATTTTTTCCGCGGGAGTGCCCTGGCTGAAATTGGCGACAGGTTACAGTTGGACAAAGGCGATCTTTGTCGGGTTTCTTGTGTTCATTCCCGGTTCAATTGTGAAGGGGCTGGCCGGAGTTGCCCTTGTTCAGGCGCTGCGCCCGCTGCTTCCCTTTGATAAAAAGTGAGTGTAAGATGCCGCTTCTTGAAGTGCGAAATGTATGTAAATCATTCGAGGGCAACAGGGTTCTCAACGAGGTGAATATCTCATTTGACCGGGGTGAGTATGTGATACTCGCAGGCGCCAACGGTTCGGGAAAAACAGTTTTGATGAAACACCTCAACGGCCTGCATACTCCTGATTCGGGCGAAGTGTGCTACCGGGGTAAACCGATTTTTTCTGATATAAATCGTGTGCGCAGCAGGGTAGGACTTGTCTTTCAGCACTCTGATATGCAGTTTGTCGGTCAGAATGTCTTTGATGAAATCGCCTTCGGTCCGGAAAATCTCGGCTATTCTCGGCAACAGGTAAAAGAGATGGTGATGAAAATCGCCGAGAATCTGAACCTTGCCGCAATTCTTACCCGCCGGCCGCACGAGCTGTCGGGCGGCGAGAAGAAGCGCCTGGCGATTGCCTCGGTTGTCGTTATGGATCCGGAAATAATTCTTCTGGATGAACCTTTTGCAGGGCTTGATTACCCGGGTGTGATTTCAATTTTGCATACACTCGACCATCTGTATCAGGCAGGACACACACTGGTGGTGATAACTCACGATCTTGAAAAGGTTCTCGGCTGTGCTACCAGAATGACGGTGATGAAAAGTGGGGCGATAGTCTATGACAGTGTGCCGCTCATCGATGAGATGATGTACCGTGAAAATGCGCTTTATGTGCCTTACGGAAACAATCGCGATGTTAAGAGTCTGCGATGGAGCTGAGCGCTTTTTTTAAAAACGATTATTCCTCATTTATCGCGCGGCAGCATCCGCTTATGCTGCTGGGTGAGATATTCATGCTGACAATGGTTGTGTCGCAGGCAACCTTTCCTCTGCTGTGTGTCATTACCGGCATTGTGCTTTTTCTGCATATGCTGGCAGGTTCCAGATTCAGGGATCTGGCCGCCGGTATACTCTCGTTCTGGCCGCTTTATATTTTTATAGCCGCAGCCCCGCTGTTTTCAGCAGAGACATTGGCGGGGGGATTACACGAAGCGGCTTTGCGTGTCTATCGATTCTCTCACCTGGTGCTCATCGGGCTGCTGGCTGCAGGCTCGCTTTCACCGCGGCGCGCGCATCACGTCTCGTACATGATTCTGCGATTGATCCCTTTTGTGAACGCGAAGCGCGGCGCCGCCATAGTCAGAATCGTATTCGCTCTCATTCCCCAGCTTTTTGCCGTGATGCAGCAGATGAAGGATGCGCGCGCGGCCCGTGCCGGCGCTTCGTCCCGTAACCGGCTCAGACAGGCATTTTCGCAGGGATATTCCCTCGCGGCCTATTTTCTTATTTACTCCACACATTACGCCGAAGCGCTTGAATCGAGGCTTTTTACGATCGAGCGAATCCCCGAAGGGCGCTATCCAGTCAGAGCGGTAGAGTTCGCGCTTTTCTTGGCATTATTACTCTTCTGCACCGCAGCACTGGGGTGGAAATGGATAATCGACTCTGCCGTGAATTTTATTTTGTAAGTCAGCATCGGCGCACGAGAGTGCGTATGAACTTACGTACGTGCGGGATATTGGTGACAGGACTCGACGTTCCTTCATTTATTTCATGTCGAGTATTTTGCGGAGACTTGCAAGCGTATAGTTGTTTTTTACATGATGGCGTTTGATGATCACATTGTTATTGGACGAGATATTTGCTCCGAATTCTGTGGTATACAGTCGCTCATAGCCGGCTGCATCGGCCAGTTGCAGTGTTTGCCGGTTATAACTGCCGTAGGGAAAAGCGAAGTGGTCAATCGATCTGTCAAGCATCAGTTCAATAATTCTCTTTGAAAGATATATCTCGCGATATAGTGCGACAGGATTGCCTGTCGCCTGCGTCTTCAGCAGATCCGCGTGCGACATGGTGTGGCTCTCGATTTGCAATCCCTCCGCATCGAGCATGCGAAGATCATCCCAGGTAAGAAGACGTCCCCCCTTTTCACCGATATAGTCAATGTAGATGAAAAGAGAGACCGGGTATCCGTATTTTTTTGCAATCGGCAGCAGCTTTGATTTCATTGCGGGGTATCCGTCATCAAAGGAGAGGACCGCATATTTTTTCTGCGGCGCAACTCCCCGCGTCAGCAGGTCGCGAAGACCCGCCAGGCTGATGATAGTGACATCGTTATCTTTGAAAAATTTGAAGTGCTCTTCAAGCTGCCGAGAGGTGACGGAAAAAGGACCGACCCCGTCGATATTGTGGTAGAGTATTACGGGTATCTCGCAGTAGTATCCGGATGGAATTGTTTTTTTTTCCACGCCCTTCGGAAGAGCAAATTTCTCAGTAACACCTGAGATGCTCAGCACCGAGAAGCCGAGAAAAAGGGTGGCGGCACTGGCGAAAATGAGTGTTGTTGTAATGATGATTTTTCTCATTATCTATATTTCGGATAATCAGCACTCCAATTCAATACTTTTTTTTTATGAACTGCTGTTTTCTATGCTTATAAAACAATCCTTTACAGTCATGCGCAGTACCGTCGTCAGCACAAGTGCGGGCAAACGAACAGCGTATTCTGTAAATACAAATTCACGATGAGTGTATCAAGCGGAATCTTGGTTTTAGGTACCGCAATAGTCCTGAACTGAATTGATTGACAGATAAAGTGTTAACCCATACCTTGCAGCTGCACAATGGAGGAAGATGACAAGGCAGCAGGTAGTCGCGATCATGCAGCAGATGGGCCTTGCGCCGAATAAGCGCTATGGCCAGAATTTTCTAATCGACACTTCTGTCGTGCATAGAATCATACAGGCCGCGTCGTGCAGGGGCGTTTCAGTTCTCGAGATAGGGCCCGGGCTGGGATCTTTGACTGAACTTCTCGTTGAAGAGGCATCTTCTGTCGTTGCGGTTGAAATTGATGCGGGATTCTGCCGCTATCTGGGCGAACGATTCGGCGGCAGAATTACTCTGCTGCATGAAGATTTCCTGAAGATTGATCCCCCGCAGACGGAGTGTGTGGTAGCAAATCTTCCATACTACTGTTCATCTGAAATAATATTCACCATCGCACAGAGAAGCAGCGCGGCGAGTGCCGTAGTCATGGTGCAGCGAGAGATGGCGCAGCGGCTGCTCGCGAAGAGTTCGAGCGACTCCTACGGGGCACCGGCCGTATCGCTCTGGCTTGACATGCATTGTGAGATATTATTTGATATTCCTGCCGGCTCTTTTTTCCCTCCGCCCGAAGTTGTTTCAAGTGTAATCAGGTTGACCCGTGTCTCACGTGATATTCCGCAGTCTGTCCGCGATACCTTTCATCTGATTGTCAGGGCCGGCTTCTGGGCACGCCGCAAGCAGTTTTATGCATGTCTTACAAAGTCACCATTCGTTACGATCGATAAAGAGCGCGCGGCCGCCCTTATCGAGCATCTTGGACGAGATGCTCGTGTGCGGGCCGAAGAGCTCTCACCGGAAGAATTTCTGAGTGCATCCTTTTTTTTAAATGGTAAAAAATGAACTACAAATTGAATCAACTTGAGCCTTTGCTGGCATATTGTGAAAAGCCGGCGCGCTATATCGGCTGCGAACGCAACTGTATTTATAAACCGGATGCTTTTTTCCGCGCGGCCGTTTCATATCCCGACCTTTATGAAATCGGAATGGCCAACGGCGGAGTGCAGATTCTCTATGAAAAAGCGAATTCACTTCCAGATGTCTCCTGCGAGAGGGTCTTTGTACCCGCTTCTGACTTTTTTGCGCTTCTGCGTGAGCGGCAAATGCTGCTGTACACTCTGGAAAGCTACACGCCTCTTTCTGAGCTTGATTCGCTTTCATTTAATGTTGCGCACGAGCTTCTGTATACCAATATCGCATTTATACTGGATGCGGGCGGTATCACCCTGCGCGCAGACGAGCGCACCTCGGGCCCGATAATTCTTGCAGGCGGCGAGGCCGTTTCAAATCCCTCGGTAGTAGCAACGATGGCTGATATTATTTTTGCGGGTGAGGGTGATGAGGGATACGCCGAGTTACTCTCATACCTGGTGAGCTGCAGGAAGAGCGGTATATCGCGCAGAGAAACGATATCCGGCGCAGAGAGCATAGAGGGGGTATTTGTACCCGCCAATCATCAGAAGATCTGGTCCAGCTCCGGGTTGCTGGTATATGACGGGGAACCTGTCAAAAGGCGTCTCTATCGTTCAACCGTTTCCCCCTCGTCGGTTTCACCGATTGTGCCGACAATGCGCACCGGTCATGAACGGGCGGCAATCGAGATTTCCCGCGGGTGTTACAATCTCTGTAAATTCTGCCATGCCGGTTATTATCAGCTTCCGTACCGCATCTATGATGTCGATGATGTGTGCGAAAAGACGGTGTCGGTATACAAGGCAACCGGATACGAGGATATAAGCTACAATTCACTTTCGATAAGTGATTGCCGTACACTCGCAGCAATTTTGAACAGAATGCTTCCGTGGATGAACAGGGAGGGTCTTTCACTTTCACTGCCCTCGTTGAAGGTTGATCTTTCGACGCTGCCGATAATTGAGGCTCTTTCGGGAATCAGAAGAACCTCGCTGACGTTTGCGATTGAAACCGCCAACGATGAGCTGCGCAAGTGTATTCACAAACGCCTCTCCATCGACGATGTCATCCGCATCGTGACACATGTTGTCGAGCGGGGCTGGCGTACGATCAAATTCTATTTTATGCTCGGACTTCCCGGCTATACTGAGCACGATGAAATCGAGAGTATGATCTCTCTTTTGAAAAATATTTTATTAGCTACTCGAAATCGCGCAGCCATCAATGTGACGATTTCCCCCTTTATTCCCAAGCCCCACACGCCTTTTCAGTATGCGGAGATGGCGCCGCTGGAGTACTTTCAAAATGCGATCTCACGAATTAAGCGCGAGAGTCCAAAAAAAATTACGATCAAGAACCATAATCTGCGCGCATCAATGGTCGAAGCCTTTCTCGCAAGGGGCGATATTCGTACAGGTGATGCGGTGATCGATGCCTATAAGCACGGGTGTGTGTTTGATTCGTGGGATGAGCATTTCAAGTCGGTGGAGTGGTTTTCAATACTCGGCGGGTACAATAAAGACGATATATACTTCCGTAATTTTACGCCTGACGGGCGCTATCCGTGGCACAGCATTGATACGGGCAAAGGTGCTCTCACAAATGCGCTTTTACGTCGTGACGCACCTCCCGCGCATCAGGACGCGCGCTATACAGAGAAGCTGGCCACAGATGTCTTTGAAGAATCGCTTCATGAATTTGAGAAAAAATACTCTGTCATCGGAACGCTGCTGATTACTCTTAAGAAAGAGGGCGTTGCCCGTTATATCTCTCATCTGGATATGCTTGAGGTGGTTAAGCGCTCGATGCGTATCGCTTCGATACCGATGGCTTTTTCGCAGGGATTCAATAAAATTGAACGCATCGTCACGACGCAGCCCCTCACGCTCGGCGTCGAAAGCATTACTGAAATTTTCGCGGTAGAGCTGTATGCCGCCTATACTGACGGGATGTGCAGGGTTTTTTCCGAGTCGCTGCCGCAGGGGTTTTCCGTGGCCGAGATTTCGTACAGAGAGGGAGCATTCAAAAATTTTGCTTTCAATTCAGCTGAATACGTGCTATATTTCTTCGAAAGATGTGACCATGACTCTTTTCTTGCAGCGTGTGCGACCGATTGCATGGTTACGAAAGTGACAAAAAAAGGAGAACGGACTTTCACGCTCAGCGAGTGTCTGATATCCTGCAAAGAGATCGCGGCGACGGGGACAGTTTCGGGCCCGGCGGTCGCCGTCAGGCTGTTCACTGAGGGAACGTTTGCGTACAAAGCCGATGCGCTGATACGGCAGCTTTTGCAGAAAGATCCTTTTTCTGTTGCAAAAATAGTTAAAAGTGCCCTGCTAGTCAGTACTCTGCCTCAGGGTGGGTAATTACCCGGTAGAGATTTTTTATTCGAAAAACCTATAAGAGGAGGAAACAATGGAAATACAGAATGTGACAGGTTCCGATGTTATGAAGAACACATTTTCAGTAGTTCCGCAGCGTGAGCCTGAAAGCGAAGTGCAGCCCAAAGAGCCTCAGAAGGTCGAGAGTGAAAACAAAGGTTTCTCCGTGGATACCTACGCATAACGAGAGGGCGAACAAAGATGCCGGCAACGAAAGACCAGAAACTGAACTTCACAAATGCAACCAAGGCCCCCAAGGAGCAGATTGAACATATCAATAGGGAAATTAAGGAGATACAGTTAAAGAAGAAGAAGCTGCCTTCGGTCGCTCCATATTACAACCTCGAGATGGCAGTCTGGCATCTCGATCTGATATCTCTTTACATCAATATGAGTGATGCGTCCCTTGAGTATCTTGAAGTCAAAAATAACGCCTATCTTGAGAATGCCAGAAAAGAGTATTACAAATCACTTCAGCTTCTCGAAGAGATTGCGGGCAATGAGATTGACCGGCCTCTCTCCGAGAATAAAGATTATCTTGTCGCGATCGATCAGGTATCGATTAGACACGTGTACCAGCTGTTGCGCAAGCTTGTCTTTACTTTTGACACACTGGTTGACAAGATGGGGGAAAGTTCAAAATGGAAGTGGTCTTTTGTTGATGTGCAGGTAAGAATTGCCACGCTCATAAAGAATATGATCAACTTCACTGATCTTGAAAAATACCGCAATTTCAAATCAGAGTTTTTCAAAGATCGGGAAGATCTGTTGAAATTATGCAAATCCAACCTTGAAGATGCCGCCAAGGGTGCGAGAAGCAAGTATGAGATGTCGACACTCGCCCCCGAAGATATCGTAAAAGCGATAGCCCTCCTCACGTCACTTCGCAGTATTCAGGTGTTATACGCCGAAAGTACCGAGGCAGAAAAAACCAAAACGCAAATTGATGCACTTAAGCTTCGCCTCGAGTCCGAAGAGAAAAAAGAAGAAAAAACTGAAAAAATGGTAAGAAAAGGGGCAAAATAGCAATAATTGACTTGACGGAATGGGCTGTGTTTTGCTATTTTATTAGCACTCGATATACATGAGTGCTAATTATGGAAAACAGTGAACTTCAAAATTTATCCGAAAGAGAATCAGCTGTACTGGGTGCAGTGGTTTTTGAATTCATAACCACCGGCAGGCCCGTAGGCTCGCGTTCTTTTGTTCAGAAATATTCTTTTAATATTTCACCGGCGACGATGCGCAATATTATGTATGACCTCGAGTCACTGGGATTCTTACAGCAGCCGCACACCTCCGCCGGACGTGTGCCCACTGACCTCGGTTATCGATATTATGTAAATTCGGTGCTTGATTCGTATGAACTCGCGATGGATCACTACAGGTCTATTCGTGAGAATCTGCTTAAGCGTGAATTTGAACTGGACAAGATGTTTGTCTCTATTACACGGATGCTCTCGGAAATTTCCTGTTATGCGGGAATTGCACTGACTCCGAAACCCGACTTTACCATTCTCAAGCATGTAGAGCTTGTGCCCCTCTCTCCGAATCTGATACTGGTTGTTCTTGTCACCAGAACCGGCCTTGTTCTTAATAAACGCATCCAGATTTCCGTCACCCTTAACCAGGATGAGCTGCATAAGTTTTCAAAATACCTCACAACAGAGGTATGCGGGTTTTCTCTGTATGATATCAAATCCAAGCGACTTGTCGAACTTCGCAAGGAGCTTAACCCTGACAATGAGCTTCAGTTGGCGCTGGATATTCTTGAACTGGCTCTCAGCGAAGAGGTTACCCAGGATGTCTATATCGAAGGTGTTGAGAAAATTTTAAAAATACCTGATATGATTGAAAATCACTATTTATATCCTTTTCTGCACATGATTGAAGAGAAGCAGCAGCTCAATGAGATTCTCGTCAACGTGATGGGTGAAGAGGGCGTCACGACACTCATCGGTAAAGAGATAAACTACGAGGATATCTGCGGGTGCAGCCTTATCACTTCACCCTACAAAATAGGTGATAAACCGGCAGGTGTGATCGGAATTATCGGTCCGACACGTATGAATTACAAAGTAGTCGTACCACTTGTCGATTATACAGGAAAGGTTGTTTCGGATCTTTTGACGAAACTGTCAAAATGAACCGTGCGTGAAATGAATGATATTGCGGTTGTATCATTTTGAGCAGTAAAATGGAGTTCAGTGTGGTAAGTGGTCAGGGCAGCGGCTTTCGCGGGATAGTGCATGAAGACTGTATCACTCTGAAAACATTTTTAAGATAATGCAGCAAAGATTTGGAGTAAGGCAATGAGTGAATGCAAGGATATTGAAAAAGAAAACCCTAACTCTCCCGATGTTAACGAACCGGATGCGGGTATCGCTTCGGAAAGTGCGGGAGAAAAAGAGAGTGAAGTGAAGATTTCTGGAAAAAAAGAATCGCAGCCGGATGTTGAGGTGTTGACAAAAAGCCTCACTGAAAAAGAGAAAGAGCTTGCAGAGTTGAAGGACCTTATGCAGAGAAGGCAGGCTGATTTTGAAAACTACAAAAAACGCTGTACGAGACAGGAAGAGACAAACAAGCGGATGCTGATTAGGGATATTGCTCTTGATGTGATTCAGATAAATGACAATCTCGAGCGCGCCAGCGCCGCAGCGGCGACTATTCCTGAAGGCAAGTCACTTGAAGACGCGCATAAGTCATATGTTGAAGGCGTTGTTATCATTTCGAAAAGCATCGATGCAATGCTGGGAAAATATGGAATTACCGCGGTTGATTCTCTGAACCAGTCGTTTGATCCGAATGTACATGAGGCAGTCGAGATCAACACCTCCGAAGAGGTGCAGAGCGATCTGGTGACAAAGGTTTATCAAAAAGGCTTCAAAATGGATGATTTCATTTTGAGAACATCGAAAGTATGTGTTACCCGACCTCAGCCCCCTTCTGTCAAAACTGACCAGAAGTCCGCTGAGTAAGAGTTGTTAATGTAAAAGATGTTGTGACGGTTGATTAATTTCCGGCCGTGCGCAATTATACGAAATGAAAAAGGAGTACTGCTATGAGCAAAATAATTGGTATTGACCTCGGAACGACAAATTCCTGCGTTGCCGTCATGCAGGGCGGTGAGCCCGTTGTTATTCAGAATTCGGAAGGGCAGCGCACTACACCCTCAATTGTCGCTTACACAGAGAAGGGTGAACGGCTCGTAGGGCAGGTTGCGAAAAACCAGATTATCACTAATCCGGAAAATACAATCCGCTCTGTTAAACGTTTTATGGGAAGAAAGTTCTCTGAAATTACTGAAGAGAAAAGACTGGTTCCCTACAATATCACTGATGATAAAAAGGGGGGGATCAATATCTCCACCGTTAGCGGTGAATTCAGTCCTCAGGAGATTTCTGCGAGGATTCTTCAGAAGATGAAACAAACCGCAGAAGATTTTCTCGGTGAGCCGGTCACGAAAGCGGTCATCACCGTTCCCGCATATTTCAACGACGCACAGCGTCAGGCGACAAAAGACGCCGGAAAGATCGCCGGCCTTGAAGTTGAGCGAATCATCAACGAGCCTACTGCCGCAGCTCTCGCGTACGGTCTTGATAAGTCCAAAACTAACCATAAAATTGCCGTGTACGATCTCGGCGGCGGTACTTTTGATATTTCTATCCTTGAGCTCGGGGATGGAGTATTTGAAGTAAAATCGACAAACGGAAATACTCATCTGGGCGGCGATGATTTCGACCAGGAGATAATGCTGTGGCTTATCGCTGAGTTTAAGAAGCAGACAGGAATTGACGTCTCCCACGACAAGATGGCATTGCAGCGCCTCAAAGAGAGTGCGGAGAAAGCGAAGATAGAGCTGTCGACAAAAATGGAAACAGAGATCAATATTCCTTTCCTTACCGCAGATGCATCGGGCCCCAAGCATCTTGTGATGACACTCTCCCGTTCAAAGTTCAATCAGATGACCGAGCACCTTGTGCAGGCTTCAAAGGAACCCTGCGTCAAAGCGCTCAGGGATGCGGGCCTTACCGCTGCTGATGTTGACGAGGTAATCCTCGTCGGCGGATCGACACGAATCCCTGCGGTGCAGGAGCTTGTTAAAGAGATCTTCAACAAAGAGCCTCACAAGGGCGTGAATCCCGATGAAGTCGTGGCAGTCGGTGCTTCGATTCAGGGCGGTGTTCTTACCGGCGATGTTCACGATGTGCTTCTTCTTGATGTCACTCCGCTTTCACTGGGGATTGAAACCCTGGGCGGAGTCATGACTAAACTGATTGAGCGCAATACGACCATCCCGACAAGAAAGAGCCAGGTCTTCTCAACTGCGGCGGATAATCAGCCGGCGGTGACCGTGCATGTATTGCAGGGGGAACGCGAGCTTGCCGCGCAGAACAGAACTCTCGGACGTTTTGAATTGTCCGATATCCCCCCGGCGCCGCGCGGCGTGCCGCAGATTGAAGTAACCTTCGATATCGACGCCAACGGCATCGTGCATGTATCCGCAAAGGATCTTGGTACCGGCAAAGAGCAGAAGATCAGGATTGAATCGTCAAGCGGTCTTTCTGATGCGGATATCGACAAGATGGTCAAAGAGGCCGCTTCGCATGCGGATGAGGATAAGAAGGCTCGTGAGCTGATCGAAGCGAGAAATGAGGGTGACTCATTTATCTATTCAATTGAAAAGCTTCTGAAAGACAATGCCGACAAAATCGAACCTTCCGAGAAAAGCGCAATCGAGGGTGCCGTTTCTAATCTTAGAAGCGCGCTTCAGGGAAGTGATGTTGCAGCGATCAAACAGGCGAAAGAAAAACTCGAACAGGCTTCTCATCAGTTTGCGCAGCGCATCTATCAGGGCGCCTCGCAGGGACAGGCGCAGGGGCAGCCGGGGCCTGAGGATTCCGGTAATCAGCAGTCCGACAAGAACGGCCAGGAGAAGAAGTCAGGCCAGGGCGATGTTTTCGATGCAGATTACGAAGTAGTTGACGAAAATAAGTAAATCATTAGATCGGTTCAAAATACCACCTTCATAAAAGATTTAAATGCCTTATGAAGGGGTTTTTGAGAACCGCGAGATTATAAGATTGTTTTTATGACTGCTCATTAACCACGTTTCCTGAATGCGGGAAACGTGGTTAATAATTCTGATTATATCCATGAAGTGAGGGAAACCTTGGCTGCAAAACGTGACTACTACGAAGTTCTGGGAATCTCCAAGAATGCTCAGGAGGCCGAGATTAAGGCCGCCTATCGCCAGATGGCTCTGAAATATCATCCCGACAGAAATAAGGGTGATAAAGAGTCTGAGGAAAAATTCAAAGAGGCGACAGAGGCGTATGAGGTTCTGAGAGATCCGAAGAAGCGCGCTCAGTATGATCAGTTCGGCCACGAGGGTGTAGGCGGTTTTGAAGGTTTCGGACGGGGAGCCTACAGCGATTTTTCGGATATTTTCGGCGATTTCGATTTGAATGATATTTTTGAGGGTTTCTTCGGCGGCGGTTTTTCCTCGAGGTCGCAGGGCGGGGGGACACGGCGTCCAAAGCGCGGTGCAGATCTTCAGTATGAGCTGTCCATGACGCTTGAAGAGGCGGCAGCAGGCAAGGATGCGCAGATAGAGATCCCCCGGCACGAGACATGCGATTCGTGTCATGGATCCGGTTCCGCGCCGGGATCCAAGACCACCGTGTGTCCCGTGTGCAACGGCTCAGGTACAATCCGCCAGTCGCAGGGATTTTTCTCTGTTACCCAGCCCTGTTACAAATGCCATGGAGAGGGGAAAATCATATCCAATCCCTGTACGCATTGCAGCGGCAGCGGCATGACTCCCAAGAAGAGAAAGATTACAGTAAAAATACCTGCGGGTGTTGAATCGGGATCACGGCTCAAGATCTCAGGTGAAGGCGAGTTGAGTTCTGCGGACGGCGTTCGCGGCGATCTTTACGTGATGGTACATGTCAAAAAGCATGAATCCTTCGAGCGGCACGGCAACGACCTGGTAATGGATGTGAATATATCCTTTCCTCTCGCGTGCATCGGCGGAGAGATTCAGGTCCCTACTATTTACGATAAACAGATGAAGATGAAGATTCCGGCAGGGACACAGAGCGGCCAGATATTCCGCCTCAAGGGGTTCGGGATGCCCTATCTCGGCTCTTACGGCAAGGGTGATCAGCATGTTCGTGTCAACATTGTCGTCCCCAAAAAACTCTCCACACGCCAGCGCGATCTTCTCAAAGAGTTTGCCGACATCAGCGGAGATATTGTCGACGACAAGAAAAATTTTTACAAGTAGTCATTCATCGTTTTAAGAATCTCAATCCGTCCCTGCTTTGAATGGGCGGAGCTAACGAAAATCGAATCTTCGCCTATTGAAAGAGTTTCGGCGGTGTCTTTGGTTTTCTGACGTATCTCTGCTTTGCTCAGCTTGTCTGTTTTTGTAAGAGTAATCGCGGTTAAAATTTTCAGTTCTGCCAGAAGATTGATATAGTCAAAGTCGCTGTCATCAAGCTTTCGACGTGAGTCGATGAGCAGAAAGACCAGAGATATGCAGTTGCGGTTCGTGAGGTATTCCCGTATAATCTTCAGAAGATTTTTCCGGACAGTTTTCGCGTGTTCTGCATAACCGTATCCCGGAAGATCGGCGATGGTGAACTCGCCCTTATTGATGTCGAAAAAATTGACGAGTTGCGTCATGCCCGGTTTCTTGCCGGTCTTGACCAGATTCTTTCTATTGACGATCGTGTTGATCAGTGAGGATTTTCCGCAATTTGATTTTCCGATAAATGCGAACTCCCGCCCTGATGTTTTCGGGTAGTCAGCCGCGTATTCGGCGCTTTTGATGAATGTTGCCTCTTTAATCTGCATGTTCCTCTTTTAATCTTTCAGTTGAACGGGCGGCCGGTCCATAAGCAGCGCGTCAATGGAACCGTAATAGGCGCGCCGCTTTCCGGTGACTTCAAATCCGAAAATTTTATATAATGATATTGCCGCGATGTTGTCTTCTTCGACTTCAAGAATAATCCGTCTGTTCTGCGCGAGCTTGCACAGTTCGCCGAGTAAGCGGCGTCCGAGACCCGAAGACCTTTTTTCGGGTTTTACCGCGATACGCAGCAGTTCTACACAATCAATCAAATCCCGCGCAAAAAGATATCCGCATATCCCGGAATCTTCTATCAGCAGCGATATACCATACTCACCGCTCAGCTCATCAGAAATCATCTGCCCGTTCCAGGGGCGCTCAAATGAAGAAAGTTCAATGGGAAGAATTTCACAAATATCAACTAATGTAATTTTTCTGAGTAACATAACGGTAATAACTACACTGCGTTTTTAACCTAATTCTGTCAATTTTTTTGAGAATAATCCGGCAATGAAAAAAAGCTCAGAGCCGGAAAAGAACAGAAAATGTGACGCTCAATTCACCATAATGAAGTTGACACAGATATGGAGTGCAACATCATCCCCAGATGATAAAATTCGTCGGTAAAGCGGCTCAGTTTCTTCTGATTTTCTTTATGCTATCGCAGCTTCCCGCAGTAAGTGAGCACAATCAGAAAATACTGATGATGGGTACGAACTCTCCTTCATATATCGGGCGGGGATATACCGGAGTATCCGGATTTTTTGAAAACAGCCTCATTATCAATCCGGCCGCGATCGCGTTTGAAATGGCCCCTCTGTTCTACACTAACTACGGAAATCTCTATTATCCCGCTTCAATTACTTATCCGACCGCCGGATTTTTGCTTCCCTTCGG
>Ga0209467_1000424_pt1 | contig 61088 bp, 51 predicted proteins | sample Higcelwee11metaG_FD_187175 | JGI IMG/M metagenome (GOLD analysis project Ga0209467, IMG submission 187175) | Freshwater pond sediment microbial communities from the University of Edinburgh, under environmental carbon perturbations - High... | ecosystem: Environmental > Aquatic > Freshwater >... | reverse complement strand
ATATGTCATGAGTATGAGGTAAATATTTTCAAAATTGGGTACTAAATCCCCATAAATAAATTTAGACGAGAGTTTCTCAAAAATCCCTACGTTAAATCTATTATAAAATCAGAAAAACGACAAGCAAGCGCCGCAAAAGAAATGGACAAATTGGATTTAAAAGGTGTGAAACACCTTTTGAGTCTGCCCAGCTCCCGGGCATTCCTTTTATCTTGATTCTTTTTTCATCACATGATAATCTCATTATCTAGTTAATTGTTATTGTTTCAGCGATCTAACTGAGGAGCCTGTAATGAAAACGCTTTCAATTTCCAGAATTCTTCTTTTTCAGACAATTTTTATTGTACTTATCTCTGTTACCGCAGTGTCTTTCTACTCGCTCGGGGAATACCGAAAAGGAATAATCAGCATGTCTGCCGATGCGAAACTCAGCGGAGACATCAATGCAATGAAAATATATCTTAAGGAATACTTCGGTACGCTGAATCTTTCCGGAAGCACTCTGACTGACGAAAGCGGCAAACCGGTTGAAGAACGTTTCGAACCGGTTGATGAAATAGGAAAAGACCTCGAAGTTGCCGCAACGCTTTTCGCTCTCGACGGAGATGATTTCAAACGGCTAATAACCAATATAAAAAAACCTGATGGTTCACGCGCAGTCGGAACAAAACTCGGCAAAGACAGCGCCGCGTATGAGCCCGTAATGCATGGACAGAAATTTGTCGGTGAAGCGATGATTCTCGGCGAACCTTATTATACAGCATACGATCCGCTGAAAGACAATAGCGGCAAAGTAACCGGAATATACTTTGTCGGAATACCCAAAGCCTTCTTAAATTTGCGCGAGGCCGGATTTTTCGGAACATTTGTAATAAAAACAATAGCGGTATCAATTCTCAGTGTTATCGTATTCTGCACGCTCGTATGGCTGCTCATGCGAAAACTTCTGACGCGTCGTCTCGATGTACTTAAAACTTCATTATCCGAAATAGCCCATGGAAATCTATGTATAAAGACAGATCCCGGACGTAATGATGAAATTGGAGAACTCACCGGCTCTATAAACGATACTATTTCAAACTTCAAAAATGTTGTCGGCTCTATTGATAAATATGCGAAAACACTATCATCGTCTATAGAAGATTTAGCCGTAGTTAATTCAGAAATAAGCGACGGATCAATAAAACAAAGTGCTTCAGTGGAACACATCGCGGCGGCGATAGAAGAAAGTTCCGTTTCAATAAAACAAAGCGCTGAGTCAGCGCGCGCCTCTTCAAATTATGCCAATGAAGTAAAAGACCTTGTAACAGAAGGAAGCGCTAATGCAGGAAAAACTATAAAGGTTATGACTGAAATCAATGAATCAAACCACCGCATCAGCGAGATACTTGGTCTCATCAATGAAATATCATTTCAGACAAATCTTCTTGCTCTCAACGCGGCTGTTGAAGCGGCTCGCGCCGGAGAGCACGGCAGAGGTTTCGCTGTAGTCGCGGGCGAAGTTAGAAACCTTGCGACACGAACCAGCACAGCTTCAAAAGAAATCGGAGAACTTATCAATGAAATGACCGAGCGCATGACTGCCGGAAGCAATAATGTTGCCAGAAACGGTGAGCTCCTGAAAAAAATAACTGGAATGATGGAAGAAATGGCGCGCATGACATCCGAAATTGCCGTTTCGACATCAGAACAGGATCATGGTGTAGCTCTTATACGCGAATCAACTGATGACCTTGATTCTCTTTCACAATCAAATACTGCTATGACAGAACAGGCATCCGTATCAATCGACAATCTGACAAAGCTTTCAAAAGAAATGATGGCAGTTGTAAAAACATTTAATGTAGCGGAGTAAAAAAACTGCCGGACACGTTCGGCAGTTTTTTGATTTAGATAAAGTCATAATAAAATCTTTTCATTTAGATTAATTTGCCGGGATGTCGCCCAACAAGCCGGAATCTAACTAAAAGAAAAATAACAGCGACTCTTCCTCAAATTACTTCTTTTTATCTTCAGTTGCGTAGAATGATGCGTAATTTTCAGCACCCATTAACTCAACACCCTCTTCTTCAGGCATTTCAAACTTATATCCAGTATATAGAGTCACTACAGAACTAACAGTATTATCACTATTACTAAATTTTCTTATAATATAACTATGATATGTTTTCTCAAAATCTGAACACTGATTTTTTCATGAATAGTTATCCCTTCATCATCAATCTTCCACCATCCCTCATATCTGCGTTCATCATTCAGTTCATAATATATCTTATACAATTTCCCGCTACTTGTAAATTCATAATAATCATTTGGAGGTGATGAAAATGATTTTTTCTCTATTACATATTTTTCAAGATACTTCCAGTCATACTGTGATTTTTCTTTAGGCGCGCAGCTTACAGAAGGTAAAATTCCCATTACAATTAATAATAATTTTCTCAAATCTTCACCTTACTTCTTCTTTAATTCAAACCATTTGATTTTATCTCTGAATATCAGCAAAAGGCCCGCGATAATAAAAGGAATGCTTAGAATCTGTCCCATGTTTACCGGCATCGCCGATTCAAACGAACTCTGATTCTCCTTCACAGTTTCTATGATAATTCTAAAAACAAAAACAGCCGTAAGAAATATTCCGAAAAGCTTTCCATTCTCAGAAAACATGCGAGTTTTACGGTATAGAAAAACCATGATGACGAATAAGTAAAAATAGAATATAGATTCATAAAGCTGTCCGGGATGACGGGGAATATAATCAACACGCGAGAATATAACTCCCCATGTTCCGCCTGTCGGCTCTCCTATAATTTCTGAATTCATAAAATTTCCGAGCCTGATGCACGCAGCGGTCAAAGGAGCCGCAACAGCGATCGCGTCAAGCGGCGGAAAAAGTTTGTTTTCAGCCGAACGAAGTTTCCAGATAAATAGCGAAAGAATTATTCCGATTCCGCCGCCGTGACTCGAAAGACCCTGATATCCTGTAAAATTAAATCCTGAATCAGTTATCGCAAAAGGCAGAAATATTTCCGTGATATGCTTTGAATAATATGCGATGTCATAAAAAAGACAATGTCCGAGTCGCGCACCGATGATAAGACCAATAAATACATGAATGGAAATACTTTCAAGTTTTTTGACATCAAGTGAGTTTTTCTCGTAGATTTTTTTTACGATCAGATAAGCAAAGTATATTCCGCCTGCAAACAGAAGCGAATAATATCTAAGTGAAAAGCCGCCGATTCTGATAATTTCGGGATCGATGTTCCAGTTGATAATCATGTTATTTTCCATTATAATATAGATTTATTGTTCCCTGAGCACATCCTATTTCATTAGCGACGACCGGACATTTAGCCATAAACAGATAGAAAACCGGTTTATCTGAAACGAATGACTCAAAATTTCCCTGTCCCTTGCTGATGACCATTCCTGCCTGTGAGAGATATTCCGCGAACTGCTTCGAACATCTTTCGGCAATCGTACCGGGGATGACTGAACCGGATGAAATAATTTCCGCATAAGAATCCAGTCCGCAGTAAACGGCGTCTTCTTTTAATGAATCATTGAGAATCGGTTTTTCTTTTACAGCGTAAATGATTCTTTTGCGCGGATATTTTTTCTTTATGGTTTCAATCAGCATTTTATCGAAAACTATCTCGCCAGCGTTATCTCCGAGAAAAAGAATAGTTGAGGATTTTTCGACACACTTTGCGAACTGACTGTAAGCGAAATACTTTTTATCAGCATGTTTCAGCATTTTCTCTTCAGAATTTATAATCTTTGAAACTTCCTTGTCGATATCAATTTTATTCATTATACCGAAATCGATTATATTTCCTGCGATAGCAAGCTCAACTGCGGCAAGAAGCGGATCTTTCGACTTGTTTATTCTTTTTATGCATTTATTATAAATTCCCAGAACCGCGTCATTGCTCTTTTTCTTTTCTTCCTCATAGAAATCCATAATTCCTGAAATCCTATTCACAAGTGTATTTATTTCAAAAGCAATTGCCGGCGGAGGAGTTTCCATGGATGTCTTAGCTATTATTTTTGCCGACTTGACTATTATCTTTTTAGTTTCCTTTTCACTAAGCCCTGCTTTTTGGGAAGCTTCTATAGCCTGTCTGATAAAGCAAGGGATACATTCAATATAAGTTTTCATTTGCCATTTACCTTCAGGGGATAAATTAGTAGGTTAAAGCCCATTTTGACAAGCACTTAAATGAGAAGGATAAAATTCAGTCGAACTGCTATAGATATTTAGCTCTATTTTCTTGACGGCAAAAAGCCTGCATGCTAATGGTTAGAAAAAGGGGGATTCTATGTTAAAAAAAATGCTCTGTTTCACTGCCTTATCTTTGCTCATTATTTCTTTTTCACAATCAGCTTCAAACGATACTTTTGAATTTAAGGTCGGCAACGTTTCCGTTACAGCAATTGCAGATTCGACTGTAGAAATGCAGAGCGAACTTATCAAAAACGCCAATGCTGATGAATTAAAAAAATACATGCCCGATGGCAAAAAAAAAGCTGCAGTAAACGTATTCCTTCTAAAAACCGACAAACAGATTATACTCATTGATGCAGGAATGGGAGACGCCGGTAAACTCATTTCCATAATGAAGAAATCAGGAATTACTCCCGACATGGTAAATCTGATTCTGATCACCCATGGGCACTTCGATCATGTAGCCGGTCTGATCAAAAACGGAAAAGCAGTTTTCACTAATGCTGAAATTATGATTTCCAAAGATGAAAAACCTCTCTATGAAGACAGCGGACTTGAAAAAATTCCGGCAGAATATAAGAAATATTTCATTCCGGCGAATCAAATGCTGAAGCTTTATTCAAACAAAATCAAAACTTTTTCATTTGGCGACAAAGTTACAGACACAATCACATCTGTTGACATGAGAGGTCATACTCCGGGTCATTCAGGATTTCTTCTTGAATCTAACGGAGAAAAGCTTCTTTTTGCCGGTGATTTTATGCATATTCAGTCAGTTCAGCTGATTCATCCGGAATATTCTCTTGTCTATGATACAGATTTAGATAAAGCGTCAAAAATGAGAAAGAAACTGCTGAAAAAACTTGCTAACGACAAAATCAATGTTGCTGCAGCGCATATTGATTTTCCAGGTGTAGGTTCTATTTCTAAAACTTCCGACGGTTTCGCTTTTTCTCCATTAAAAAAATAATTCATATGCCGGACTAAACATCCGGCATATATTAAGTATTACTTCATTACTCCTTTTATAAAATACGTTTTGAAAAACATTTGATTTATTTTCGTCCGATTAAAAACTATGATATAAGGTGAACGATGTTTTCAATTGACGCGATGATTAATTTCTATTCTTCCTTCGGATACATTGCCGTTTTCGGAGTACTTCTTCTCTGCGGATTTGGTCTGCCGATTCCTGAGGATATATCGATTCTAGCCGGAGGAATTATCTCGGGTCTCGGCTACACAGATCCTTTTTTTATGGGAATTGTATGCTTTTTCGGCGTAATAATCGGAGATGTTATTGTTTATAATATGGGCCGCTTTTTCGGAGAAAGTCTCTTTAATACAAGGTTGGGAAAAAGACTTCTCAGCCACTCATGGTATGACCGAATTGTTAAAAGCTTTGCAAAAAACGGAAAAATGGTGTTATTTGCAGGGAGATTTCTTCCTGGACTGCGTGCTCCGATTTTTTTGACAGCCGGTATGACAAGATTCGCGGGTTTCGGAACATTCATAATCATTGACGGTCTTGCCGCATTAATAAGCATTCCTTTATGGATAACTATCGGTTATTTCGGTGCGAGCAACCGAGAGAATCTTTTAAAATGGATGAATAATACAAAATGGAGTATCGTGCTTATCATCGTCTGTGCCATTCTAATCTACATCATCTGCAAAAAAATTAAACAGAAACTAATCAACGCCGAAATAGTCGAAACAGATATTATTTCAGATAAATAAAATTGAGATTTCTTCCCATATCTCCTTTTCTATGAGAAAAAAAGGATTCGTTGAATCCGACAGTATCACGGAAATCCGCACAAATAGAATTCCGGCCGATGCCTATTTTACGAAGCTGAGAAACAACAGCAGCTCTGATATCGAAATAAAGTTTATCTTCTTTCTGAGTTATATGTTCCGGAAAAATAGAAGCAACATCCTGCTTAACTTCATAGTAATCTGCACCGATGCATGGAAGAATATATGCCGTAATATCAGCAGGTTCCGTTCCGTATTTCGCATTCATTTCGAGAAAAGTTTTTTCTGCAATGTTTTTTGCTGTGCTTCTCCATCCGGAATGAATTGCAGCAACTGCGTGATTCTTTGTATCGGCAAAAAAAAGAGGAACACAATCGGCAGTTCTTATGACCAGGCAGTGATTTGAAATATCAGTAATCAGAGCATCTCCTTCTGCATAATAAAGCGATTCAACTGCATAAGGCTCGCGCGCTTCAATAACTTTGTCTTCATGCTTCTGATCAAGAAAATAAATATTATCAGGAAAAATTCCCGTTTCAAATCTGAGAACATGTTTTTCATTGCGGCGGATTTTTTCTTTGGACTCTAAATAATTTGCAGTATTGCAGTTTCTTGCGGCTGTTCCAACAAAATAAGAAAGTTCAGAATCTTCAACATACCATAGCGCGCTCGGACGACGTTTCATCTCAAGATGCATCATAATGAAATCTCCACACGGTTTCTTTTTCTGTAATAAGATATTTTTTCAACACCCGCTTTAAGCAGAAGTTCTCTCGACTTGTCGAAATCTTTGGCAACATCGTCCGGGAGGTGAGAATCGGAACCGAGCGTAAATATTCCGCCGCTTTCTTTGATGATTTTAATTATATCGAAAGAAGGATAAATTTCTTTTACAGGTTTGCGCAGACCTGAGCTGTTTATCTCAATTGCCGTATCATTTTTGCCGGCTTCTTTGGCAATCGTCGAAATAATATCCGAAAAATCCTTTTCCGGTCTATGACCGAATTTCTTATAAAGATCAAAATGACCTATTATATTGTATTTGCCTGATCTTGCTAGACTCAGCATATTATTAAAATAATCGGCACATACAGAATCAACACCTCTTTTAGTGTATTCTTTATCAGACTCCTCAGGAGAGAAATCAATCGGCCAGTCTCCGAGAAAATGGCATGAGCCTATCAGATAATCAATCCGATCATCATTATAATATGAAGAATCAAAAGCTTCAAATTCCGGATAATCGACCTCAAAGCCTGTAAAAATTTCTATTTGTCCCGAATATTTATCCTTGAGAGTCTTAGTCATATTAATGTAATCTTCGGTCTCGTCCGGAGACATTGTTATTCCGCCGCGAATTGATTCTTCAATCGGCGCGTGATCTGCAAATCCGAAATATTTAATTCCGCGTTTTATCGCCGTCATTACATATTCTTCGGGAGACCCTTCGGCGTGTCCGCAAAGTTCTGTGTGATTGTGAAAATCTATCATTTAATAACCGTTGTTTTTATAAAATTCCGAAATCTCGGTAAGCTTTAATTCATGTTCGTCATTTGAAAGGTTTGCAGTTATGAAGAATTTGTCAATATCATTATGGGAACTTCTAAACGATGTATGTATATAATAAAGAATAGAAGGAATCTTAATTTTACTACCAGTCTGAACACCTGTTCCAAGTCGATGATTATCTTCTATAGTTACAATATCATATGATTGATTATTTCCGAATTCATCTCTTGAAACTTCATAAAGGTGGGGATGATGAAGATATTCTACCAGAATTTTTTCTTTCTTAAAAAAAAGTGCCGCTAGTTCAGACGCATACTGCGAAAAGTATCTTGGACGAAAAAGTATCTTTTCTATTCCCGATAATGAGTTCTCAACAGGATAAGCAGAAAGAATATGTCTTATATAATCCGGTGAACGGAAGGGAAACTCTCCTCCGAAAGGAAGCGAAGGATAAAAAATCTCTATAAGAGCATTTGAATTTTTAAAAAAATATCTGTCGTAAAGAAGAGAACCTTCATCTGAAAGAATTTTGCCTATATTAAGCGAAATCTCTTCATCAATATCAAAGCGCAGACTCGGATCAACTGCCCTGCGAAGTTCGCCATCCAATCCGTCTGTCATAACTTGACCGCCCATTCAGGCTGAGATAAAAGATGACTCATAATGTATTCTTCTATTGTCATCTTCGGACCGTTTCTTTCTGCCCTTTTTCTGAATTTTGCATTATGTTTTCTCGATCTGTAAAAAATATACATTTCTCTCGGATCATTTTCTCCAAACTCAGGATACGCATGAGCTTTTCCCAAAATAGGTGACAAATCTTTTTTGGTGATGCATCGAAGATTCAATTCACTCATCTTAACGCGTATCTCTGTAAGCTCCTCGTGCGAAAGCGTAAATAGAAATTCTTCAAGAGCCTGGGTTATTTCTTCCGATCCGGAACTGAATGAAACAAAATCAGCCCATGCCTTATCAAGTTCTGCGGAAAGAGTCATCAGCTCAATGGTTCCCATCATCGTCCCAAACACAGGCTGAAGCTTTTTCCTTGCTTCCCAAATAGAATTGAGAATCGGTGCAAAGTCGCGGACATTCTGATTAAGGCGGTACTCCCAGATATTAGCGAGAAGAAATGCCGCACGGGTTCTTATCGCTTCATCTTTATTTTCTTCTTCAATAATAGATACAAATACTTCTTCAGACATCAATGTAAAAACTATTTCTGAAATAATGGTATTAATTTCAATCGATTCTTCTCTAAGCTCAGGAAGCGGATTTGCAAGATAACGGATCATATGAAAAAAATTAATCTTTGCTACAAGAAAACCCTTTCCGAGAACAGCCTTTGTCGGAATATGAAGAGTCTTATCAAAACCTTCTTTCTGGCAGAGCATCTCGATAAGTGAATCAACAGAACGCATATTCTCGCCGAGATCGGTTGAACGCAAAATGGAAGGGTATTGTGAAATCGCTCTGGAAAGTTCTATCAGAGCATTAATATTACTGACAATCCGCTGATACGGTTCAATCATCCCGCGATCTTTGACCACGCGTTGGCAACGGTCAATCAATCCGCTTTCGTCATCATTAAATACTACCAAGTCCATTGGGCTATTCTATTAGATCCCCGTAAAAGTTAAAGCAATTTATTTACGTGCATATACCTCAATAGTATCAGAAAACGCGGTAAAGTCGGCATATTTTTTAAAGAAATATGAAAAAAGGGGAAAGAAAAAACTGTTTTTATTCATTACTCGCTCTGGGTGATAAGCGGCGGGATATACTTTTATCTTTCGAAATCCGTTTTTTTTCAGCATAATTTTCACCCCTCTAGGTGTCAGATCAGCACTATGATCTACCGGATGAGTTTCAAAAAACTTTTTTCTGTTAAACTTAAACAATGGAGAATACGCGGATGGTACCGAAAAAGCCAGAACCCCTCCTTCTTTTACAAACGAAGAAAGTTTACTTACAGTTTGAACGACATTAGAAGAATGTTCAATAAAATACCAAGCTGTTACAACATCATATTTATCATTCGAATGATAATCTTCAAAAGATTCATTATTAACCGAAAAAGGATAATTCTTCTTCATGTAATCGCATGCGTATTTTGAAATTTCAACACCTGTGCAATATCTTGCTCCGTTATCGCTTGCCGCTTTAAGAAAAAATCCCAAGGCCGAAGCAACATCCATTACCGAATTAAAGCGGTTATTTGAAGCAATTTTTTTGATCCTTTCTATTCTTCTATCGCAGAACTTTCTGATTGCAGGATAATCTTCTTCATACGTTTTGCCGTATTGTCTTTTATAATCTGAAGTAAAATATGTATCTGAATATTCTATTGTTGAATGTGCAGAATTAAAAACAGTGCCGCATAAGCGGCATTGTAAAAAATCTTTATTTTGCAGTGTAATTAAAGCCCCGCCGCAGACGAGGCAATTATTTAATCGCATTTAATATCTTTTTTCTTTTTTGCCGGTTCCATTACGGCATTGACGCCTCTCATTCTCACATTATCAAAAGAAAGAAGAACTATCTCGGCATACTGTTCAGGAATTTCGATGAAAGTATAGCTTGTATGAATATCGATTTTTCCGATTGCCTTACCGTCAATTCCTGATCTTCTTACGATCTCTTTGATGATATCGCCAGGCATAACACGGTGATTCTTGCCGATGTTAAGAAACATTTTAACTTTTCCATCATTAACATCTTCAAACACAGGCGCTGATTTCTGTTTAGGCTTAAAATCATTCTTGGAAAACTCAATTTGTGAAATGTCTCCTATGATTTCCTTCAGCATCGCAGCTGCAAGTCGTCTTGTTCCGAAAAAAGGGACGCCGAGACCTTTTTTCATCGCGTTGAGAAGCTCGCCGTATTCGGACAAATCTTCGGTTGCCGATATCTCGATAATTCTATCGAGCTTTCTCTTCTGGTGGTGATTCATTCAATAACCTCATATAGTGTGATTGTGACAAAAACCGGACGTCTTCGCCGTGCTCTAATATTTTAATGAGCCTGAAAATATCAAGTAATTTTCAAATAACTATTTAATGCAGCGGTAACCGACATTTCTTACTGTTTCGATCAATGAATTAAAATCATCACCGAGTTTGCTGCGCAGTCTTCGTATATGAACATCAACGGTTCTTGTACCGCCGATATATTCGACTCCCCATATTTTCGCAAGGAGATCCTTACGCGAAAAAGCCTGACCGCTGTTTTGAACAAGGAGCCTTAATAGTTCAAATTCTTTATAGGTAAAATCCAGTTTTTCATTATCGTAATAGATTGAGTATTCCAGCAGATTTATAGTAATTCTTCCCACTTTTAGTATATTATCATCAATCTCTGCCTTTTTCTGACAAACAAACTTATTAATTCTAAGTTCAAGTTCTCCTTTTCTCAGAGGATAACATATAAAATCATTAAAGAACCATTCGTAATCCAGATTTTCCCTGTTGGATGGCTTAAGAATTAAAATTACAGGAAGATTATGAATTTTTTTTCTGATCTTTGAAAGAAAAAACTGAACGGATTCGCTTTCTTCAAACATATCAAGATCAATCAGAAGAATATCTGTTTCTGCCCGTACCATGTCGGCATTCTTATATTTTACAAACTCAAAGTCTGTACAGCTCGCCTTTACGCTTTCAATAACCTCATGGTTTGAAGATAAAAGACCTACTCGAATTATCATTTTTTATCAGCCAGTACCTTAAAAATATCCTCATACTGTTTAGCGACATTTTCTGCATAAAATTTCTTCACATCAGCTTTATTGTTCTTTGCAAGTTTCTGATACATTTTTTTGTCTTTTACCATTCGCTTAATCGAATCTGCGCAGGCAGAAACATCTCCGACGTTAATCATGAGAGCATTCTTTTCATGAAAAAGAAAATCTGTCTGACCGCCGTGATTTGTGCAAATTATAGGAAGAGAACAATCCATTGCTTCCATAAAAACTATTCCGAAACCTTCATGAAGAGATGTCATAATATAGGCATCCGAAAGGTTAAGATACTCATATTTTCGTTTTTCGGTAACAAATCCTGCAAAATATATTTTATCACGAACTCCAAGTTTCTCAGACAAATTCATCAAAAACTCTTTTTCAGGACCGTCACCAAGAACATACAGTTTAAGCTTAAGTTCCTTCTCTTTCGCAAAAGCTTCAATTATTGTTTCAACCGATTTTCTTTTTACAAGACGACCGATCGTAATAAGTGAAAATTCACCCTTTTTAAGCTCAGGCAGTTTAAATGAAGAAACAGGTTTCTTCTGGGGATGATACGCCAGAGGAATTATATCAACCGCTTTATTCGGAGAATAATATTTCAAAGCATTTTCCTGAGTGTTTGAAGACTGAGCTACAATTCTATCTGCATGATTAAGAACAAATTTTACAACCGCCTTAAAAATTAAGGAGCGGTGCGGAGATGTTTTCTTTGAAGGGTCATAAATATCCCCGCCATGAATGGACAGAACATTCGGAATTCTGAAAATACGGGATATAATATAACCCAAAGGCCCTGACGGAACCGCAAAATGGGTATTTATTGCCGCATATTTATTCTTTCTGGCAAGTTTTACTCCCTTTAAAAAACCGGTGATGAGATAAGTGAACATTGAAAGAAATGATGCCGCATCGCGTGAATTTCTTCCCAAAACTCCTACCCTGTGAATGTTTATTCTTTTCATTACTTCGAAAGAAGGAATATCCCTGTAGGATGATGTCAGAACATCAACTTCGTAATTTTTTACCCATTCTAAAGCAAGATCATATGAAGCGACTCCGCCGCCGCCGCCGAGAGGTGGAAATTCATAGTTTATAATAAGTATTTTTTCTTTAGCTTTCTTTTTCATATTTGTTATCGTAAAGACTGGGCGGCTCTATGTCAATATTTTAAACTTTCAAAGAGTATACTCTTTCTGAAAAAATATAGCTGGAAAAATAGACAGCGTTAGGCAATTGTGGCGATTTCAGGAGCATACTAATGTTAGCGGAATTTCTTTTTTCAGCAGTAATTTTGGGAATAGTAGTTGCGATTCCCCCGGGATCAGTAACAATCGCTGCATCTCAAAGGGCAATAAAATACGGCTTCAGAAACAGTCTTTTTTTCACTGCAGGCTCGTCTATATCTGATATTTTTTATATCATTCTTGTCTATAACGGTGTAGCTCAGCTTGTTTCATCCTATAAAATTTTCGAAATCATTCTGTCGGCTGTATGCGGAACCATTCTCTGTTACATGGGAATTTCTTCACTTATTAATTCTTTTAAAAATAATTCTTCCGGCTCAAAAAATTTTGCCTTAAAGAAATCCCCGATAACAGCCGTCATTTCCGGAATATTAATAACACTTACTAATCCCATGACAATCGTTGGCTGGCTTGCGGTCGCGGGGAACTTCTTTCTGGTGTGGAACCGCGAATTTCCGGAATCATCAAATTATTCCGTTCTGGTTACAGCATGTATAATGACAGGTGTTCTTCTTTGGTTTGTCCCTTTATTACTTATAGTGAGCAGATTAAAAAAAATCATTAGCGGCCGTATTCTCATTTTTCTTATGCGGATTTGCGATCTCTGGCTGATTTTTTTCGGCATTATCGCTTATTATAATTTTATAAAACTAGTAACAGTTATCTGAAAAGCTGTTACTAAAACAATTTATCATTATAAACAGGTATCTTCGTTTAAAAAAGTGAAATTCATCGCCAAAATACAACAGGAATTTCATGCATACTGAATATTTGCTCAGTATAGTAATTTCTCAGTTTTAGTGGAAAAATACTTTTTTCAGTGCTAATTATCAAAAAGCTTATAAGTTTATTATAATATTTTACAATAAAATCTTGATTTTTTATAAAATTGCTTCAAAAACATCAACGGATAACGTATTAATTTCTAATGAACAACTTCAAGCTGATAATAATTATTATATCTTTTGCAGCCGGATCTCTTTTCGCTGCAATGAGCAGTGATGCAATTATTAATTCTCAGAAATTATTGAAATTCGCCGAAAAATACCTGCCAGAAGCAGATCAAAACGAGAAGAAAGAGAAAACATCTGAAACTACTGCGATTGAAGAAAAAAAAGATGCAGATGATAAAACTTTCTCCTTATCCGGCTTATTTAAGTCCGAAAAGGAGGAAGATCAGCAATACCCTTCAATTTTAACCGACATAGATATCAAAAATAGTTTTTCATACGGTAAAAGTTACTTCACAAAAAAAAGTTACAAACAAAGTGAATACGACGAACCCGAATCAAAAAATATTAAACAGGGCTTCTTTAATGATAACCGGATTAAATTGTACGCAGAGGGAATGCTTAACCCGAGAATAAACATCCTTATTGATTACAATAACGAAAGAGAAGAAAGTGAAAACAGTTATGCCATCAATTATCATGCCCTGGAAGAAGACGAGGTCATCCGCGAAATAAATCTCGGAGATGTAGACTTCAGACTTGGAGGCTCAAAATTTGCGACTTATGATAATGTTTCTCAGAAATCTCTTGGACTTAATGCACATATAAGAAAAAACAATTTCAGCTTAAAAGGATTTTTATGCCTTACAAAAGGCATTTTTACAATAGATCATTTTAAGGGGAAAAATTCGCGCCAGTCAATTAACCTGCGGGAATATCAGTATGTTCGGAATAAATATTTTCAAATTGAGCCGTTTAAGCGTTATGACAATCTTTCCTCTCCTCCCGTTATTGTCTCTCAGGAAAACTATATAACATTTTCATCAAACCCGGCAAATCCTCAAAACTACAAAGCATATTCTGTAAATATTTCGCCGGGTTCACTCGAAATTTATCTAGATGACCAGATTGCGAGCAATAATCAAAATGCAGGAATTCTTTCTATAGACGGCGGTTATTACGACAAACTTTCAGAAGGAAAGGATTACTCAGTCAATTATCAAACCGGATGTATTACATTTTTAACCAGTATAGAAAATACAAACCGAATATACGCTGTTTACCGTTTATCTTCTTCATCATCAGATCCGTCAGTCAGAACGGATGTCATTCCCGGCAAGAATTTCGTATTCCTCAAATACGGAAACATGTCTGATGAATACGCATTGGGATATGATGCAAACGGAGACGGGAAAATCAATTATGATATTTATGAAATACGCTCAGTATATTCTCTCAGCGGCGGAAGTATTTCCACTTCGGATTTTTCAATTCAGATTTATGACAAAGAAAATCAAATCAATACTAATTCGCTTACTAAACTCGGCAGTTTCAATGTTGATTATAATAACGGAAATATCGTTTTCGTTCTAAGAGAACCCTTTAAACAAATTCTTTCATCATCTGCAAGAGGAATAATTTATTCTGCTGCAGTATCCGACAATACATACAATTATTCTGATTATTCATTCGCAGCCGAATTCAATTCAAACTCAACAATTTGTCAGCTTTCGCGGCAGAATATTGTCAAAGGATCTGTTATAGTAAAGATCGACGGAAACATAATTCCCGATACGCAATACACAGTTGATAATACAATAGGATCCGTCGAGTTTTCAAATTCGTCATTTATTTCCGAAATTTCCGACATAGAAATAGAGTATCAATATCAAAATGATAATTCAAATGACAGAAGTCTTTCGGGAGGTGGCAGAGCAGAGTACAATATTACTAAATGGCTAAAGACAGGATTAGGCGGAGTTTATTCAAAAAATCCGACTCTCGAATCTGCTCCCGAAATCGGCAACGAATCAATTTCTAGTTTTGTAACTGAAGGAGATATCACTTTCGATTTCAACAAACGGTATTTCGGCAATATTTTAAAAGCGTTATCCGCTGGAAATATCCAAAACAATAAACTTGCACTGCGGACTTATTATGAATATGCCTATTCAAGACTTAATCCAAACATCTACGGTATGGCAATTCTTGATGATTTCGAATCTGCCTCCGATTCTTCCGGAATTGATCTTTCGGAAAATTTATGGATACTTGCGTCTCCAGCTGCTTCAGCTTCTCAAAATACACGTGGAAAACTATTATACAGATATTACAGGAATGCAGGCAGCAGCGATTTGCGCGGAGAATCGTTCACTCCTTTTTCAGCAGTTTATGAAGTTAAACCCGGTCCATATAATGTAGAATCAGGTACTTTACCTGATCCGGAAGATAATAAGTCATTGGTTTTAGATTTTATTTTTGCGCCAGGTGAGGATTTCGTTTCTGCTGCTATCCCCTTCAGCGGAATGGATATTTCAAGCGCGGAATATATCGAAATAACCTACAAATGCAAAGACGCCGACGGTTCGGTTTCACTAAGTATCGACGCAGGTCGAATTAGCGAAGACAGCGATGGGGATGGAATTCTCGACACAGAGGATAAAAACGGAAATGGAGAACTTGATTTTTCGGAAAATTCATCAGCATCCGAAGACAAAGGATATTTATTCAATCCTTCTTCATCGTACAGCACAAGAGTCGGTGCCGGAATAAATCTTTCTTCTGACACCAGAGGAGACGGCATTCTGACAACCGAGGATTTCAACTCAAACGGAATTCTTGACACAGCAAACGATTATTTCACTTTTCCATCAGCAAAGGCAATGACAGGTTCTTCAAATACTGTAATGACGATATCTTCAACAGATACTTCATGGAAAACAGAAAAGTTTTATCTGCGAAATGACCTTCTGACTTCGAGAGAAAAAGAAATACTGAAAAGCCCGCAGGCTCTGCGCATAAGATTAAACAAGATATCTGCCGGTAAAGGCAAGATTTTCATCTCATCTTTGAAAATAGTTACAGGAAAGTGGAAAGTTGAGGATACCGACAAGGCAAAAATAAGAACATCCTACATCAACAAGTATAATGATTCGGAGTATTCTTCTAATTCTTTTGAAAAATATAATCCGTCTCTATTAAAAAAGTTCTATGATTACGGTACAGATGAAATTAGTGAAGAAGAAGAAAACTCTCTTTGTCTAAGCTATGATTCTCTTGCTTCTACCTCTGCATCAGTTTTCCGGAATTTCATGAAAAATAACAATCTTTCAATTTACGGATATCTAAATTTCTTTATCAACCCAAGAGCTTTCACCTCCGGCGATTATCTATCTGTTTCACTGGGTCTGGATGAAACAAATTACTATTTCTACAATATTCCTTTATCCGGATTAAAGTCATGGCAGGAAATCAAGCTTAAACTTAATTCTGCTTCTGTTACCGGAATTTCCGGTTATCCTGATTTTAAAAGAATCAAATATGTACGGTTCTCTATAAACGGATCTTCTTCCGGTGAAATATGGATCAATAACATTTATTTATCATCTCCGCAGAAAGTCACCGGAACGGCTTATTACTTTGAATCAGAGCTCTACTCAGACGAACCTCTTTATACCGATGATAAGGGCAATGCATATTTTGATGATTTCTCTCTGAAATTTATTAATAAGAAAGCCTCTTCGGATTTTATCTCAGCCGGAAGAACGGATTATGGAACAGCAGAAAATTATTACGAGATTTCATCATCTTCTAAAATTACAAAAGCATTGTACTCGGCAGTATCTTACCAATGCAGAAATACAAATTCTGACTCTTTTGATGAAAAGCTGATTGAAACAGAACGCGGAAAAACAAGAACTGACAAGTTTTCTTTCAGTTCTATTTATTACAATCAACAGAAAGAAACTCCAAAATTTGATATGCTATATTCTTATGAGAAAAAGAATAATTCACACGATAGTTTTCTAAATGGAAATATTGTTGAGAAAACATATTCATATAAAAGTCATTCTCCTCGCATAATTGCTGAAAAAAATCTAAACACGCAACATGGAGATTTTGCTTTTAATGCAGTAATTGATACAAGCTTTCGCGAAGAGTATAAATCAGCACCTTCAGCTGATGGTTTATATTATGATAAAAAGAAAAAATTATCGCAGTATGAACTTGGTTCATTTAAAACATCTTACAGCAATGATACGCTTTTTGCAAACTGGCAGAATAAAGCGAAAAACAGTTCAATAGTCAATTATGACAGATTTTCAGTTGCAGATCAGGCTCTTAAGAGTGTCGTAAAAGGTCAGTTCTATTTCCCATTTTTTTCATCTCCTGAAGACATTAAGTTTGAAGCTCGTGAGAAAAACTTTACATTCGATTTCGGAGCAAAAGATCTTAAAGGATTTTCTCCTGTTCAGAGCTTTTCTTTTACTTATACAGAGTCGGGGTTTTCTGACTATTATCCAGGCCAAAACGGCGAATACTCACAATATTCGAGAAGCAGAGATGCACTTTCTTCATTCGGTAACAAAATATCCATACCCTACGATAATAAAGATTTATTCTTAAAAAACGCTTCTATATCATTTGACCGAACTCTTGCAATGGAAGAAAAAAAGGCTCCATTTGAAGGCGAAAATTTCAGCGGATATTTCAGCCAGTATCATGAAAACTATGGTCTCAGCAGATCATTCAAATCACTTGGAGCAATCGGAACAAATTTCTTTAAATATCCTTTTTGGAAATTTTTTACCGGAAGCGGAAACTATTCCAACGGAAGAAAAATTCTCAAAAAAACACTCAACAACAAAATTGAAAACTATGATGATTATGATAATTCAATAGCATTAAGAGATGCAATTGATCTGACAGGTTCTACCGAATTTTCGTTTTATAAAGGAGATTATATTTTCTCAATATGGCAGAATACAAACAGGCAAAGCATTTCCGCACTGCCGCAACAAACAGTTAACTTCAGAGCAGAAACACAGATAGGATTAAATCTTGCAGACATGTTCGGAATCAGTTTTAAGGAACCCGAACGTTCAATAGTAAAAAAAGAAACTTCATTTTCTCTTGAGCCGGGTTATTCATATGAAAGAAACATGATAATCACACAAAACATACTTGAACAGAAAAACTCTCCATCACTCGGAATTTCACTCACACAAAATGATTCATCATATAGAATTAAAATCGGTGTCGACTTGATTAATCGGAAAACTCATGATTACATAAAAGATGAAGGAGAAGACGCTAAATATTTCGCCAACATAGGCGAAACAAAACTTGATTCAAAAGAAAGAAGTTGGAATTTTAATGCAGAATATTCAACAGGACTGCTTTTACTCTATGACTATTTTTCTAAATATTATCCGCTACACAGTTATCCTATTCTCAAACTATCATACGGCTTTACTCTCAACAGATACGATTACAGATTTGAAACCGAACCCGAAGGATATGACAGTCACCTTTTTTCTGCCGAACTTCTCCTCGATATTCATGAGAACATCAAGGGAAGTATAAATGGCAAATGTGCTCTAGAAAAATGGCGTGAAAGAGAAACCGGTGCAGTAAACAGAGAAATTATCAGCTATGAATTATCTTTCAGCCTAATAGTTATATTCTAACCAGACTTTCTTCCCGAACTCTTGTATTCAGTTCTTCCGGATTGAAAGTACGGCGGTCTTTAAATTCTTCTTTTTTTCCGTCATTCCATTGCTCTACCGGACGAAAATATCCGACGACTCTTGAATAAACTTCTGCGGGAACTCTTCTGTTGTTCATGTATAAACTCCCGAAATTGAATGTATGAGTTCAGTATTTCAATGAGACATAACATGTCAACATCTATTTGAACTCACCACTCTCTTTTTCGGACTAATTATGATAAATATAAGTAAAATAATCCTCAATAGTAACATAATCAGCTATAAACAGTACGTCTTAAAATGGAAGATCATAGCCCAGATTAAGCTTTTCGTTAACAAACTTAAAGTCCTTTTTCAACGGATCATTGAAAGGAACACCCTTGTCTTTGCGGTAAAGCCAGACTTCATGTTCTTTTTCTCCGGCGGTATATATTCTTTCAGCACCTTTTGCCTTGCGCGAATTTCTCAAAGCGCGGCAGACATCACCCGCATGCTTTTTAAATTTATCAAGCTCTACAAAAGCTTCTATATTAATAGCCATGAAAAAATGACCTAGCTGAATCGGAATCTTTTTCCCTTCAGCATCTATTCCCATCAGCATTTTGAGATAATTTGCCTGAGAAAGAGCCGTTGAAAGAAGTTCAACGACAGTAGCGTAACCGTAACCCTTATAGCCGCCGAGATCTTCCCCCAAGCCGCCAAGTGGAGTAAGTGCTGCTTTATCCTTCGTAAGATCAACCAGCACCTGCTTGGTATCCGTTCTGTAATTGCCGTTTTCTCCGATTACCCATCCTTCAGGCAGATCTTTTCCGATACGCTCATACACCTCAAGTTTACCCCGCTGTGTTACAGATGTTGCACAATCAAGCATAAAAGGAAAATCTTCATCAGTCGGCATGCCCCATGTCATAGGATTGGTACCGAGCATCGGTTCTACTCCCCATGTCGGTGCAATGGAAGGACGCGCATTAGTTCCGGTCAGACCTATCAAGCCTTCCTGTATCGCCATCATCGGATAATAAAAGGCCGCTCCGTAATGAGTAGAATTTCTTACAACAGTCATTCCTAGACCAAATTTTTTCGCTTTCTCAACAGCCATCGACATAGCCTTGTATGCAATCGCGTGACCCATTCCATTATGACCGTCAATTACTGCTGTTGTCGGAGTTTCGCGTGTTATCTCAAAATTTGTTTTTGTTTCCTGCGTTCCAGCCCAAATTCGGTCGAGATAAATTGGCTTATACCTGCCGACTCCATGAGAATCAACTCCTCTTTTATCTGCCGCCACAAGAACATCAGCGCATATTTCAGCATCGCTTTCCGGTACACCAATAGCAATGAATCCGTCCTTCATGAATTTTTTTACGGAATCAAAACTCCACCAGGTAATATTCTCGCTCATAATTCCTCCTTATATAAATAAACAAAATAATTTCTTACGATAAACAAATTCTGCGATAAAACAGCCTTAGACTTTCTTCATAATTTTAATATTTATACCGTCAAGACTTTTCATAATTTATCTTATATTGCATAAAGTGATAAATGCCAGTTACTTATTGTTTCTATTAAGATAAAAATGAGAAAATACTTGACTTTTGGTTTAGCTTCTATACTATTGCCGTATGAGTAATGATATTGAAAAATTATCAGCTGCCTTTAAAAGAATGATTCATATTCTTACAGCCGGCAACAATCACCCGTCAGATTATGCAGGAGTAATGCTCTTCAGGGCAGAAGTACATATTCTGGAATTGATAGGCAAAAATCCCGGAATAACTTCATCGGCTATAACTCTTAAAATGAATGTAACTAAAGGAGCCGTTTCGCAGATTACCGCAAAGCTTTTCGCAAAAAACTTAATCATAAAAAAACCAAGCGCTCATGACAATAAATCACTCGAATTATTTCTCACAGATAAAGGAAAAGAGGTATTTTCATTCCATGAAAAAAAAGAAACCTCTCTCAAGAAAAGAATATTATCTGAAGCGGGCAGTATAAAACCGGATGAATTAAATCGATTCATTTCGATTGTTGATATCATGACAGAATTCATGAATGAATAATTTTTAAAGTATGGTTTAGCTTCTATACTATAATGAATAAAAAAGGAGACTGAAAATGAAAAATCAAAAAGTATTACTTGGGTTGAGCGGTGTTTTTGCTTTTCTTGGCGGAACAGTTATTATTGTAGGAGTTAGCGCTCTTAAACACTTCTTCGGATATCCCGACATCATTCGTGCGGATCCACAAACAATTCTTGAAAAACTTTACGCTACATCGCATATCGTTCCGTATCTGTATTATTTTGGTGTAGGCGGAGCAGGATTATGCCTTACTCTTTTCGCTGCGTCTTTTGGAAAAACTCTCAATGATTCAGGCGAAGAAGTCTTTTCTTCACTCGGTAAAGTTTGTGGTATTACAGCCGGAATTCTCTTGTATGCCGGAATAGTCAGATATAGCTTTCTCTTTCCAAGACTTGCAGAATTACGACACTCCGAATTGTATCAAAAAGAAACAATTGATTTAATCTTTAAAGCAATGAACACATACATAGGAGACTCAATAGCAGAGCATGTCCAATTTACTTTCACCTCACTAATGTTTATTTTTTTCGGTTTATCAATCAGAAAGACGCAGATTCTTCCAAAATGGACGGCTTACTTCGGTTTTGTCACAGCGGCGATAATTATAATCGGCAATCTTGAACAGTTCGGATTCAAGTTCGCTTTCATCTTCAACAGAACAGGCGCAAAACTTCTCGCGCTGTGGCTCCTCTGCACAGGAATCATTCTTCTTTTTAAATCTTTAAAACATAAAGAAATTATCAGCAAGGAGATTAATCATGTGTAAACATATTGATATAATTGATGTTCAATCGCATTTTCTCCCCGAGAAATGGCTTAAAGCAGTTTCATACAGAAAAGAATATCCGCTTTTTCAAGAGCTTGATAATGACAAAATCATGCTTCACGGATCAGAGCATGACAAACTTCCATATCACAAAAAAAAGAGTGCCATCGATATCAATGCAAAAATCAAAGAAATGGATGATGCGGGAATCTTTCTTACTCTTTTAAGTCTGAGCCCTCCGGGCCCGGAATGCTCATTTAATGAAGACTCGGATGAGCTCGCATCCATTGCAAACGACGGAATTGCGGAAATAATTACAGCATTTCCTGACCGATTTTCGGGAATTGCAAGCCTTGGATTCTTTGACATGAATAAATCAATTCTTGAACTATCGAGATGTTTTGATGAAATGAATTTTGCCGGACTGCAAATCTTTCCTTACGCAAGAGGAAAAGGGATTGAAGGAAAAGAATTTTATCCAATATATGAGATTCTTGAACAAAGGCAAAAGCCGCTCATTCTTCATCCCGGATCGCCGGTTAACAAAGATTATAACAATTATAATGTTGGAGCATTGATGGGATACTGGTTTGATGACGCAATTTGCGTTGTTAAACTGATTCTAAGCGGCATGCTTGACAGATTTCCGAATCTTCGAATCTTATGCCCTCATGTATGGGCATTATTGCCATACCTTATTGAGAGAATTGATATCCAGACATCACGCTTTCCTGAATTTTTTTCCGCTAAACTTGAAAAAACTCCCGGGGAGTATCTTAGCAAGATATATACTGACTGCAATAATTTCTCCTCGGATAATATAGTTTTTTCAATAAAGAAAATGGATGGAATAGATAGAATGATGTTCGGTAGTGATTCCCCGTTTGTAAATGCTAAATTTATGGTAGAAACCCTGATGAAAACCGGGCTGACTGAAAATGATTTAAATAAAATACTATTTGAGAATGCTGTCGCTTTCTTTAATCTCTCTTTGTAGAATAATAGAACGGTTGAATTTTGACTGTAAACTCGTATCAATAACTCCTCAACATGATTAATATGATTGACATAATGTATAGTATATCGTACATAATGTCAATCATATCATACAGGAGGTCATGTTCTGAAACAGGAGTCAAACTTTAAGCTATACAGCAGACTGCACGTTTTACGCGCCGAAAAACGGATAACTCAGCAGGAACTCGCCGATGCGATCGGAGTTACACGCGGAACAATAGTTTCCATTGAAAAAGGAAATTATAATCCGTCGCTAGAACTTGCTTTCAAATTATCACAATATTTTTCAACAAACATTGAATCGATTTTCAGTTATTCGGAGGACTATCAATGAACAAATTCAACAGATTTACCGCAAAATATCTTCTATTCTCTTTTCCGGCAGTTATTGGAATTTTAATATGGGGAAATATACAAACTCAATCAGAAATATCCGGAATTATTCCGGCAGTAATCTTAAGGGAAATTCTTTCGTTGAACTTATTACTTTGGTTCATACTCCTTACATATTTTGTCATCGTTCTGGTTCTTTCTACAGAAATCAGAAGCACTTTTATGAAAAAGATTCTCAGAATAAAAGAAAGGGATGAACGCGAAAGCTATATAGTCGGCAATGCCGCGCGTTTTACTTTTTTTTCAACGCTGGCTGTTTTAATCTGTCTGCTGTTCTTTTCAATTATTGATGTCAGACTCACTAAACTTCCGGAAGAGAAACAGATAAACGGAAAGAAACATGAAATATCACTGTCTTTGCATTCGAATCTATTCGACAAAAAAGATGAATCCGATGACAAATCTTCCTTTTCTATAAAAGCAATTCCTTTCTCAAAGGAAACGATTCTGATGTTTCTGATTGTCTTTCATTCTGCTTCATTCTTTTTTCACACAAAAAGAAATCGAATTTGACAAAATACTCAGTCTGTTTAGTTTCACAAAACTAACAGACTGAGGGCAAATAATGGAAATAGAAAAGCTTAATCCAGACATTCCTCTAGGAATGATTATGTTAGCAGAAAAACCATATTAAACAAAAGGGAGACTAACCCCCCCTTTGTTATCATCAATTTAATCTTTAATAAACCTCATTAGAATAAGGCGCACTATTGAAGTAAAAATTGAAAGGCCTGCAATCATTCCCCATATCGCACCGTCATAAATCGGTTTCGTGTTGAACACCACATTTAACGCCGGAACATAAACAATAAGACCGATCGTCGCCAGCATAAAAAGAGTAAACACTTTCAAGAGCTTATTAGGTGCGGTAAACTTGCGGATCAGGTTTCCATCACGAAGAATAAACACATATATCTGAGGAGACAAAAGAGTTATGGCGAAAGAAACCGTCTGAGCCATAACTTTATCATTGGTCATGTGATAGGAAACAAGATATCCTATTGTAATAAGAATACCGAAAATAACACCATCGATGAGCATATGAACTCTATCTCTGACAGATAGAATTGGCGCATCAAGCTTAAAAGGCTTCTTCTTCATCACTTCATCGGTTGAACGGTCAGTAGTCAATCCGACACCCGGAGCAGTTTCCATTACAACATTCGACCATAGAAGCTGAATCGCGGTTAATGACGGAGCCGGACCGAAAATAGGCGACAACACAACTGTAACAACTTTACCCACATTATTGGTAATAAGATATTTCACGAGCTTGCGGAGATTATAAAAAACGGTTCTGCCCTCTTTTATTCCCATTACAATTGTAGAGAAATTATCATCAGTAAGAATTATATCGGCAGCTTCCTGGCTGACCTGACTTCCGGCGCGCCCCATGGCAATTCCGACGTCGCTTTTCTTAAGCGCCGGAGCATCATTAACTCCGTCTCCTGTCATTGCGACAATGTGGCCGTTCTGCTTGAGTTTTTCAACTATACGGAGTTTGTCGATCGGAGCAACACGCGAATAAACATGTGCATTTTCAACAAGTTTAGAAAAATCTGCATCACTTATATTTTCAATCTCGCGGCCTTCATAAGCCTGAGAAATATCCGAAGCAATTCCGACATGTTCTGCAATGCTGAAACCTGTCTGCTTTGAATCACCTGTTATCATGACAAGATTGATTCCTGCTCCCTTAGCTTCGGCAATAACCTGTTTAACCTCATCCTTCGGAGGATCATAAATCGCAGCCGCTCCGAGAAAAACAGAAGACTTAACCGCGTCATGAGAAAGAGAAGTATCAGACACATCATCTCTTTTGAAAAATCCTATCAAACGAAAACCTTTCGAAGAACGGGAAACGAGAGCTTCATGAATATCTTTACGCAGAGAAGAATCAAGAGGAAGAATTTTTCCGTCATGATAACAATGCGAACAAAGATCCAGAATCTTATCCGGAGCTCCCTTTGCGATAATTTCCTTCTTTCCTTTATGATCTTCAACTAATGAAGCCGAATACATTATATCAGAAGAAAACGGAATGGAATCCAGAAGTTTATATGAAGAAAACTGTTCCTTTTTAAATCCGCAGAGAATGCCGGCTTTTATCAGAGCCGTTTCAGTCGGATCACCGCTTTCTTTTGTAATATTTCCGTCTGTTTCTTCAACGCTTGCTGTAGAACATACATTAGAAATGTGAAAGATATCATGCACGAGATGCGATTCGCCTTTTGAAATCAGTTTAAAAAGATCTGAAACCGGATGGAATTCTTTTCCGATAAGAACTTCTTTTACCGTCATGTTATGCTGGGTTATCGTACCAGTCTTATCAGTACAGATATAATCTACATTTCCAAGAGTTTCAACAGACGAAAGCTTCTTAACGATTACCGAATTTTTTGCCAGACGTTCTACAGCAAGAGATAGAGCGATTGTAATTGAAGCAGGAAGACCTTCAGGAAAAACTGCTACAACGATTGTAATCGCGATCAGAATCGCGCTCTGAATAATTTTCCAGTCAAGGTGATCCATATTCTTTCCAAGGAAAATCGAAAGAACAAGAATCGCTGAGGCAAAAGCAAGACCGACAAGAAATTTAATTTCCGTATTGAGTCTTTTCTGCAAAGGGGTTTTTTCTTCTTCGGCAGATTGAATATTATCGGCGATCAAACCCATTTCAGTGGCTGAACCTGTTTTTACGACAAGAGCTTTTCCGAATCCGTTAAGAATTTTGCTTCCGGCAAAAAGAATATTTTTCATTTCATAAAGACGTAGACCCGATTTTGCAATCAGTGCGTCTTCCTTTGTAACCGGCTCACTTTCACCGGTCAGATGAGCTTCATCAGAAAGTATATTTTTCCCTTCTAGCACTCTCACATCGGCAGGGATAATATCTCCTGATTCAAAAACAATAACATCACCGGGAACTATATGTTTTGACGCGATAATTTCAATATTACCGTCGCGGATTACTTTAAACTGAGGTGACAAAATCTTTCGGAGTTCTTCGACGGCTTTTTCAGCCTTACCGTCCTGAATCAGACCGATGACGGTGTTAATTATCACGACACCGAGAATAGCAGCTCCTTCGATATAATCTCCAATTGCAAAAGAAAAAGCCGTTGCAACAAAAAGAATCAGAACCATGGGTTCAATAAGAGAATCGAATATTTTTTTGAAAATTGACTTCTTCTTCGTGTCTGAAAATTCATTTAGACCAAATTTTTCAAGACGCTCATTAATCACAGTCTGCTTCAACCCGTCGAAAGAAGAATCAAGCTTAGATATTGATTCCTGAGCCGTAACGGAGTAAAACTCCTCAAGTTTATAATTCATTTTTGACCTCATATAAAATAAGAAAACCGTTTATCAGTTGTTTTCTGTGTCTATATTTTGCAAGCTGAAATTATCGGCTTAAATGAAAGAGAATCAGAATTTATTTATACTTTTTCCGGCTCGGATATTATATTCATCTCGCATTTGTCACAGTCGAATTTCAACGTATAATGTTTATTCCATTGATCACAAAGAGAAAGCTCTGTGGAATTTCCGCACATGCCGAAAGAATATTTCAGGCAATGCTTAGTGCGCATCAGCATTCTACCGGACAAATTCAAACCGCTTTCTGCAGCCGGTTCTTGAACATTTACGCCATGTCTTTCATAGAATGCTCTTGCTTTTTTATTAAGAACATTGGAGGTATAGTCTGCTTCAGCAGAAATATATTTATGAGAAGTCGGAACTAATTGTTTTCTTTCATGCTTATATGCTGACATTCTTTTATTTCTTAATTCCTCTATAAGATCCCTGCGCAGAGAGTTCGCTGCAGACATTTTTATAAAAGGAATTTTTCCTGTAATCGAAAAAGATTCTATCCTGAATTCAGTATCTTTCAGCTTTGAAAACGAAGACCGGATATTTTCCAAAGCCTTGTCTTGATTTTGCGCTGTTTCAAATTTATCATCCGAAAAGATATTAACTTCAGTATTCTCTTCATCTTTTGCTGTGATATTCAGGCGCAACCATCCCTCTAATTCTTCTGAGGTTATACTTATTGAAATCGGGAGGAATCTCTCACATTCTGCCGTCTTGACTGAATCTTCAAACTGTTTGTCATAATTTTTGTACACGGACGAATCAGGAGCAATTCCTGAATAGTCATTTCTGCTGAGCTCAATTTTATTACCGCTCACTTTATTCACATAAGCGCCTGAAAGAGAACCGTCTTTCATATAATATGAAATCCCGTCTCCGCATACATACTGACCTTCAACAGTAAGAAAATTTTTCCCGACAGATAATATCTTACCGGATTCATAACCTATTGCCTTTGGAGAATCAAAAGAAGAAATGTTTTTTGTTCTTCCGTTAAGAAAATAATCCGAAAACCCGCGATTAAATGATTTTTTAATATCAGCATCAAAAGCACAGAAAGATTTTCCGAGTGAACTTCTTGTCAGTTTTTTCTCTTCAAGAACAGCGTCTATTTTTTTGCGGTAATACGATGTAACATTTTTAACATAGGATTCATCTTTCAGTCGGCCTTCAATTTTAAAAGAAGAAATACCCGCAGAAATCATTTCTCCGATATATTCCGAACGGTTAATATCCTTAAGCGAAAGCAGATACTTATCACCACAGACAAGACGGCCTTTTCCGTCATAAAGAGAATACTTATTTCTGCAAGGTTGAGCACATTCCCCGCGGTTTGCACTTCTTTCACCAATAAAATAACTCATATAACAGTTTCCGCTGAACGAAACACATGCTGCACCGTGAACAAACGCTTCAAGTTCAACGGGTGTGTTTCGGCTGATCTCTGCGATTTCTTTTAATCCAAGTTCGCGGGCAAGAATGACTCGCGAAAAACCGCAATCTTCTAAAAATTTTACTTTTTCCGGCGAACTGTTTTCAGTCTGTGTGCTTGCTATAAGTTTGACCGGCGGAAGTGAACACTCAAGAAGCCCCATGTCCTGAATTATTAGTCCGTCAATTCCCGCGTCGTAAAGCTCATGAATAAGCTTAACTGCCTGTTCAATTTCGTCATCATTGAAAATAGTGTTTACCGCAGCATAAACTTTTGCACGGAACTTATGCGCGTATGAGGCCAGTCGAGCTATGTCGGAAATCGGATTTGATGCATTTTTTCTAGCACCGAATTTATCTGCGCCTATATATACAGCATCAGCACCGCAATTTATTGCAGAAATTCCAAAATCGGCATTTTTAGCGGGAGAAAGAAGTTCAACTTTAAAGGATTTGTTCATCAGTTGAAACTATTACTTTGAACCGTCGGTAACAAAATCTGTCTGCTCGGAAAGCCGGCGTGAGCGTTTTTCTCTTTTTACAAAATAGAGATGATTTAATGCCATATCAATTTCTATAGCAGCCCAGTATTTATTCTCAATCTCCGCCGCGCGAACAAGATCCGGTATTGCGCTCGTTTCATCAAGCAGAGACAGATTTCTCGCCGACCAGAAGCGGGCGTCGGGATTGATATCTTTTAAAAGATCTTTTAACATCTGAATATTCTTGTCGCGGTCGATCTTGTTGTTTGCCAGAAAGAAGGCGGCTGCAGAAGTAAAAGCTGTATCTTTTGAACTGTTTTTTATATTTTCAATTTTTCCGGCAAGCGATGTATCACCTGAAACAGAACTGGTAAGAATAGCCTGAAATCTTACATTCTCATTTTCTGAATCGAGAGCAGTTGATAAAACAGGAATGATATCAGGCGACTTATAGAAAGACAATGCAAACAGTATCTTCGCCTTAACTGTATCATTTTTTTCAACAGGAAAACGCTCGGTAAGATATTTGATCGAACGTTCATCCTTTATTCTTCCCAGAGCTTCAGCCGCAGCACACCTTGCCATCACAATATCATGCGAATCATTTTCTTTCTGAGAATAATTGAGATACTTTACATAATACCAAAACCCTGATTTATTTCCGGCATAACCCATATGAAGCATGGCTTCGGTTTTCTTTTCAAGCGGTCCGTCAGCCAGAACTTCAAGCATATTCTGAGCAAAAAGCGGCGCCGATATAACGGCAATAAGAAGCAAAATGTTTTTCATGAACAGAAGATACAAACTACTTGCAATATTTCAAACATTTCTTGCTGTAAAAATAATTTTTTTAAATCTCGTAATTCATTTTACACTTGATTTAATCCGCAGAAAACTCTTAGAATATGACAACTTAAGCTTGATGCCGGTGGATTATGAAGAAAATTTATGTAGCAGGACACAAAAATCCGGATACCGATTCTGCCGTAGCGGCTTATTGTTACGCAAAATTCAAAAGCAAAACCGATCCTTCTTTTCAGTACATTCCAGCTGTCTGCGGAACCGTTAATGCACAGACTAAATTCATATTCGAAAAAGCTAAAGCAGAAATACCTGGTTTGCTAAAAGATGTTTATCCCCGTGTAATAGATGTTGCAAGAAAAGACGGAATGCGTCTTTATATGAATGAACCCGTTTTTGAAGCAGTCAAAGATCTCGACGAAAACACACTGAGTGTAATTCCGGTTTTCGGAGAAGACGACAAATTCAGCGGCATCGTCGGAATCCATGAAATCGTAAATTATATGATGACTTCCGGCAAAAGCGAAAAGCAGAGATATACTTTCAGCCTCAATAATATCGAATCGGTAATCCCTGGCAAATTTCTTAAAAGAGGAAATCCCGAAGAATTTTCAGCAACTATAATGATCGGCGCCATGGATCTGGATTATCTTTCTTCAAAAATCTTTACTCTCAAGGATAAGCCGCTTCTTGTTGTCGGAAAACGCGAAAAAATAATTCAAAAAGCCCTCGAATATGATCTTCCGGCAATTATTCTGACAAACGTAACTGACAATTCATATTTTGAAGGTGATATCGAAAACTACAAGGGGAGCATTTATCTTTCACAAAAAGACACTGCTGAAACAATACGTCTTCTATGGCTTTCAGCACCGATCAAACATATCGCGAACACTAATCCGTTTGTATTTCAGCATGACGATCTTTTTGATGACGCAAAAAAGATTCTGCTTTCATCAGAACTTAGAGGAGTTGCCGTACTCGAAGACGGTAAATTCGCAGGCGTCGTTACCAGAAGAAGCTTCATTGAGAAGCCAAGAAAAAAAATCATTCTTGTCGATCATAATGAAATCACTCAGAGTGTAAACGGCGCATCAGAAGCTGAAATATGCGAAATCATCGATCATCACAGACTCGCAGCCGAAAAAACAATTACTCCGATTTATATCTTTTCCAAACCTGTTGGAAGCACTTCGACGCTTGTTTACCAGCATCACAAGATTTATAATGTGCCGGTAGACCGCGAATCTGCTGAACTTCTTCTCGCAGGAATACTCGCAGACACTCTTTTTCTCAAGTCGCCGACGACAACTGCTGATGACATTATTGCCGCGCAGGAGTGTGCATCCGCAATCGGAGCTGATATCAAAGCATTCGGTTCAGAAATCATGGCAAAAATGCCTCTTTTAAAAAATGCAGATCCCGCCAAAACTGTAAACAGTGACCTTAAAATATATACAGAGAATTCTTTCTCTTTCGGAATATCACAGATCGAAACAGTTGCACTTTCCGATCTTCCTGATGTAGCCGACAGTTTTCTTCATGCACTTGAATCACTGAAAGCCGAGAAGCATATCGACAGCGCAATGCTTCTTGTGACAGATGTAATTCACGGTGATTCAAAGCTAATAATTACAGACTGGCCGAAAATCGAAGAAAATCTTATTTATAAAAAGGAATCGTCCGGCTTATACGATCTGCCGGGAATTTTGTCGCGGAAAAAGCAGCTGCTCCCTGAAATCTTGAGATGTCTTGCATGAATAATTTTCACACGGCATTTTATTATTGATTATTTATTGACCTGTTTTATCATTGAAAGACAATTCGCTGAAAAAGATATAGAGGACATATGAGCGTCAGATTAAAGATCATTTTGGGTTTCGTCGTAATTCTTGTGATGGTTTCCCTTCAGTCAATTCTTATTATCACCATGAATAACAAGAAAGACTCCCTGTCCAGCGAAGCGCAGACCCTTTATAGAATGAATGTGACACTTAAAGATCAGATAATCGATATTAAAACCTATCAAACTGATTTTCTAAATACAATAATACGAAAACTCATAGTTCCGAAGGAAACAGACAGACAGACTCCGACAAGCGCTAATATCATATACTCATTTGACGAATGGGTTGATGAATTTATCAAAAATCCCGACTTCCAGATGCTCGACAAAACCCGCCAGGATCTCATTAAAGAAATGAAACCTGACATTAAAGTAATGAAAACGGCTGTAAACGACCTGCGTGAAACTGATGTAGAAAAAGAAAATGAGAGAATGGATATTTATACTGTCCGGGCTTCTATTTCTGCGCAGAATATCATTAACAGTTCAACCGAATTTGTTAAATTGAACTCTCTCGTTTTGTCGACAAAAAACGCCAAACTGCTTGAATACTCGAAAACAATCAGTATCGCCCAGTATATACTCATAGCTGTCGCTCTTTTGCTGATTATTTTCATTATTTTCTATTCTCAGTTTCTTCTGACTCCGCTTAATTGGCTGATGGAAGGAGTTGGCCATATCACCAAGGGCGAGCTTTCTTACAAGGTTAAGAAAAGATATAATGACGAACTGGGAAAACTTGCAGACCAGTTTAATCTTATGAGTGATGAAATACGAAACTACAGAGACCATCTGGAATTACTTGTAAAACAGCGGACAGAACAGCTGCTTGAGGCAAAAGAAGAACTTGAGAAAAGCAATGAAAACCTCAGCGTAACTAACAGAAGTCTTGAAGACGCCCGCCGTATCATGGATCTTGATATGAAAATCGCATCAAACGTACAGAGCAGTCTATATGCAAAAATGCCGCCTCTTTCAGAAGAATGGGATATTGCTTTCTACTTTCGGCCGATGTCGGGAGTATCCGGAGACATGTATGATTTTTATCAGGATAATGACGGAAACCTTCTCGGTCTTTCTCTGATGGACGTATCCGGTCACGGTATCGCTTCCGGACTCATAACGATGATTGCAAAATCAATATCCACAAGAATTTTTACAAAAAATTACCGCAAACCTTTGAATAAAATTCTTGAAGCTATCAATGAAGAATTAATAAACGAGCTTGGCAATATAGACAATTATCTTACCGGAATAATGTTAAAATTCAAAGGTGATCTGATTGATTACGTTAACGCCGGTCACACCGAGCTTATTATAAGAAGAGGAGATCTCGGCCGCTCGGAAATAGTTAAGACCACAGACAATACAAATTACAAGGGGCTCTTTCTCGGACTCGAAGCGATGAAAACCGATTTCAGCCTTCTCACTTTCAAGATGCAGAAAGATGATACTTTGCTTATTTTTTCGGACTGTCTTAATGAATCATCCAATGCGGAAGGCGAAGAATACGGAATTGAACGCATAGTCAATTCCCTTAATGAAGCTCCAAGAAATGATTCAAAAAAAATTCTCAATCATGTCGTGACGCAGATGTACGATTTTACAGGAACCGATGTTCTTACAGATGACCTTACAGTAATCTGCGTAAGAAGAAAATCATAGCCGATTATTTATCGGCTATAAAAAACTCCGTTCTTCTGTTTTTATTTCTGCCTTCAGCGGTTTTATTGTCTGCAATAGGATTTTTCTCGCCGAACCCGATACCTTTTATTCTTTCAGGAGAAATACCGTTCTTTATCATATAATCGCTTACAGCATCTGCTCTTTTCTCAGAAAGCCGCTGATTGAATTTTTCATCGCCGACATCGTCTGTATAACCCCGAACTTCTATCTTGAGCTTCTTATTCTTTTTCATTGCGTTAATGAGATTATCCAATATATTCAGAGACTCTTTTCTCAGGTGTGCTTTTCCGAATTCAAAATTAACATTTTCAACCACAAATGATTTTCCTTTTTCTATACGCTCAAGAGATTCATCTATTTTTTTGTCATCCTTGTTGACGATTACCTTTTTAGGAATATAATCACCGGACTCTATCAGAACCTCAACATTATCTCCTTCCGGTATTCTTATTACATGGTCATCTGCACTCTCTCTTGATTCAAAAACAAGTCGTCCTTTATCATCATACTTTTTAATTTCAACTATAGAAGAAACAGGTTTTCCTGTATCATCCGTTACATTTATAGAAACTTCGCGGGTTTTATCTGCTTCCGGTTTTGAATCAGTAATAACTTTTCCTTTATTATCCGGAGGATTATTCTCAGAATTATTAGCGCTTCCTCCCTTTACAATTTTAGGATAATAAAGCGCACCTATAGCATAAATATAATTTCCTGCAGGAAGAAAAAGAATTCCGTTTGATGCCGACGGCTGACCAACTGCCCCCGGAAATGGAGTCTTGTATTGCCAGACAATTGAATTATCAGAAAAATCAGAAGCCTTAACATTGCCGAATGATCTCTTATCTGCATCTAGTGAATTAAATGCCACATAGACCTGGTCGCGAACAGTCACAAAAGACGGTGAAGACTGCTCCGGATTTTCAAGTTCGCGGATAATCTCTCCGTTATCCGGATCAACCACTGCGACATTTTTATTATCGATTGTGAAAAGAATAGATCTGTCGGTAAATGAAGGATTGGATGTAATATACCTTCCATAGTCTTTTTCAAAAATCAATTCGCCTGTTAAAAGATTTAAAGCATAAAGCTTCGTTGTAGAAGGAATAAAGACTTTCCCTTTGTAAACAACCGGAGGAAAAATGCGGACAGGAGCCTGCAAATTTTTTTCCCACACTGTTTTTCCGCTTTTTGAATCCATACAAAGAACTGAAAAAACATTTTTCGAATAATCCATCGATTGAGTAAAAATATATTCATCATAGAAAGTCGGGAAAGCCGAAAAGCTTTTGATTGAAGAATTATTCCATTTAGAGCCGCCGTTTGATACCGAACGTGAATGAAAAGTTTCTCTTGTCCCGTAATATATTTCATCATCAAGAATCACCGGATCTGAGTAAATTCCGTCTACAGACGGTCTTGTTTTTTTACCTGCAAGACCTTCTATTTTAAGATCGTCTTCGCGCATGCCTGTTCTAGCCCACAATGCTTTGCCTGTATATTTATCAAGCGCATATATTGCAACCGGATCGGAAAGAAAAAGAGTATTTCCTTTTATGAGAGGGTATTTAATTTTTCCAGCAGCTTTATGAAGGGAAGCGAACTGCGCCGAAATCTCCCTCATATTTTTCTTCCATATTATCAGCCCGGTCTCCTCATCAAGACAGTAAACCTGACCCCGTATATCAACAAAAAACAAGAGTCCGTCAGACGCGACTGGATTAAACACCCTGTCATCAGCCTGAAAAAGCCATTTGAGATTAGCGTTTTTAACGGTAATCTCATCATTATTTCCGGTAAAATAGATATTGCCTTTGTAGAGCGGCCAGTCAGAAGAAAATAAAAATGCCGGAACAAGAAAAATGAAGAATATTTTTTTCATTACCCGCCTCCGGCAAAACGGTAAATAACTTCATTAAAAAAACAAGCCTTATTTGAATTTCAATCTTATTTCATCAAGAAGCTTCATAAGTTCAATGCTCGAAGTCAAACTCCATATCGGAGATTCCGTCAAACCCAGATCGAGACATCTCATTACTTCATCCGCCTCATAATTGTATCCGTTACCAGAAAAATCTATCGGAAGCTTTTGCGTATTGCTTCCTTCGGAAACCGTAACGGAAGTAGGACAATGAAACATTCTATGAATCGTTATCTTTCCTTTGTCGCAGTATATTCTTGCTTCAGTATCAAGATTCACCGCAAAAGAACTCATTAGGGAGGCAACTTTTCCGTCATTATAAGAAAACAAAATACCATTGGTATTATCCGTTCCGGTCGGTGATTTTACAGACAATACCGATATTTCATCAGGATAGCCGAATAAGAACAGAGAAAGAAATACAGGATATATTCCGATATCCAAAAGCGAGCCGCCTCCGAGAGAAGGATTATAAAGTCTACCTTCAGGATTATACTGTGAAAAAAAACCAAAATCGGCCTGAACAATATGTGCTTTGCCCAATTGTCCCGATTCTATAAGTTCTTTCGTTTTAATTATTGATGGAAGAAACCGTGACCACAGAGCTTCCATTAAAAACAGTTTTTTCCTACGCGCCAAATCAATCATTTCAGAAAGTTCTTTCGAATTAAGCGCGAAGGGTTTTTCACAGAGAACATTTTTTCCGGCAGAAAGAGCCGCAAGAGTATTCTCATAATGAAGATTGTTCGGAGTTGCGATGTATACGATATCCACGTCTGGATCATCAAGCATCGCTTCGTAACTGCCGTATGCCTTCATGATTCCGTTTTTAGAAGCAAAAGCTTCTGCTTTGGATAAATCCCGGGACGCAACAGCATAACATTCAGCTTTTGGAGAAGATTTTAAGCCTTCGGCGAATTTTGCAGAAATGCTTCCTGCACCGATAATTCCCCATCTATAAACATCTTTCATTTCAACCTCCAATTAATCAGCAGTTCCAGTGATATAACCGCGCAAAACAATCCTGCACGGTTATATCATTATATGAGTTACGCTTAAACTGCAAGTTTAAGAATTTCAGCTACATCAGATGTCTTAAGCTTAACAAAATTTCCGACTGCAAAGCTGTCTTTCTGCGTTGATTTCGCTGCCATTTCAGGAATTTTATCATCTTTGATATTCATCTGAGAAAGTCTAATTGGAAGACCAATGCTTTCAAAAAACATTTCAAGTCTTCTGATTCCTTCAAGAGCAGTCTTTTCAGGATTATAAAAATCAATCTCGACATTAAACACACGCGATGCAAACTGAACAAATCTGTTGACATTGTGTTTGTAAACATATTTCATCCATGCCGGAAAAACAACTGCAAGACCGGCACCGTGCGCCACATCATAAATTGCACTTATTTCATGCTCGATCATGTGAGAACCCCAATCGCCTTCTCTTCCGGTGCCGAGCAAATCATTGTGAGCCACGCATCCCGTCCACATCACATCAGCACGTGATGCGTAATCATCTGGCTTTTTTAAAACCTGCGGAACATTATTTATCATTGTCTTCATCGCGGCCTCACACAGTCTGTCAGTAAGTTCGACATCAGTTGTGTTGGTAAAATATCTTTCCATTATATGCGCCATTATATCGGCCGCACCGCAGGCAGTCTGATACGCAGGAAGAGTATATGTCAGTTCCGGATTCATTATCGAAAATACCGGGCGTATTATTTCTACAGTCAGTCCTCTCTTAAGCTGTTTCTCATCATCAGAAATTACAGAACTCGGGCTTGATTCGCTTCCGGCAGCAGGAATGGTGAGAACTGTTGCAACCTTCAAAGCTTCCTTGGGAGTGCCTTTTCCGTCATAAAAATCCCAGACATCACCTGAATATGGAACTCCGACAGCAATAGCCTTTGCAGAATCAATAACGCTTCCGCCTCCGACTGCAAGAATAAAGCTGATGTTATTATCCCTGCATATCTTAATGCCTTCTTTTACGAGACTCAACCGCGGGTTAGGCTTAACACCTGAAAGTTCAACAAAAGCAACTCCGCTTTTTTTAAGAGAAGACACAACTCTGTCATAAAGACCCGACTGCTTTATGCTTCCCCCTCCATAATGAAGAAGAACTTTATCTGAATGCAGTTTTGTTTCTTCTCCGATTGTATCTTCGGTTCCTTTTCCGAAAATAATCTTAGTAGCATTTTGAAAGCTGAAATTGTTCATCTGGTACTCCTGTTTTTTATAATTGCGCCATCTGAATAAAAAGTATAATTATATTATGCTCTATTAAACAGATATTTCAAATGATTTTCTATCTGTTCATCCGGAATAAATTTAAGTCCGAATTCTTTTTCTATCTTGGAAACATCGAATAATGAAGGCTCGTCCGGGTATCCCTTGTCCTCTAGTTTAAGAATCAAAGGTTTTGATGAAATTTTTGATGCAGTCCGGGCAATATTTTCCCACGTAACAAATTTTGCACCAAGTCCGAAATATATTTCGTTGCGCTTATTGCTTTCTAAAACAGATCGGAATATATTAGCGAGATCTGCTGCATGAATAAATTGTGTCCCGTCATTTTTTGTAAGAATAGTTTCAACATTGTTTATCAAGTTTGAACATATATCCTCAAACCGTTTGTCATTTTCAATATATCCTCCTTCAATCGCCGGTTCACCGAAGGTATATCCCGGACGGATTATATTGAGATTAATATCCGGATATTTAGCCGAATAAGCCGAACAGAAAAGTTCAACAGAGCCTTTTGTTGCCCCGTAAAAATCTTCCGGAATTCTCATAGATTCTTCTGATGTTATTCGGTGAGAATATCCTGTTGCGGCAGTTGAAGAAGTATAAATGATATTGCGGATTCCGTTTTTTATCGCAATATCCAGAAGTCTGACAGAAGCCAGGGTCTCATTCATAATCATTTCAGGTGCGGAATCTCCCCAGCACAAGGCCGAATGAATAAGAGCATCACATCCGGAAACAGCTGAAGAAAGAGCATCAGAATCACTCATCTCAGCTCTTACGATTTTTATTCCTTTTACAGAATTAAGAAGCGGAACTTTATCAGTGTTTCTCGCAAGTATTTTAACATCATGACCCGATGAAACCAATTCCATGGCAATATGGCTTCCGATAAAACCGGTTCCACCGGTAAGCGCAACTTTCATTTAATAACCTCTCAGGAAATTACAAGAAAACGTTTGCGCAAAGGTTTGTCAAGTTTTTTAGTTTTTTATTGTCTTAATATTATTTAGTTTTATATTTTTCTATCAAAGCTGTAAAGCGCGGATTTTTTTTCAGTTTGGCAAACCGCGGATCGGAATCTATTTTATCAAATTCCTTGAAGCCCAGCTCAAATGATTTTTCAAGATAATTGAGAGCCCCTGCATGATCACGCCCGCCGGCTTTTATGCAGGCGAGTTTAAAATACGGCAGAGGATCAGAAGGATTTTTTGTCAGCGCGATAGAAAAACACCGCTGTGCAATAGAGTATCCCCGTAAGTTTTGAAAGGCAATGCCCATGTTCACGTAAACATTGATAGTATGATCTTCTTTTATTGCCTTGCTGTAATAACTTATAGCTTCGCGGTAACGGTTTTCTTCAACACATTGATCTCCGAGAAGAGCATATGCCGAAGCAGAATGGTTTTCTCCCGGAACAAGAAGAAGTTTGACAATGGCTGAATACTGCTTTTTTACTGCATAATCCATCGCGTTTTTTCCGGAATAATCTTTTATCTTTGAATCGGCTCCGTTTTTGATCAAAACTTCTGCGGTACGCCTGTAGCCCTGTTCGCAGGCAAGCATTAAAGCTGTTCGCCCGGAATTATCTCTGACATTGAGATCCGCTCCCTTAGAAGATAAAAGAGAAATCATCTTCAAGTGCTTTGGAGAATCTGTAAGTGCGGAAAACACCGGCGCACTTCCTCTTGAACTTTTGCGATTCACATCCGCACCATTTGAAATCAAAAAAGCGGCATCTGTTTCTGAACCCGCTTCAACTGCTGCGATAAGCGGAGTTCTGCCGGTTGAATCATAGACATTAATATCAGCACCTTTTTCAACAAGAAGTCTAATAATGTCCGTGTCTCCTTTTTTAATTGCAATTAAAAGCGGAGTTTCTCCGTTTTTTGTAAAAACATTTACTGAAGCCTTTTTGTCGAGAAGTGTTTTAACTATCTTAATTTGTGAATTTTCACATGCTGCAACAAGTGCCGTTCTTCCCTTCTTATCCTTAAAATCGCAATCGTCTATTTCCGAAAGAATCTGTTCTGCAAAAACAGAATCTCCGTCATAAGCCGCTTTAATCAGCTGATTCTTTTTTATTATTGTATTTTGCTCCGCTCTAAGACGCGCACCAGCTTTTTCAAGAAGAGCGATTATTTTATTATCGCGATTTATATATGCAATCATCAAAGGAGTTAAACTGTCATATCCAGCCCAATCCAGTATAGCCCCATTACTAATCAATTTCTCTGTAATTTCATAATTGCCGCAGTTCACCGCATGAGACAGAGGCGACCACCTGTTATAATCAGCTCTGTTAATATCTGCACGAGCTTCCGTAAGACAGAAAAAAGTTTCGCTGTTAGAATTGATTATTGAATATATCAAAGGTGTAAATCCGGCAGAATCACGTTTCCACAAATCACCGCTTTTTGAAACAATAAACTTTACCCTCTCAGAACTTCCATAGGCAGAAACAGTCATCAATGGAGTTATTCCGTTTGCAGATGAGAAGTTAGCACCTCTAGCCCTAAAAAGTATTGTGAGAACTTCTAAAGGCGCTTTTATGAAAAAGTTTTTATTCATTTCAACAAGAGTCTGGTCATAATTCTTAACTGAATAAGTGAAGGAAAAAAAAGAATCATTTGAAAGAAATGAATCATATAACTTTTTCTCGAATTCCGATTCTGATGCTTTCAGATAATACGAAAATATTATTTTAAATATCGTATAATCTCCCTGACATGCTGCAGCGTATAAGACATCGTCTGAGAGAATACCGTCTTCAGAAGTTAAAGGAATAAGCTGTCTGATGTGTTCTGCGTTTCCGTTATAAACAGCTTTCGCAAGAATAGTTTGATTCGAATTTTCAGACGAAACAGAACGGCGGGCGCCATGCTTGAGAAGAAGGAGAGCCATTTCAGTATTATCTGTTTTAAGCGCTATATCGTAAGGAGAAACTCTCACATTGTTCAAAGCATTAACATCACATCCGAGAGAAATTAAAATTGAACTTCGTGCAGTATCTCCTGCAGTCACTGCAGCATGAAGAGGTGTATTTCCGAATTTATCACGTGCATTTATTTCTGCACCTCTTGACCTGTAAAATTGGATTAAATTCTTATCCGCCTGTGCGATATGAATCAGCGATTCGCCGTTCTTATTTCTGACTTTGAAACTTGCTTTCCATTTATAAAGAAAATTAAGGTATTCTATCGAAGGCGGATTATTTTTTTCGATATAACGCATAAGAGGAGTTCTGCCGCTGTAATCCGCGGCGTCAATTGGGCTTTTCCGTGACAGTAGAAAAGCCGCGGTGTCATAGCGTCCGTTTTCAACGGCAATATGAAGAGGTATAGCTCCGGACTGATCTTTCACATTGAGGTTCATTTTTTTGGATGCAAGATAGAACAAAGTTTCTTTTGTACCGCTTTTTGCTGCGGCATGAAGCAAATTTTTTATTAAATATAATTTCGCGCCCGACTTGTGCAGAAATATTAAAACATCTGTCTTTCCTTTTTCAACGGCATTTAATGCCGGAATGTCTGAAGAATTAACATTTCCTTTTTTGGAGACTATTAGCTTAACAGTATCTATATCTGCAGCAGAAGCATAATACAACGGAGTCTTATTCGAAGAATCTTTTATGTTTGGATTCGCTCCGGAAGCGAGAAGAAGCCTCGCGGAACTCCATTTTCCCGATTTACATGCGGCAAGAAGAGGGGTATCTCCATTAAAATTTTTTTTATTTATATCAATTTTAAGAAGAATCAAAGCACGCAGGGATTCTTCGGAGTTTTTTGCAGCAAAGGTCAAAGGTGTTTCTTCAGGATCGTCCCATGAGGCAAGAAGTGCGGAGTTTATTTCATCTGTCTTACCATCTATGATGATTTTTTTTATATCATCAGAAGCTGCGTTCAAAAACGAAAACACAGAGAAAATGCAGAAAATAAACAGAAACATTTTCCCGGTAATCATCAAACTTCTTCTAGCATTATAAACAGAATTTATCATTAATCAGCTCTCATAAGATCGGCAACTTCTTCGTTTGAAAGATTACGCCATTGACCGGGCTTTAAATTTCCGACCGTGAGGTTACCTATACGGATTCTCTTCAGCAAAAGAATATTGCAATGAACCTTACCTGCCATTTTGCGGACCTGACGGTTCATGCCTTCTTTAAGTATAATGTTATAACTGCGCTTCCCTGTTCTGACACAAACCGCCGGCTTTGTCTGTTTTCCTTCTATCTGCATTCCGCTCTGCATTTTAGCTAAATCTGTGTCAGAAATGAAATGATCAACCGTAACGGAGTATTCTTTTTCTTTTTCATTGTCTGGGTTGGCAACATGGTAAATAAAATTTCCATCATTGGAAAGAATTATCAGTCCTTCCGAATCTTTGTCAAGTCTGCCTGAATATGTGAGATTTTCAATTTTGGGAACAAGGTTGAATACCGTTCTTCCTTCGTATTCATTCTTTGTTGTAATATATCCTGCAGGTTTATAAAGCAGAATATACCTGTAAGATACGGTTTCTTTTTCAGCATCAGAGCTGATATCAACTTTACTGACAAGAGGATCTATTTTTGTCCCGAGATCGGTCACAACTTCGCCGTCAACACTAACAAAGCCTTTTGCAATAAATTCATCCGCTTTGCGCCTTGAGCATAATCCGCTGTCGCGGAGATACTTGTTAAGTCTGACAGTCATAACAGAAAATTCTACCTGGGGCAACTAAGCGCAAGCAGTTTTTATGCGGCACGTTTAATAATATTTTTACTGCAAATATCAGCGCATTTTCCGCACTTTATACATTCCTTGTGCTCTATCCGGCTTTCACCATCGTTCACCAATTTTGCAACATCAATACCCGAAGGGCATACTTTACTGCAAATTTTGCAGTTTAAGCAGTTGTCGTGTGAATTAATGGACATATGCGGATCAAAGATTTTCTTTCTTGAAAGATATACTTTAAATTCGTGCAGATGTCTCTGAACTGAGCCCATTGGACAAAAAGAACACCACGTTCTTGGATGAATGAAGATCGAAAGAAAAAGTGCAATCACTGTCGTCGCGGCACACATCATCACTCCGACCATACCAAGCTTGTCGTAAAAATCTACAGAACCGTATACCTGAAATGCTTTATAAACATTTAATCCGAAAACAGAAAACATAGCAATTAATGCAGAAAATCGGATAGCTTTTGCCCTGAAAACTGCGGCAATTTTATTGTTCGGAGATATTTTTTTAGCCACAATATCAAGAAAAGCCCCGCGCGGGCAAATGTTACCGCACCAGAATCTTCCTCTAATAAAACCCGATACCATTATTATTAAAAACATGGGAAACAGCATCAAACCCATCTTAGGAAAGACAAATCCACCGAACGACACAATAGGAACAAGAGGCCATATAATTTTTTTCCACAATTTCATTTTATCTCCTTTAGATTCAGGCTATCTGAAGTATTTCATTATGCCCTTACTTTTTACTGATTTTATTTTCCGAAATGTCCTGCTTTGATTCAAGAATTTGTCTCAACGCAATATTTATCGAAGATATACAGTCTTTTAATCGAGCTGATTCTTCTTTATTCATACCTGATACAAGATCTCTAGAGAGTTTCAACGCACAGTCATTAAAACCATTCAGAACGCTAATACCTTTAGGGGTCAGCATTGCGATGAGTCTTCTTCTGTCAGAAGGATCTTCATCCCTTTTTATCATTTTTTCTGCTAAAAGCTTATCTGCCATCTGAGTCATCGCCCCGTTCGAAAGACCAAACTCCCGCGCACACTCTCCCATTGAAACAGATCCTTTTTCTGAAATCATGCGCATAAACTTCAGCTCGGAATATGAAAGATTTCCGCAGGGAAAACAATCCTTCGCTTTTCGGGATATTCTTGAACAAAGCTGTATCATATCAGTTATTTGAAGGCTTAATTCCATCGAAACCTGCTTTTATATTATTATAGTTACTATAATAATATTTCGTTATATCGTCAACCTGATTTTTTTCTAGATATATGAAAATAACTTGAGACTATCACCGCAATCGGGTTTAATGGTATTGAGGAAAATAAATGTTCGAACAGAAAGAAGAACTGTCCGTCAAAACAGATGAGCTGTTTGAAAATTATAAACAGAAAAAAAACGAGTACTATACCTCGCTTTTCCGCGAACAGGATAAACTTCTGCTTTCTCAGATTTCAAAAATTCCGGATTCTTGGAATACTTCCTCAAATCAAGATATAACAGAAGAAAGTAAACGCAGGCTTAGTGATATTAAGCGCTATAAGTCATGGGAACTCCGTCTTGAAATTTTTTATATGTATTACCTCGTTGATATTGAAGATTCTTTTCTCAAGACTATAAACTGCCGCAATATTGATCCGGCTGATATCGATGAAACTATTGATTCCCTAAACAGCATTTTAACCGAACTCGAAAGCAATCTCATTGATTTTCGTTATCTTCTTTTGAGTATCGCAAAACGCTCAATAAGTGACTTGTATTATCTCGCTGCCGCATATACGAAATTCTTTTCAGGGCGCGAATTTGATTTCGAATCAGATTTTCCTGTTTTTATGAAAGATATTCTTTCGCAGTTTTCAAGATATAAAAGTATAACTGCAACAATTCCGTTGTTCTCATCACTTTCTACAAAAATAGACATGTTCTTCATGCGCACTTCTAACTATACCGGCTTAAGACTTGATGAAAATTTAATCAAAAAAAACGAAACCATGCTTAACGAAAATAATGGAATAATTCCCGATCTCGCAAAAATGCTTCCTATCGCTTTTTCAATTAAGACAAAAATAAAAAGGAATTATGATTTTCTGAAATTCTATTATAATAAGGATTCCGGCAGACTTTTCCGCTATAATTACATTCTTGAAAACATGAAGTCAAAAGTTGAAAGCGGAAGAACAAAAAGCGAGATATTTGATAAATTTTCTAACATGCGCACTGCTTTCTGCGACATCAAATATACCTACGATATGAACGGATTCGAGTATTTCGGATTCAACGGAATGCAATACGGCAAGCTTGTTGATTTCATTTATAAAGGTTCAAAAATTCTCGAATATTTCTATCTTAGGAATTCAAAGTACGAAGATCTTCAGAATTTAAGAAACAGCATTCTGGTTTATATTGAAAACGAACATCATAAAATCGGCAACATTCAGGCAAGGTAAAATACTATGGAAATATTGTGCTTTGAAAACGGACCTTTTGCAGTAAACACTTATCTTATAGTCAATGCCAACTCTTCAATAATAATTGACCCTGGGCATGACTGCGCCGAAGTTAAAAATTATATCAATACTAACAAGTTATCCGTAGAAGCAATTTTATTAACTCATGCTCATGTCGATCATGTCACCGGAGTAAACGATATCAGAGATACATACGGCAATATTGACGTATATATGGGAAAAGACGACACCGATCTTCTTGCAAATCTCACATTTCAGGCAAGGATGTTCGCTCTTCCGGCTCCCAAACCGGTCGAAATAAACAAAGTAATTCGTCACAAAGAAGATATAGAATTAGCCGGCTTAAAAATTGAACCTCTTCATACCCCCGGACATTCACAGGGTTCATTTTCATTTGTCATCGAAACATCCATTTTTTCCGGAGATGTTCTTTTTCTTCAAAGCATCGGAAGAACTGATCTATTCGGAGGAAATCTTTCTATTCTTATGAAATCAATAAACGAAGTTCTGTTGACTCTTCCTGACAATTACATAGTTTATCCCGGCCATGGAGAAAAAACAACTATTGGTTATGAAAAAGAAAATAATCCATATATTAAAAATAAAAATTACCGGTAATCACCATATAATTCATCCGTAATATTAATATTTCCAAAGGAAGACTTACAACCGGCTATAAAGCAACCATGAGTATTAATAAAGAAAAATACACAGATTTTGCAGAACATTACGATTATGTTTTGAAAGACATAGATTATGAAGAATGGTTCCATTATCTTAAAGAACTAATGCTCACCTATTATCCGCAAGCAGAAACCGTTCTTGAAATAGGTTGCGGAACAGGAAAATTCGGAGCAAAATTTTCTGCAGAAGGTTATTATATCATCGGAGTTGATTATTCTCTTGAGATGCTTCTCTCGGCAAAAAAACGCGCAAAAAAAAACTTCAAACTCGTCTGCGCAGATGCCTCTAAATTTTTCATTAAGAAAAAATTCGATTTTATTTTCTGTGTGCATGATACATTGAATTATATTCTCGACATGAAAAAAGTTGCACTTCTTTTAGAAAATGCTGCTGCATGTATGCATCAGGATAGCATTTTCATTTTCGACTCAACAACGGAATATAACATTATCAGCAACTTCGACAAACAAAGAAGCGACTACTATCATAAAGGCTGCTACATCAAGTGGGAAAACCTCTATGATAAAAAAAGCCGGATTATCACATCAAAGCTTCGCTTTCTGGATGACAATAAAGACACCATAGAAGAACATCTTCAAAGAATTCACAGCGAGAAGGAAATACTTTCGGCAATTAATAAATCGCCGCTTGAACTGATTACGGTCTTCGGAGACTATACTTTTGAAAAGCCGCGTGATGAGACAGTTATGGTTAATTACATCTGCAGACTTAAGAGATAATGAAATCTATATCATTTATACCTTTTTATTTTATCTCAAAATGCCTAGGTCTAACCCTAATTAATCATCTTTTTCTTTTGAGCTGATTACTGGACTATTTTATTGACAGTTTTGTCTTTTGAATTTTACTGATTATAGAGGCTGTTATGTTTACATTTACCAATTCTGAATTTTCTTACCGCTTAAATGTTATGAAAAACCTGCTTTCCGAAAAAGGAATTTCTGCTGCCGTTTTCAACCAGCCTTCTGAACTTTTTTATTATTCAGGTTCTGTCATTCCGCTTTATCTCGTTATTCCGGCCGAAGGAGAAGCTTTTATTCTTGCAAGGAAGGGAGATCAGAAACTCAGAGAAAGTGTTTCGCATATAGAGACTCTTTACTTTACAGGAAGCAGTGATCTAAAAAATATTTGGGCAGACAAAAAACTTGAAACCGCATCTAAAATAGGATTCACTCTTGATTCGACATCATATTCATCTGTAGAAAGAATCATCAAACTTTCGCCTTCAGCTTTGCCTTATGATCTCTCATGGGATGCAAGATTTGTCAGAATAAAGAAAAGCCCCGCAGAAATAGAAATAATGATTCAAGGCGGTAAAATTGCATCAAGAATTCCCGAAATTATAAAAGAAAATTTCACTGTCGGAATGACTGAACTTGAAATCAGTCTCTTCATCGAAAACTATTTCCGGCTCAACAAATCAAGCGGGCTAAACAGCAAACAGGAAGCTCTTGTTGTTTCACCGGGTGTATGTTCATCCGGAATAAACACGCTTTCAGGCAATAAATTTGACGGAATATGCTCCGGAAAAGGTGTTTCTAATGCAAATCCGTTCGGAGCATCTGATGATATAATCAGAGAAAATGATCCTATTATTTTTGATTATGCATTCATCCTTGAAGGCTACCATCTTGATATCACAAGAATGGCAAGTATAGGTAAACCGGCTGAAAAAGTTAAAAGAGCTTATGATGCAATGCTGACCATTCATAAGGAAATTATTTCAATGATAAAACCCGGAGTAATATGGGAAGATATTTTTTATCACGCAGAAAATAGAGCAATCGAATTCGAGTATTCTAAGGAGTTTATGGGGCTCGGCTCAGACAAGGTTCGTTTCGTAGGTCACGGAGTCGGACTTCTTCTCGATGAACCTCCGTTTCTTGCGCCTAAGATGAAATATGAAATAACTGAAGATATGACAATTGCTATTGAACCTAAAGTTTCTCTAGAAGGCATAGGTGTTGTCGGAATTGAAGACACTGTTCTGGTTAAAAAAGACGGTGCGGAAATAATTACTCCCGCACCTCATGATTATATAATTCTCTGACTTCTTTGATTTAATAAAATTTTACCAAAGATAATCCGTAGGTATAATTTTCACCCCAGTCCTTGAACACAAGAAAAATTGATCCATTATTACTAATTGCATTTAAATAATCGACTGAATAAGACGAAAATCCTTGTCCCCCGACATAATTCCATTTTCCCGAATAAAATTTCATGCACGAACATCTTAGGCTTCCACCTCCGACCTCTTCTTTAAAAAAGGCAAACAAAGAACCCTGGCAGTACACCAGTTCTCCATTTGTTGAAGACATATTTCCATCGCTTGGAAGAGAACCTAAATCTTTCCAGCTTCCGTTTTTGAAAAGTTTGACTGCCGGCTTTGAATTAATAGTTCCGTCTCTGTATAAAACAGCAATTCCTTCATCAGTTTCCGCGAGTTTCGGGTATGTACCGATATCAGCAGAAATTCCCCTGCTGCCCAGATAATTCCATCCTGATACAGAATCATAATATCTAATAGATGTTTTTCTGCTATAAGTTTCATCACAATACGAAATATAAACTGTTCCTGACTGTGAAACTAAAAGATCAATATCAGAAACATTTCCCTCGCTCGCAACGGAATTTCCAAGGGCTTCCCATTGTCCTGTTTTTAATGAACATGTATAGACAACTGCGCCGCCTATACCATAATCATAACATGCGGCATAAATCTTTCCATTATGTATTTTGATATTAATATAATTCGCTGTATCCGAAGAAATTCCTGAACTTGATCCGAGATAACTCCACGATGAACCCGATCCGCTGTATTTCATTACTACAAGTTTACCGCCCAAAGTTGCGTTTCGCATCGCCAGATAAACTTTTCCGGAATCGTCTGTTGCAATTGAAGTAAACATCGCTTTATCAGAAGAAGTAAAAATAGTTTCCCATGTCTCGCCTCCATCTTCTGATTTTAAAACCAACGGTGAATATTTGGTTCTTGATGACGAATATTTGTCAGAAATATAGACACCGCAGGCGGCGTACATAGTTTTTCCATAAATTGCTATTGTCGGATCAATTACAAATCCACCAGCGAAATTACTTTTTACGTAAGAAAAAACCGGATTTGCATTCTGATAATTTACTGTTATTGATTTTCTTTCAGCAAGTACTGAATTTTTATCTTTAATAAAAAGATATAAAACACGTGACCCGTATCTTTCTTTTTCCTGCAAAATATAATGAGATGGTTTCTCAGTTTGCCATCTCGGGTCATCCCTTAACGGCATTATTGATTGATTATCATCGTCAGATTTTCTTTCGTGAATAAGATAACCTCCGACTTCACCATTTGTTTCAATCGAAAAATAAATGTCCGCAGATGTAGTTGGATTCTCTCCTTCGAGCTCAAAAGCATCAATTCCCGCTAATGATTCCGGATCAGTCGAGATATTCTGCTCATCGCACCCCGCATTAAATGCTGCGGCGAGCATTAACAGAAACATAACAATTGTCTTTTTCATAAAATTTACTCCTGAAATCGCATATATTCAAAAACCGCAAACTGCTGATTTAATATTTTAAATCAGCAATACAGTCTTTGTGTTGAAAGATAATGCGAAAACAGAATGGAATATTTTTTGGCATGTTTTCCCCTTTTTGTTTACGCGACAAAAATTGAACAACCGCCATGGTGTTCGGACTCCGGATATGATTGAAATCTACCCGTTACCGTAGCGCGACTGTGTCCGGTTCTCACGGACTTCCCCATTTATAGGGCGGTTGAAGAATACAATAAAATAGTTTTTGTGTTTATTCGTCGATAAAAAAATAGAGTAATTTTTTTATTATACAGTTTGATTTTTAAAAAAAGAGAATACTCTTGCAAAGAACTGGACTTTCATGATTCACCAGTCAATCGGGAAATAATCTTTCAAAAACTTCCCACACCAATGCTTTCCGGTGTTTATGCCGTCAAAAAGCGGGTCCAAAACACGCGCGGCTCCATCCACTATATCAAGCGGCGGTTGAAAATCATGCAGTTCCTTCTTAAGTTCCGATAAATGAGCCGGATCTTCATCCGTGACCCAGCCTGTGTCAACGGCATTCATATAAATTCCGAATTTTGCAAGACCGGATGCAGAAGTATGAGTCAGCATATTTAATGCAGCCTTCGCCATGTTAGTATGAGGATGACGGTCAATTTTCGTGAACCTGTGAAATTTTCCCTCCATCGCCGAAACATTAATGATATGCTTTTGTCCGGTAAAATCCCGTTTCATCATTTCCGATAAACGGTTACAGAGAACAAAAGGAGCAACCGCGTTTACCAGCTGAAGTTCAAGCATTTCCGAAGTCGGAATTTCGCCAAGACGCAGACGCCAGCTGTTAACTTTCCGCAGATCGACCTGCTGCAAATCGGCATCAAGCTTGCCGCTTGGAAAAACAGCTTCAGAATCAGGAGAATAATCATATGCATAAGGAATCTGCGAAAGCTTTGCCGAAGCACGCAAACCAATACCGGGCGTTTTTTCTTCCCACTTGACCGGAATATTTTTTTCTTCTGCACAAGCTATTTGAGAAAAAGCATTCAGTCTTCCGGTACAGTCGTGATAATGCGAAAGAAGTAGCGCCGCATCGGCATGAAGCTCAGCTGCGGATTTCATTTCATTTTCAAGAAGATGCGCATAGAAACCCGGAGGGCGGCGAACTGTCTGCGCGGCATTATTTATAAGAATATCCATGCGGTCATAATTAGATTCTACATAACTGCAGAAGATTTCAACACTCGGAGTATGCCTCAGATCAAGACCGAAAACATGAAGCCTATCTTTCCATTCATGAAAGTCCTTTTCCTTCGAATATCTCAAAGCCGAATCAGCCGGAAACCGCGTTGTTGCAATTACCCGCGCTCCAGCGCGCAGCAGCATCAGAGCCGCGTGATATCCTATTTTTAAACGGGAACCGGTTATAAGAGCCGTTTTTCCTCTCAAATCCGCCGACTGATATCTTTTAGAATAATTCAGTTCGGCACATTCCGGACACATCGAATCATAAAAGAAATGAAGGTCATAATATTCTTTATCGCAAATATAACATGTTTTTGGTGAAGACAGCTTTTTTATGAATTTACTGCTATCAGAAAGTTCTATCTGCAAAGGGGCGGAAAACACAGACGATTCTCTGGCGCTTCTGATTCCGGTTGCGGCATTTGCAGAGCGTGCTTCTTTTCTTTCGGTCTTCTTCCGGATTTTCTTCGCTTCTTTTTGCCTTTTCCGGTCTTCATTTTTGTCAGGCCGAGAAAGCCTTCCGGCGGCAGAAATCAGAGCTATTCTTTTATCATCGGGCATTTCTGCCAGCAAAGAACTGTTTTCAATAAGAGTGTTTATAACTTCTGTTACTTCTTCAATTTTCTGAAGAGAAAGTTTATCATTAATACTATCAGCAGACATTTTATTCCTGGTTTTATTTGAACTCGTCAAAAAGATGTTCGAGCCCGTTAAGTTTTATTTCATACGCCGCAGCCATCATCAGACCGAGCTCTCCTTCGGGCAATCCTTTTTGTTTGAACCATATATAATATTCTTCGGGAATATCGATAAGTCGTTTTCCTTCATATTTTCCGAAAGGCATGCGGTAGGTTCCTATTTTCAAAAACTGCATTGGATCAGAATTCAACTTTTATTTCTCCGCCTTTTTATTTCTAAATGAAAGAATATAAGTCAGACCGTTCTCGGAAATAATATCCACGCTTCCCTGCATTTGTTTCTCTATTATGCTGAAAATAGTAGTCATCCCAAGAGAAGGAGTTTCGCGAACATCAAAACCTTTAGAGAGACCTTTTCCGTCATCTGATATTATCAGAATAAGAGAGCCGTCTTTTTCTTTTTTTAATGAAACAGTTATGCGCCCTTTTTCTCCGGGCAGAAAAGCATGCTTAAAGGAATTGGTTATAATTTCATTGATAACAAGTCCAAGCGGTATTGCAGAATCAATTGAAAGTTCCGTGTCTGCGATTTCAAACACAACGGAAATATTATTATTTGCGGCAGAATTATAATTTGCAATCAGAGAAATCAATTCTTCAATATATTCTTTAAGATTAATCTTTGAAAGGTTTTTTGACTGATATAGCTTCTCATGAACAAGCGACATCGTCTGTATTTTTGAAACTATATTCTTCGAAAAAGCCGAAACTTTTTCATCTCCAATTTTACGCGATTGTATCTGTATAAATGACGAAATAATCTGCATGTTATTCTTTGTTCTATGATAAAGCTCTCGTATAAGAGTTTCTTTTTCGTTCACGGACGCGGCTAATGCTTCTCTATCTTCAATCGCTGAAGTAATGTCCTTACACAAAGATACTATTGCAAGAAGCCTGCCGTCATCTGAAACAATCGGGGTATTTGTCCATCCGCAAATTACTATCTTTCCATTCTTTCGTGAATTTTCAATAATTGTATAAACGCTTTCTTTTTTATCAGCAATAATCTTCTGTATTTCTGAATAATGAACAGAAGAAGTTTCCGTCATCAGAAATCCGGCCGATCTGCCCTTTACTTCTTCTTCGGTATATCCGAATATTTTCTCAGCTGCCGGATTAAATTCAGATATAAGAAAATTCTCGTTCCACTGGATAACTCCGGTCGGAGTATTTTTTATATGCGAACGCAGTTTAAATTCGGATTCACTAAGGGCTTCTTCAGTTTTTTTTCTAAGATTGATTTCTTTACGGAGTTTTAATATCCACATAAATAGAATAAAACAAACAGCAGCAGCTACGAGAAATATTTTCCAGACAAGACTGTAATCAAACTTATGTTCATATCTTATTGGAACCCATTTATAATATATGGCGTTTTTCTCTTCTTCTGAAATCGAATCCAGCGCTTTTTCAAGTATGCGTGCCAAAATCGGCCAGTCTTTTCTGACTGCCATAGCCTGTGCATTTATATACGGAGCCTCACCGGCAATTTTCAAATTATGAAATTTTAACTTTGCCATGTAATATCCGGAAACAAGCATATTGTCGATAAAAGCGAAGACTTTTCCTTCACTTAGAGAAACCAGTCCTTCTTCTGCGCTGTTGACTTTAACAAGATTTATCTTCGGAAAATCTTTTGCAATCCATTCTCCCATTGCATATCCGTCAACCACAGCGACATCTTTGCCTTCAAGCTCTTTTAAAGAAGAGATATAGGTTACATCAGAATGAGTAATTATAACAATTGGAATTTTCATGTAGGGCTTTGTAAAAGACCAGAATTCAAGCCGTTCAGGAGTCTCTGTTACTGATATTGTCATATCAATTTCGTGTTTTTTCAGGAGGGAATAAGCTTCCTGCCATGTAAGGCCCTGAATGCGCTCAAATTTGATCCCAAGCCTTGATTCAATGATGGAAAGATAATCATGTGAGATTCCGGCGGTATTTCCTTCATCATCTACAAATTCAATCGGCGGCCATCCCGGATCCTGAACAACGGTAATTTTTTGATGCGCAGCAAGCCACTCTTTCTCTTCCTGCGAAAGCCCCAGGCTTTCCTGAGCAGAAAACTCCGAAAAAATGAAGCTCGACATAAACAAAACAAGAATTAAAAGTGCTTTTTTGGATAAATTCATCCTGTCCAACCATTCCTTATATCAGAATAAAGACATTTTCCACTAATAGTCAAATCAAATTAAATCTATTTAGACTTGACACCCAAAGTTTTGCTATTACTACAGAAGCATGAAAAAGATACTATTTATTTCTATTATTACGCTCTCTTTGACGGCAGGCGGATGCTCAGATACTGCTTTCAGTAATGATTTATGGGACAATCTAACATCTTCAAAAATTACATCTGACAAGCAGATTACTTCTTTTACCATAAACGGATATAAAGCAAGAATAAGCGGCACTACAGTTAAATCAGTTCTTCCGCTTGGAACATCTGTTACGGCACTTTCACCTGTTATAACACATAATGGAGCCGCAATCTCTCCGGAATCCGGAGTAGCCCAGGATTTTACATATCCTGTAACATACACTGTAACCGCAACAGACGGAACAACAGAACAATATACTGTTTCGGTAACAGTTCTTGACGCAGCCGGTATGAATAATGCAGATCTCTCCGTTCTCAGAGTAAAAAAAGGGAAACTTCAGCCTGCACTAAATGATTCAATAAAGGATTACCTTGATGCTCCGATTCCTTTTTCTGATTCCGCAAATCCCGCATATAATGACAAACAGTCCAATTCGCTTATAGCCGATCCCGAGATTCTGATAGCAAGCATGACAATTAACGGAGTAGCTGTTGAGAATGGAGCAGAATACGTAATACCGAATCTCGCAGTTGGAACTAATAATATAGAAATTAAAGTAACTGCTGTAGACGGAACACAACAATCATATAAACTGAAAATGTATCGCGCGATACCTATATTCAAAACCGGCGCTGGAAGTTATTCAGGCATAAATCCTCTCGAAGACGGAGCGACTCAAAGAGGCGTCAGCTGGCCTAATCCGAGATTTAGAGACAATGGTGATGGAACAGTAACAGATTTGATGACGGGTCTGATGTGGCTTAAAGATGCAAAAATGATTACCTCTCAATATGATTTTGATAATGCAGTATATCATTCACAAAACGACTTACTTCCATTTGCCGGTTATTATGACTGGTATCTTCCAAACATTATTGAATTGCGCAGTTTGGCAAATTATGGTCAAATCGGTAATGAATATCTAAGTAGTTTTTTTAGTAATTGTAGTTCGACGGATAACTGGTGGACTTCAACATCTTTTCCAAATAATCCAGCACTTAACGCTTATTCTTTTGATATGAATGCTAATACAATAACTACTTCAGATAAAACTTCAACTTTCTGTGTATGGGCAGTATTAGGGAACTCAAAATTTTTACCTAAAACGGGTCAGACAGTTATGAACACAAGTGGAGATGATGGGGATTTAGAAAAAGGCGTTGACTGGCCAACACCGCGTTTTCACACAACCACATCTGGAACCATTGTTGACAATATGACTTCGTTGATGTGGTTTCCTAGTGACGATTCAACTTCAAGAACATGGAACGATTCAATAAGCTTTATAAAAAACACTATTAATCCGAATTTAGGTTCTAATTTTGGGTATAATGACTGGAGTATCCCGAATACAAATCAAATGTTGACGCTAATGAATTATGGAGAGTCCAATCTCAATACATGGCTTAATTCAAATGGAGTTTCTCTATCAAGCGGTGCTATATATTGGACTTCTACCAGTGGGAATATAACACCATCAGCTTTTGCAATTTATATAGATTTCGATAATCAGAGTCAGTTTGCTTTTTTCAAATCAACTCCTTACAAAGTTCTTCCTGTGCGGCTTATTAAGCCATCAGAATTAATAAATTATTAGGATAACAAAATGGTAAAACACATAGTAATGTGGCGCTTGAAAGAAAATTCATGCGGCAACAGCAAAGAAGAAAATAAAAAACTGATAAAGGAAAAGCTCGAAGCGCTTAACGGCAGAATTGAAGGACTCATAAAAATTGAAGTCGGTTTCGATTTTTCAAACACCGAGAGCAGTTTTGACATCTGCCTTTATTCTGAGTTTGAATCAAAGCAGGCATTGGATAACTATCAGGCTCATCCTGAGCATAAAGCGGTTATGCCTTTTATTCTTGAAGCAAGAACCGACAGAATTGTAACAGACTACGAAATCTGATTATTTTCTATCAGCCGATTTTCCGGAAAGAGCCGAACTAACATCAGAAATTCTTTTCTTTTCGGAAATAATGCTTCTTCTGAAAAAAGAAGCTGTTTTCGAAGCGCGCGACAGAGCATCAGAATCTATTAAGCCTTCAGAATTCAGTCTCGCCCATATTTCATTCGGTCCCTGACCGATTCTCCAAAATGAAACATTACGGATTTCTTTTTTTCTGTAAAGCTTCAGTTTCTCTGACAAAGAGAATTCATTATCAAAATAAATAACTTTGCGCGCTTTTCCGATTTTATAAACGAGAAACGGATTACGGCTGTTATAAACCTGAGTGCGTTTTTTTGCGGCGAGAATCCGGGTTTCTTTGTACCGCACAGAACGGCTCGATCTCTTTGACCATTCGCGTCCGTATAATGGAAGCCCCATAATCAGTTTCTCTTTCGGTATTATTGACGCAGAATATTCCGCAACTTTTGAGCACCATTCATAAGACGCAACAGGTCCCGGTCTGCTTCTGCTCCAGTGTTCATCATAAGCCATGATGATAATTCTGTCGACAATATTTGATATCAATGAATAATCATATGCATCATCCGGCGACGAACTTCTTTTTGCAGGAAGTGCAACACTCAGAATTTTTTCTTTAGAAAGCATTTTTTTCAAATCAGATAGAAAAGAAATAAAATCATCTTTTTGCGCGGCAGAAACGTGTTCAAAATCAATCTGAATTCCGTCAAAATCTTCCGTTGCAGATACAATTGAATTAAGCAGATTTGCCCGCTTTTCTGATTCTTTTTCAAGAATTTCTTTCGTTAAAGCGCTTCCTGTAAGCTCGGAAATAACTATATGAACGCGGGGGAATCCCTTTCTAAGATCTATTCTCGGACGCGGAGACTTCTCTGAAAGTGTTCCGTCGGCTTTGACCCACAGGCTGAAATAACCTATGTCCGAAAAAGGCTCTCCGCCCTTCAGCATTTTTTCTTCTCCGCGCATAAGATATCCCCACACCTCGCGGAAAGGGATAACTTCTTCTTTTATATTATTTGAAACAGATTTTACGCTTGGAAAAATCATTAAAGGGAAAAGTAATAATATTAATGCTATTGTTTTTTTCATATTTCCGGATACCATATTTTCGGCAGAATATGTGCCATATTATAAAGAATTGTTAAGGTATTTATTTTTTAAATCAACATATTTTCGGGCAGAATCGGTTATTGCAAATACTTCTTCATCAGAAAGACTTCTGATTGCCCGCGCGGGAGAACCTATGATAAATGACCGCGGCGGAAATTTTTTATCCGGCGTAACTATTGAACCTGCTGCAACAAGTGAATTTTCAGAGATTTCAGCACAGTCAAGAATTATAGAACCCATGCCGATGAGGCAATTACTGCCGATGACACATCCGTGAATGATTACATTGTGACCGACCGTCGTATTGTCGCCGATAAAGGTTCCTTCATTTCTGGTATTCACATGGATAGTTGTAAGTTCCTGTATATTGCTTCCACTGCCTATTTCTATTCTGTTGATGTCGCCGCGTATAACGGAATTATGCCACACGGACGAATCTTTTCCTATAGTGACATTTCCGATTACACGGCATCCATCAGCGAGAAAAACTCCCTCTTCTATTTCAGGAAGTTTTTCTTCAAACTTATAAATCATTTAATATCTTTGCTTCCCTCGTTTCCGACAAGACCGAAGCCTTCAAATGAAACATCACTGAACCACGGAAACTGTGTTCCGATCAGAGGAACATTAAAAAAATCATTCATTTCTATATGAATCCATCTAAATCCAAGACGTCCGTCAATGTTTTCCATCGGAAGAAAACCCCATTCGCGGCTGTCAGAACTGTTGTCACGGTTATCGCCCATCGCGAAATAGAAACCTTCAGAAATAGTAATTTCTCTGAAAGCATCCCGTGTCATAAGTTCATATCCCATGTCATCTTCTTCTTTCTTATTTTTAATATCATCCAGCTGTGCAAATTCATTTTCAGGATTTAACGGATCTCTATAATCTTCAAACCTGACGAGATGTTTTATTCCGAGAAGATCTTCTTCATAATAAACAAAATTTTCTTCTCTTTTAATAAACTTAAGGGGGAGAAGTTTTCCGTTTATAGTAAGTCTGTTATTCTTCATGGATATTTTATCCCCCGGAACACCGACTATTCTTTTCGTGTATTCAGGTACATTGTAAATCCATTTCATGAATGGAATAAATCCTTCATCCTTTTTATCCGCACCGATTACATTTTTTCCGGGATATTTAAAAGAGATGATTTCACCTCTCTGCGGTTTTTGCCATCTTACTAAATGCGATGTCGAAAACGGAATCTTGAGACTGTAAGCAAGCTTGTTCGCGAAAAGATGGTCTCCGACTCTTAGTGTAGTTTCCATCGATCCGGTCGGAATTCTATAATTTCCGAAAACCGAAGAACGTAATGCAAGAAAAAGAAGAATCAGAAAAGCATATTCGGTTAATGTTTTCAGAAATGCCACTTCTTTTTGCGGAACTCCTTTCTGAATCAGAAAGGTGCACACAGGACCGAATTTAACTGTTTTCTCTTTCTTTCTTGATTTAAATCTTTTAAAAAATTTTTTTATTCTATTAAGCATATTCTCTCCGTTACGAAGCAATACTAAGTGTTCCATAATCTCATGAGTCAAGAATAATATTCCGACTCAAATCCGTTTAAATACTCCGGAAATCTAACATTATGACAAATAATCCGTTTTAATCCGTCCCATCGATCTGTAAATATTAGTCTTAGCATGCGGATTTTTCCGGGCAAGTTCATTTATAAGTTTTTTTATGAAGTGCCTATTCTCGCCTTCATTGAACGGACAAGGACTTATCTGAACACCAAGATCAAGAAGCCCGGCGTATTTTGCCACAGCATCTTCTTCAATTTCGGCAAGCGGTCTAATTATATGAAGCTCTCCTCCGAATAAAGAAACATTCGCCGGCATGGTTGAAATGTTTCCGTGAAAACTCATATTCATAAGAAGAGTCGATATCATGTCATCCAGATTATGCCCCAGAGCAAGTTTTGCACAGTTTAATTCTCTCGCAAGCTTAAACAGTGAATTTCGTCTGTGAAGCGCGCAAACATAGCATCTGTCCTTTGCTTCATCTCTTGTCAGATCAATTTCAGCCATACGGTGAATGAATCCGATCGAACGTTCGTCACAGAATTCCTTAAGACGCAAAGGATCAATCTTATTCGGTATTCCGGCAAGTTCGATATATGCGGCAGTTGTTGTAAACTTAATAGGAATTCTGCGCATTTTTTCGGCGAGAATATCAATCATCGCGAGAGAATCCTTTCCGCCTGAAAGTCCTGCCAGAACATGATCATCAGGATCGAGCATTTGGTATTTGAAAATAGTCTTCCCCGCCTGCTTGCGGATATCTCTGATAAGTTTTTTATCTGAATATTCCATAAAGACAAAAGAAAATATGAGGAACTGAAGGCAATAAATATTTAACCGAATAAAAAAGAAACCGCCGAAGCGGTTTCCTTTAAAATCACATTGTGCTTAATATAGCTTTTTTCTTTTCTTCAAAATCCTGGGGAGAAATGAGACCTGCATCAAGCATATCCTTAAGCTTTTTCAACTTCAGCATCGGATCGTCCTGTGACGCCGCCTGCCCTGCTCCGGCTGCAACACCTGCCATGTTCTGTCCGAAGCCCATTCCGACGCCCATTCCCATCATCATTCCCGGCGCCCCGTCGTTACCAGCAGCAGTTTTCATAGCGTCAAGCTGCTGAAGTTGTGCGAAACTTACGCCCGCAGCATTTGCCGCCTGAGCTTCTGCCTGCATATCCGCAATACGTCCGATTCTGCGCATTGTATCTTCATCAAAATCGGTTCCTTCAATACGGAAATCAGCAAGTTCAAAACCAAGAACTGAAAATTCTTTCTTTAAATTTTCTTTTACGCCGGCAGAAATCTCTTCACGCTTCTTGTCAATCTCACCGTAACTGAGACCGCTTTCAGCAAAATAATCAACAATCGGCTGTGACAGACGCGCTGAAATAACAGGTCTGATATCATCAGCATAGAAATCATCACTTCCGCCTACAACGCTCACAAAGAACAGTTTAGGATCGGTAACTTTAAAAGAGTAATTTCCTCTGGCGCGAAGACCTACCGGAAATTTGTAAACAGGATCATTGTACTTTATAACAGAAGGCGTTCCCCATTTCTGATCAAGAAAAACAGTTTTTCTGTAGAAATACAATCCGACTTTGTGCTCACTTTCAAACGCCTGAAGAAATTTTTTCAGATTTGTCCAGAAAGGGATATTCGCCGTTTTCAGTTCATAAAGACCTTCTTCGTCAAAAACGCCTTCAACCTTACCCTGATAAACAAAAATACAGCCCTGACCGGGACCCACAATCAGTTTTGAAGCATTTTTAATTTCATCATTATTTCCGCTCCAGCGGTAGAATATAGAACTCGGATCCGGATTCTCCCATTGAATGACCGAACGAAGCTGTCCTTTAACATCTGTGAATTTATCTAATAATCCCATGTTTCCTCCGTAGAATTGGGCTATGATAGAAAGGATTTCAGCAAAATCAAGCAATATTAATTTTCTAAAATCATTCGACTCCTTCTCAATATAAGATATAGTATTGATTTGGCCACTAACCTGAACTCTGTTTACCTATTATGACTTGACATCTAAAGTTTTGCTATTACTAAAGAACCATGAAAAACACACTATTTATTTCAATCTGCATTATGCTGTTTTTTTCGGCAAACGGATGTTCAGATACTTCTTTCGGCAATGACTTATGGGACAATGTAACATCTTCAAAAATTACATCAGACAAACAGATTACTTCTTTTTCAATAAACGGATACAAAGCAAGAATAAGCGGCACTACCGTTAAATCATTTCTTCCACTTGGGACATCTGTTACAGCACTTGCACCTGTTATAACTTATAATGGAGCCGCAATCTCTCCGGAATCCGGAGTAGCACAGGATTTTACAAATCCTGTGACATATACTGTAACCGCAACAGACGGAACAACTGCTGTTTATACTGTTTCAGTAACAGTCCTTGACGCAGCCGGAATGGCAAATGCAAATCTCTTTTCGCTCATTGTCAAAAAAGGAAAACTCCAACCGGGTTTTTCTACTTCACAAACCAGCTACCTTGACGCTCCGATTCCTTTTTCTGATTCTGCAAATCCTGCTTATAATGACAAACAGTCCAATTCGCTTATAGCAGATCCGGAAATACTGATAGCAACAATAACTATTAATGGAGTTGTTGTCGAAAATGCAGAAGAATATTTAATCTCTAATCTTGCCGTCGGACCGAATAATATAGAAATTATAGTAACTGCTGTTAACGGATCAACAAAAAAATACAATCTGAACATGTACCGCGCCATCCCTATTTTCAAAACCGGGGCAGAAAGTTATTCCGGCATAAATGAATTTGAAGACGGTGCAACTCAAAGAGGCGTCAGCTGGCCAAACCCGAGGTTTACCAAAAACAGTGACGGAACAGTTTTTGATATAATGACAGGGCTTACCTGGAAAACAAGCGAGGACAAAGATACTTATGACGATGCCGTGAAATTATCATATAATGGAACTTACCGTTTACCCAATTTGCAGGAAATGCGAAGTCTATCAAATTACAGCAACAAAGTGAATGATTATCTATCAATTGCTTTTTCGGATTATGATAAAGACAAAGCTTATTGGACTTCCACATTAGATAATACCGGTGATGGTTTTTATTTTAAAATGATCAGTAATGTTTTATCAGCGACTTCAAATTCAAACCATTATTATTACTGGAAAATCAAAGGAAAATCAAAATTTTTGCCAGCAACAGGACAAACTTTTACCAAATTTGATGGAGATGACGGAAAACTACAAATGGGTGTTGTTTGGCCTACTCCCCGTTTTTATACAGATGAATCCGGCGCAGTTATAGACAACATGACTTCTCTAATGTGGTTTCAAAAATCATATAGTGGAAGTCAATATAATTATATAGGTCTAAACAATTATTATAAAAATAATCTCAATAAATCTGAATCTGGTAATTACGGTTTTACGGACTGGACAATTCCTAATGTTAGAGAAATAGAAACTTTAAGCAATTTCGGAGAAGATAATATTCTTTGGTTAAAAAACTTAACTAGCGGATTATTTGATGTCAGAAAAAATAATGTAGTAGGTAACATCGTTAAAATATGGACTTCTACAATCGATCCCGGTGATTCAGATTCTGCTTATTGCTACAATACAGATCTTCAAGCAACTGAAATAATTTCAAAAACTAGTTCAACATGTGATACCTGCATTCAATGACTAAGCGCAATTATTATAAACTTCTAAAGGCGTTAGAAAACCAAGTGTTTTTCTCGGTCGGTTGTTAAGCTCTTTTTCAACTGTTTTAATTCTCTGATGAGAAATCAAGGCAA